>Ga0137394_10001454_pt1 | contig 17283 bp, 12 predicted proteins | sample czobulk116metaG_FD_108278 | JGI IMG/M metagenome (GOLD analysis project Ga0137394, IMG submission 108278) | Vadose zone soil microbial communities from Angelo Coast Range Reserve, California, USA - czobulk1.16 metaG | ecosystem: Environmental > Terrestrial > Soil > Vadose zone | place: USA...
CCGCCGGGAAGGCCCAGCACCTCGTAGTGAACCACCGGCCACGCAGCTCCGTGCTGCTCTTCGCCCGCGTGATGGGCAAGAAGTACGCCGGCACCCCCCTTGCCAAGTACTTCATCACCGACGAGTCCTGAAATGGGCGTCGTCAGAGCTGCCGCGCTCCAGTTGAGCCCCGTGCTCTATAGCCGCGAGGCAACGGTCAGGAAGGTGGCGCAGAAGATCGACGAACTCCCCCGTCAGGGAGTGCAGTTCGCCACGTTCCCGGAGACGGTGGTCCCTCACTACCCGGCGCGTTGACACGCCTCGAAGACCTCCTCTATTCTGCGCGCTGTTTCCTGCCCGAGGCGGGGGCCGCTGCGTGCCGTATCCGAAGGACTCACCTGCCGGTCGACTTCTGGCGGACGATCCCGAGGTGCTTGGGCATGTCATCCGGTGGATCTCTCTCACCCTCACGTCGCCGAGGTTCTGGCGCCTTCGGAGGGAATGGCCCGACCTGGTGCAGGAGGTCCTGACCCGGCTAGTCGAGAGCCTGCGGCTCGAGCGGTTCGATGCGGCGCGCGACCTCCGGGTCTACGTGCAGGGGATTGCGCGTCTCGTGGGTCTGCAATGGCTGAGCCGGCGGCCGGAACCGGGATCGTCCGGCGATCCGGGTGTGCTTCCGGCGGACGCCGCGGACAATCCCGAGGCGCAGGCGATTGATCGTCAGCTGGCGCGCCGCATCCTGGATCTCAGCTCGGAGGAATGCCACGAGCTGTTCCGCCTGCACTTCTTCGAGGCGCGGAGTCACCAGGAGATCGCCGCGATCCTCGACGTCCCCGTGGGCACGGTGAAGTCCCGTCTGTTCCGCTGCCTGGAGGCCGCGCATCAGGAAATCTCGAGGGGCGTATTGCGGAATCGTGATCGGGTGCGGTCCTGACGGGCGGCTCCGGGTGACGGGAACCGGGCGGCGCGTCGCACGAACATATAGATAAGGATGACGCGGGGATGAACGGTCACGAAGAGATCCGGCTGGACCTGGCCGCCTACGTCGGGTCCCGCCTCGAGGGATCGGCGGCGCGCCGGGTGGAGGAGCACCTGGAGGTCTGCCTCGATTGCCGGGAGGTGGCCGAGACAATCAAGGAGCTTGGAGCGTCCCTGCGCGAGGGTGGAGAGTCGCTGTTCGCGCCACATCCCTCGGAATCGGCGCTCAGGGAGTATGCGGATCGGCGCGGTGGGGCCGACCGGCAGGCGATCGCGCAGCACCTCGCAGGCTGCTCCACCTGCTCTCTGGAAGTCGAGGTCTGGACCAGAAGAAGGGCGGGCGCGCAGGGGAGGGAACTATCGACAGTTTCGCGATCGACGCGCTGGCGATCCTTGGCGCTCGCCTCGGCGGCAGGCATCGCGGTCGGCTTCTCTCTGGCGGTGTTTCTCAGGGCCGGCCGCACGCCTGCCGTTCCGTCGGCCTTGCTCAGGGCGACGACTGCGACCGGCGCGGCTCCGACCGCCGGCCGGCTGCTTCTCCTGCCGCGCACGCTGCGAGGCGAGACATCGGTCGGTACCTATGCGCTGGAGCCGGACCAGGAGTTCGTCGTCATCGCCTATCCCGTCTCCCTTCGGGACACGGCGAAGGACTCCGAGCAGTTCCATTACGAGATCAGGAAGGAGAGCGGGGAGACCGTCTGGTCGCAGAGCATGTCGGCGGCGGAGATCCGCCGGCGGAGCGCGGGGGAGCTGGAAGTCGTGACGTTCCTGGTGCCGGCGTGGTCCCTGCCACCCGGACGTTACGAGTTCAGGCTTTCTCAGGCGGAACGGCCGGACGAGGTGCGCTACCGGGTCGGCCTCGAGATCACGCGCGGAGGCGCCCCGCAGTAGCGACCGCAGGGGCCTGTCACCGCCAGTCACCCGCGGCGGCGAACGCGCCCCAGAAGAACGGGTTGGCGCTCCGTCCGGCGCTGCGCCGCGCCTGCAGCATGACGAGGCTGGCGTGGCGGACCGACTCCGCCGTCGTCATCCCGCTCAGACGGCCCTCGTAGAGCTGCCGCATCCATTCTGTGGTGCTCTCGTCGTCGACCTTCCAGAGGCTCGTGATCAGCGTCCTGGCTCCCGCCACGGCGAACGCCCGCCTCAATCCGAGCATCCCTTCGCCGGTCTGAATCGGCCCCAGCCCGCTCTCGCAGGCGGAGAGCACAACCCACTGCACGCCGGACAGATCGAGCGTCGCGATCTCCTCGGCGGTCAGGATCCCGTCTTCCGCTCCTGCGGCCTCATCGCCCCTGCGGTTGGCGCCCGCCACCGCCAGACCGGAGAGCAGGAGGGGCCGGTCGCCCGTCGTGCCGGCTGGCGGCGAGGGACGCGATGCGGGTCCCGCCAAGCTCGAGGCGCAGTCGTTCTCCAGGATGAAGGCATGGGTCGCGAGATGCAGGATCCTGCGCCCGGGCGCCAGACTCTTGAAGGCCCCCTCGCTGGCCTTCGCTTCGGTCAGCTCGAGCACATCCGAGGCGGCCAGCCCGGAGGTCGTTCCTTGCTTCAGGATGACCGTGCGGATCTCGTCGACCTCGCGCATCGATGCAGGCAGGGGATCGAAATGCATCGCGCGGAAGCCGGCGCAGGAGGCGGCGGGACCCCGGTAATGACCGGGGGCCTGCGCCCGACCCGGGGCGCTCGAGGACGAAGTGATGAGACCCGTGGCAGCGGGCGCCTGGAGCGTCTCGGGCCGAGCGTCGAAGTCAGCACCGCCGAGTATCAGAACGCCGCGTCCGCTTTGGGGCGCGGCCTCCGCCAACGCCAGGAGGTCGCGCTCGGCCGACAGGTAATGAAAGATCGGACCGCCCTCGACCAGGTATTTCTCTTGGCCCACCGGGAGGGTTGGCAAGCTCACCAGGTTGAGGGCCCCATCGGGAACGACCAGGACCTGCTCCGGACTCTCCAGCACGCGGGCCACAGGGTCCCAGATTTTCGAGCGCAGAGCCTCGCCGAGATCGCGCAGCTCGCGGTCACGATCCGGCGGGTGCGCTTCGAGGGGGGCGGGCGGGGCAGCGGACCGCACCCTCCATCTCTCGACGAGCCGGTCGATCTCCTGCGCGCTGCCGATACGGACGGCGGCCGGGCGGCCGTGGTTGGCGCCCAGCACGAAGGCGATGTAGGACGGCGCCGCCGCGGGTGGTGGGCCGGTCGTTCCCCCCGGCGACGGCGCTGTCGGCCGGCTGCGTCCGTAGAGCGTGTACGCCACGAGCGCGGCCGTGCCGGGGAGGGATCGCCGCAGCCCTTCAAACGTCGAAGGGTCCTGCTGCATGCGCGCCCTGAACGAGGCGCTCGCTCCGGCCAGACGTCTCTCGAGGGCCTCCTTCTCCCGCGTCGCGTCGTCCAGGTCAGACAGGTAGCGTTCGGGACGCGCGGGCTCGGGCCCTCGGACCAGAAGGTCCGCTTCGCGATTGGTCACCGCGACCAGATCCCCGAACAGCCTGGCCAGAGCCGGGTCCTCACGGTCACCGGCGGCACGGCGCAGGCCGGCCATCTGGTCGAGAACCAGCGCGCGCGATCGGACCAGTGCCATCCAGACGCGCTCGACGGCGTCGCTCGGAAGGCGCGCGGGCGGCGTCCCGGCGAGCACCGACAAGGCCGTGCTCAGCCCGGAGGCGCGCACCCTCTCGTAGTCCAGGGCCTCGCGCTCCGACAGGCCGCGCAGCGAATGCCCGAAGTGGGCGCGCAGGATCTCCTCGGCCCCCAGCGACTCCTCGAAGGCCCGGCGGGCCTCGCCCAGCGACCAGTGGACCGCGGCCAGCCGGTTCAGCTCCTCGGCCACCGCGGGGTGCGTCGCCCCGAGGCGGGAGCGCCGCACCTCCAGCGCCGCGCGGAAATAGTCGACCGCCGGCCGGTCGCGACCTGCCAGGTGACGCAGACGTCCCAGCCCGTCGAGGCTCACCGCTTCGTCCGGATGCCCCGGACCGTAGGCCTTGCGAAGAATGTCGCGGGCGCGGCGCAAGTGGCGCTCGGCCGCGGGGTACTCGCCGCGCTCCGTTTCCACGCCGGCCAGCCGGTTGAGGGTGCGTCCCAGGTCGGTGTCGTACGCACCCCGCACGCGCTCCTGATCGGCCGCGACGGTCTGCAAGAGACGCTCGGCGCCCGCGAGGTCTCCCAGGCCCTCCAGCACGGAGGCCAGGTCGGCACGCACCATCGAGACCCGCGAATGATGGTGCCCGAGGGCGCGTTCCACGATCGCCAGGGCCCTTTCCTGAAGCGGCCTGGCGTCGGCATCGTGGCCCGTTTCCATGAGAGCGTTCGCAAGATTGCTCAGACTCTCGGCATACTCGGGGTGGTCGGGCCCCAGCACCCGCTCCTGCGCGGCGAGCGCCTGCTCGTACAGCGCGCGGGCCTCCGGGAACTCGCCGAGCCTCATCGAGACGACTGCCAGGGCGAGGGCGGACTGGGCAGTCAATGGGTGGTCCGGAGGCAGTTCTCTTCGCCTGATCTCCAGCACCTGTGCAAAGTAGACCCGGGCGCCCGCGAAATCGCCTGTGGTCTCGCACAGGTTTCCGAGGTTGTCCATGATGTTCGCGGCGAAAACGTCCCGCGGGCCCAGATCGTCGCAAATCGACAGAGCGCGCTCCATAAGAGCCCTTGCTTCCCGGAAGTTCCCCGACATTCCCTCCGGGACAGACAGAGTGTTGAGAGTGAGCGCCACCTTCATGCTGCGCGGTCCGAAGATCTCTTCGCGGATCGCCAGGGCGCTGCGCAGGAGGGTCTTGGCGCCCTCCAGGTCGTCGGTCCGCCGCAACACCACGGCGAGGCTAGCGAGGCTCCAGGCGTAGTTTTCGTCCTCCTCGCCGTAGAGGCGCCGGCACATCTCGACGGAGCGTTCGGCAAGTCGGCGCGTCTCGGGGTCCTTCTCCTTGCCGCCTCTCCACAGGCTCTCGACCAGCAGGAGCGTGGCCTCGGCGACCTCCTTCGACTCGCCACGCCCCGCCTCCTGCTCCTGCGCCACGTACCGCCGCGCCTGGACCTCGGCCTGCGCGTACGAGCCATCCTCGACCAGACGCCGGAGCGTCGCGAGGGCGTCGCCACCTTCGATTCGCATGAAGAGGCCGACCAGCGCCGGCAGGATCAGTAGGGCGCCACCGATCAGCCCGAAGCGGAATCCTCTCCCGAGCATCGGGGAGCACCTCCCCGTCTTCGGCGCGCGAGCACTGCGGGCCCGTGCGCGCGGCGAGTGCGTGTGCCTGCTGAGACGGCGATGGCCGGAAGAATACCACCACTCGGCGCTGCGAGAGATTTCCTGGAACCGGATCGTGACGAAACTGAATGTTAGGAATGAACGCCCGGCTGCGCCGGGCCCTTGGCAGGTCGCCCTCGGAGGTGCCCCATGAAGAACTCATTGCGGCTCCGTCTCGTTCTCGCGACGCCCGCCCTCCTCGCAGCGTCACTCGGGACCACCCTCGCTCTCGCCTCTCCGACGATCACGTTGGGCACGCGACGCGTCCTGCCGCTCACCGACATCGTCAATGGCGCCGCCCTGGGAGATTTCGACGAAGACAGCATCACGGACATCGCGGCGCTCCAGGACAGCCAGCCCCCCAAAGTGCAGATCTTTCGGGGCCTCGGATCGGGTCACTACGTGCTCGCAGGCTCCATCGTACTCCCGGGCCGGCCGTACGAAGCCGTGACCGCGGACCTCAACCACGATGGGCACATCGATCTGACCATCGTCGGGACCGGCCCTGCCCTGACTATCCTGCTCGGGAGTGGCAACGGCAGCTTCGGCGCGCCGGTGACCTACGGCTCTTCACAGTACACCGAGGATCTCGCCCTGGCCGATTTAAACGGGGACGGCCATCTTGACGTCGCGCTGACCCATGCGTTCACCAACACCGTCTCAGTTTTCTTCGGGACCGGGACCGGCACCTTCGGGCCGGAGCAGTCCATCACGATACCGGCGACCGATTCCCATGGAGTGGTGATCGGGGACTTCAAGGTCGACGGTCATGTCGACATCGCGGTCGGGGCAGGCGGGGTGGTGGTGCTGCCGGGCGACGGCCAGGGGGGGTTCGGCGCGCCCGTGCAGTCCGTCGGATTGGCGTCGTCGGGCATGACCGCGCACGACGTGGATGGCGACGGCCTCACGGACCTGGTGGTCGCGAATCCAACAACCGGATCCATACAGGTACTCGGCTCCGCGGGAGACGGCACCTTTTCCGTCAAGGGGAGCTTCCCGGTCACCTCGGGAATCGATGCGCTCGCGATCGGCGATCTGAACGGCGACGGCCACGCCGATGTGGTCGCCGGTGGGACGGGGGACAAGGTCTATGTGCTCCTGGCGACCGGTCCCGGCGCGTTCGGGAGCCCCGTCCCCTTCCGCGCCGGCAACCTGCCGGACACGCTGATCGTCGCCGACCTCGATGAGGACGGACGGCAGGATATCCTGGCGGGGAACACGCTCGGCAGGGAACTGGCCATCCTTCCGGGGGACGGTCGCGGCGGGCTTGCCGCGGAGCTCTCGATTCCGCTCACCTGGTCGCAGTCACCCGACGTGGCGGCGGCGGACTTCAACGAGGACGGTCGCGCCGATATTGCGGTACTCAATTCCGACGGACCCTTCGGCTTCGAGTGCGGCTTACCCCCGGGGCCGATCAGCTGCGATCCGAGGATGCTGCTGACCTTTGTGCCACACACCGGACCCGCGAGCTTCGGCACCCCGGTGAGTTCCCCGACGCGTTGCGCGGCGCGGTCCATGGCCGTCGCCGACTTCAATCGCGACGGCCATCTCGACGTCGCGACGGCCAACCGCGGCGCACGCGATGCGTTCGGGATCTGCTACGCGGCGAGCCTCTCGATCCTGAAGGGCAACGGGAACGGTGGTTTCGGCAACTCGGTCGATCTTCTCGTTGCCGACGTGCCCGACATCATCGCCGCAGGCGACTTCAACGAAGATGGGTACCCGGACCTCGTGGTGTCGTTCCATGACGGGCTGTCGGTCCGCGTCTACCTCGGAGGCCCCGGCGGCGCGATCAATCCGGTATCCGCGCTCTTCCTCGGTTCGGGGCCGCGCGGACTGGCAGTGGGCGACCTGGACTCCGACGGGCACCTCGACGTTGCCGCGGCGCTCCCGGACAACGGCCATGTGGCGATCCTGCGTGGCGACGGGACCGGGCATCTCAACCCGATCGCCGAGTGCGCCCCCGGCTCAGGCGGAGGGGTTCCCACCTCACTTGCTATCGGCGATTTCGACGGCGACAACGACGTCGATATCGCCGTGACCATCCGATCCACCGTGGTCGTGATGCACCGCAGCGGCTCCTCCTTCTGCGTGGCGCCCTCGGAGACGATCCCGATTCCTACATCCACGGCGCGTGTGAGCGCCGGCGATCTCGACAACGACGGTGTCCCCGATCTCCTCGTCAGCGACAACAACACGCGGTTGACGGTTCTGCGAGGGGCGCCGCCCCTTCAGTCCGCCGTACCCGATACGTACGGCGCCTACTATTCCCAGGCCATCGCGATGGCGGACTTCGACGACGACGGCCTGCTCGACGTCGCGGTGACGAGCACCGTCGCGAGTTCCGTTTCGGTCGTCCGCAACATCACCGCGGCCGGACAGTGCATGTTCTTGAGTCTCGATGGCTCGATGGTCACGTGGACGGGCGTGGCGGGCTCCTCGGGTTACGACCTGGTGCGCGGCAGCCTCCGCATCCTGCGGGGCACCGGAGGCAACTACACGTCCGCCCTCCAAAGCTGCGTGGCGAGCGACGTGGCGACGACCTTCGTGGACGTGAGCGACAACCCCGAGGTGGGTGACGGATGGTGGTTCCTGGGACGGTCGATCACGGCGGGCGGACCAGGGAGCTACGACTGCGACTACCCCGGGCAGGTGGGATCGTCCGACGCGGAGATCGCAGCTTCGCCCCTGACCTGCCCCTGAGCGGGACAGCAGGCTCTTAGATCAGGATTCCTGGACGTTCTTGCCATCGACCCGGACGCTCGGCGAGGGACAATCACCTTCTATGAGCTGCCCGTAACGTCTTTAATGAGGGTCTCCCGCCCCGTTCCGCCACGCATCAGCGACCCCGAGGTTGACAGAAATGCCTTTACCGGTCCTAAGATCTCAGCCTGAACTTCCTATGCGCTATGCCGTCCTCGAGGATCGGCCGAGCCGCGACGAGGAGGCGGCGGCGCGCCGGGCTGATCCCGCACAAGGAGGCACGATGGTCCGAAGAGCACGACTGACGCGTGACCGGTTCGGCCGGCGGCCGGCGGGGCCGGGGTGGTTCGTCCTCAATGCGGCGCAGGCACAGTGGCTCGGGCATCCCCACTTCGGCTTCAAGTGCGACTTCGAGGGGGCGCGCCCCTTCGCGCACCTCGGCATCAACATGCGGGTCATCGCGCCGGGACAGCCGAACTGCCACTACCACCACGAAACGGAGGAGGAGGTGATCCTGGTGCTGTCGGGCTCGTGCCGGCTGCTGGTGGAGGAGCAGGTCGTGCCTCTGAAGGCGTGGGACTTCGTCTACCTGCCGCCCGGCACGGCGCACGTCGTGGTGGGGGCCGGCCGGGGGCCGTGCTCCCTCCTGATGGCAGGGAGGCGGCGGCGCGGGGCGGGGGTGACCTATCCGGTGAGCCGCCTCGCATTGCGCTACCGCGCCGGCGTCCGGAAGAAGACGAACCGGCCGCGCGTCTCCTACGCCGGCCTGCCGCCGCGCCGGCCGGCGCGTCTCCGCTGGCCGCCGAGGTGAGCGCGGCCGCGCTAGAATCTCCCTCGTGACCCGCCGTGCCTTGACCCACTGGCTTCTCGGCGGCGCCGTCGTCGTGGCCGCCGCCGTCCGGATGGGATTCCTCACGAAATCGACCCCGGTCGCGATGGTGCCCTCTCCGATCCCTCCGACATCTCCACCCCCATGGCATCCACCTTTCTGCGCGGCTTCGTAGATGAGATCAGCATCGATCCCGACGCCGCCAGAGGCACGATCACCTTCTACGAACTGCCCATTTCATCTTTAATGATGGTACCGGGGGCCCGGCACCAACTATTAAAGATGACAGTGTCCAGAAATCCGGACAGGTTCGGGTTGCCTGAGGAGGCCTGGAAGCTGGCAGCCTAACCTTCCCAGAAGATTAGACTCCACCGATTCATGCTTGAGTGAAGGACGAATTTCGAAATGGCGAAGTTTGGAATGGAAGCAGGGAGCTGAAGACCCCTCAGTCAACCCGGCGGCACATCTTGAATGGGGCCTGCCTGCGTTCCCAGGGTCCTCCGCCCTGTTGCGCCACCCCAGCAGCGCAGCCAACATTGACGAAATCTCAAACTTGAACCCTGAAATGAATCTCATTTCTCATATCCTCGCCGCGTGCGACACGTGCAGATCTTCAGGGCCAGGAGGATGGCGATTCTCGCCGTCGTCAGCGACAATTCCGTTGCCTCAATATCCTCTTGGAGGTGCTGTGAGACCATTGTACGTGAGCGAAACCTGAATTCTCAGACTCAGCCAGCGCGGCGGTGTAGGAGCAGAGCTCCAGTACCTGTCAGAAGCAAGATCAAGGAGAGCCAGTAAAGGAGGGAATCATGGATTCGTCAACATACTCCTAACCAGCAGCACCCCTGTGGTCAACAATACCAATGTGAAAATCCCAACTCCCACCCCTGAAAGTGTGGGAATAGGTTGTAGCCCATTACCGACCACCGATATTGCAAATCTTTGGCCCCCAACAGGTGATCCGGCACTGTCCGACGACACATATTGAACCACATCGAAATTGTAGTTCTGCGGGCTCCCAACCGTGGGCCATGTGGTCACAAGAAATTGAGCGCACATCGTATCCATTTCATTTGCACTAAGCTGTATGTTATCGATCGACGCGTTCGGGTCAATGATCTCCAGTTCATTTCCATTCACAATTCTGACGCCACGCCCGACACTTCCTCCATTGATCCATTTCTGAAATAACACGACCCCAGGATTGATTGTGATTTGACCGTATTTCAGGAACGTACACTTCTCGGTACCGCTTGCACCACCCACTCCACCCGCCCCCGCCGTCCCTCCCGCTGCCACAAGTGCATTGAACTGCAATTTAACGACCGACGCAGCGTTGGTGACATTGCGGATTATCGTACACCCTTGCTTGCCAGACCACTTGTTCACCAGGTTGTCGACGATGGTGACATTCTTCCAAGCAGCGTTATTATTTGCGTTGACGTTCGTATTGATACTTGCACCCTCTGGAAAGGTGAACCCATACGGCGATGTCAGAGAAGTCTCAACGCGCGCCAGAAGACAAAAGTGGGCCTTGTCGGCGCCGAAGCTCACAAAGTCCGCAGGGTTAGGGACTTGCCATGGAATCGACACAATCACCGAGGCGTTCGAAGACAGACTGGTGATGGGAATGCCGTTGCTAGTGGTCAATTCATTTCCGAATTGCACTCCGTTGACTGAATAAGACACCCATTGCGATGGCCAGGACAGTCCGGTTGAGGCCTTAGCCCAGTACACCCTCAGCCTGCCGGTCGCTGGCGCGCAACTCTTGTTTCTAACCCTTACGTTCACATAATTAGGGACCGTTGGCGAATATTCTGGGTTCTGGTGCGTGAGCCCTCCGTCATTGTTGTTCCGTACCCAAATGTCATCACTAACCCACATGGGACCAGGATCAGGATTTGGTTCGAGTCCCACATCCTGTGGTGTGTCCTGCACGTAAAGGTCATTCGATATTGATGGGGGCGGACCAAGTCGCGCCATGTAGGTGTCATCAAAGTTGTAGCTGTTGTTGCCCGCAACAACAAATCCTCCATCGTCCGCCTGAGTTATCGAATACATGCACTCCTGCTTCTTGAGGTCTGCCGGATAGGGGGCAGGAGGGAGGACGTCAATGTTGAAAACTCTCTCCCACTCCAGATTGCCGCAGGAGTTGACCTTCGCCACGGCGGCGTCGGTGTTCCAATACCCAGTAACGTAGCAGCTGTAGGGTTGAGGTGGTGGAACAAGTTGCTTCGTTGAGGTAACGCCACAGCCGCCGTCTGTGGTTGGCGTCACTCCAAGGCGCAGGTCGTAACCCTTGACCTGTCCAATACTTGTTGTACTAATCACTTGGCCTGTCACGTTGAGTCGATAGACTTTCCCCTCACCGACGTTCGTGGCGGCGTAGAGGCACCCGTCACAGTTGACAATCGCCGGCAGGAGGATCTCGTTATTGCCGTTGTTCACACTGATTTGAACGTCGAACGTGTTCTGGCTTGCAGTAGGGCTGTAGTCCAAATTAGTGACTGTCCAGGATGGAGTTGACTGCGGGTCATCGAATTGCATTAGATTCACTTTTTGAAAGAGGTTACAGCCCGTATAGGGATTGAAGCTGCTTCCCTGGAACATTTCCGTTCCGGATACGACGTACTCGAGGGTTCCACTATTCATATACTTGGCTATTCCCGTGGCGTTGCTTGGAGCTGAAGTGGGGCCAAGCAGATTACCGGAAATCCAGTATCCGTTCGATGCAACTTCGATGATGACCGCTCGATTGACAAAGGTGGTCTGGTTGTTACAGGTATACGTATAGTTTCGATCTGTCGCGTTACCAACAAGCTTGAAATGCCCCGCGGGAGTTTCGACCACGTCCCAGCCTTCTCCGGTGCTGGAGTAAGCTGTTGCGGGATCTGGGACTCCGGATCCATTACGATAGGGTTGAAATCCGTAAATGAATTGCCACTGAATGTTGCCACTCGCATCCGTTTTGATCAGGGCTATGTGACGCTTGTTGTCCCCAAGAGTGCAGGCGGTAGGGTTGGTGAACTGGTCAGTCGTCGATCCAAGATGTTGGTTCGGATTGTAATAGATCGGAGCTCCTGCGGGGGTTCGCGTAGCATCGGTCACGCCAATTGCCAAAAATCCACCATCAGAGGTTTGAATCACCCGATTAAACCAGTCGGAGTTGTACTTCCTATACCAAGCTCTGGTTGCACCGTCGGGGCTAATTAGGGCAAGGGTTTGGACCGGATAACCCTTCACATTGCCGGTCGTCTCCAGTTCGGAGCAGGTTGGTGCTCCCAGGGACGACTGCAAACAGCCACCGGTCGACGATTCACTGATGGTATAGTTAATGAAGGAACTGTAACCAGCGGCCAAGAATCCTACTAGTGCACCACTGGTGTCGTACGCGTTTATGTGGTCGTACCACCAGTCTTCGCCACTGGCATCTCGCGTCTGGGATAAGCCTGTATTGGGATTCGTGGGATACCAGTCACTTCGCTGCCACTGGACTGGGGGCGCTTGGGGGAATGCGGATCCGACCATGAACAACTGGATCATGAATACTACTGTAATACGAAGGAATGTCGAGATATTGAACATCGGGTGTAGCTCAGTGATGAGGACACGAGAGAGTTTGGAAATCATTGTATATCCTCCGCTGAGGCGGAACCCACCAAGCCCCCAAAGCTGAAATCGCCGAAAGCGTCAGTAACAGATAGTCGGGACACGTCCTCCTTCTGCCACTTCCCCAATACTACACTCCACACGACATCCGCCGTGATGACTGGCGCAAGGACAGGACGTCGACATAAGGACAGATGGAGGCTCTCAGGATCGGCCAACTGCCCACTCTCACGGAGAAGGCCCGGACGCACACAATTCCGACCCGGAAGGATATTGCTTAAGTCACACGCCGAGAGCCCGGTGTCGGATCGCTACGATATTTGTACACGAGGGCGGCTCCCGTTGCGCCAAGTAGGAGCGTGAAGGCCACGGCCCCCGCTCCTGAGAACACTGGGCACTCCGGAATACAACCAATTGGAACCGCGCTCCCGAACAGGAACCTCGGAGCGGAGTCATTACTGAATCTTAGCCCGGTGTCATTCGTCGCGATTGCCACTGGATCCGCTACGCCATCGCCATCGAAGTCCGCCGCTATCATGAGGGTCCTGCCGGCGACCGCAACCCTGGATGCGATACCCGGGCACGGTGCGTTGGCAAGCCTCTGGCCAAGACCATTTGCGATGTCCGTGGAGGTCTGTCCCGGCTGTGTGAGCATCTCGATGGTGATGTCTGGGCCGCCTCTGCTCGGTCTCGCGATGAGCTCGATCGACGACGAGGGCTCCGCCGCGACGATTTTGATTCCTGTGGCCGGGCCAGCCAGAGTGATGGCGTGAATCGGGTCGGTACTGAACCTCCCTTGGCCCGAACTGGCGCAGGAGGGGGTGAGGAGGTCCCCCTCATAGTCCGGGATCGGGTGGGCTCCCGGATTGTCACTCTCCTGATTGAAGATAGCCGGGTCGTTTGAGATCCCTATGGCCAGTACCGACCCCGTACAAGCAGTATCCGTGACTGTGAAGGATTGGTTGGCCACACAAGTCCCCGACGCCGTGTAGCCCGCCAGTTGACAGGACGGCTGGGCATTGATCGCATCGACGAGCAGTTGACACTTCTGAACCATGTCCGTGGAAACGCCGGCGGCGCGCTTGAAGGTTGCCTGACAGCTCTTGAGCACGTTCGTGCCGCAGGTCGTTTTCAGGTTGACGAAGACATCGAACGCATTGCCTGTATCCGGCGGGAGGACAGTCTGACTCTTGACTGTGTTGCAGCCTGCGGTGTTGCACTCGGCTGGGCAGACGCCGGTACGCGAGTAACCAAGCACGTCTAGCCGCCTGAGTTCGACCCCCAGATTCGGTGTCGCCCCGAGGGTAGCGAACGCATCTTGCACCTGTGGTATCTGGCCACCGGGGCTGTACCAATCGCTGAAATCGCCGCCTTGGGTTTGGTTGAAGCGCGCTAGTTTGGTCGGGCCGGCATCGATGGAGAAGAAGGCCTGCGTCGCCAGAAGGGTATTGTAACTTCGCGCCCCCGTCTGGTCATACCTGAAGAGATCGTCAGCCTGGATCACCGCGGGAGCTGGGTCCCCATTATTATGATTGTTGAGGGCCGAGCCAAAAGCGAGCGCCTCGTCGATCTCATGCATTGTCACGGCCAGCAGGTCGTATTTGTTAGGGTTGATCACCGAACGATCAAGATTGCAGATTGGGGTGTTGAGGGAGATTGTGCTGTCAGTTGCTATGGCCGCGCTGAATCCCAAGGCTCTGGCATTGGCGGTCCGAATAGTCACACTCGTACCAGCATTCACTGGGTTGCCGGGGCCAACCGGAAGGGTAGCCAGAGCGCTGGTGTCATCGGGGGTTGTCGAATGGGCAATCAGGGCTGCGCGGTAATCGGTGTAGGTGACCGTTGTGATGAAGGTCGAGCTCCCTCCAAGCGAGATGGTGGTGTCTTTCTTGAAAGTGATATTCACCGTGATCGGATCAGAATAGTTATTCTCGATGGCTTGGATCGCCGCATTGATCGTGGCTTCGATGGTAGCGGCGTTTGGATCACTCGTGATGCTGCTGTCAAAGGTTGGGGTGATCGTCAGATGGGTCACCAGTAGGGGCTGCACCTGCGAGCTTGGAGTCGCGAATTCAATGGGGATTGTCAAATCGGGGCCATACGCCACCGGCGGCGGGCTCGCCGCGACCGAGGTCAGCACCCCAGGCAAGGCTGCGGCAACCGGGTTCGGTAGCGCCAGAACACCCACAAGGACCGCCAGGAGTACGGCGCCCCCCCAGGCCCTCCTGGATCGCTCGGGTCGCTTCGACCGAGGTCGCACATTCCAACTCGCTGCCCCTGTTATCATCTTGTTTGTCGTCGCGTCATGGACGATTCTCATCGGTCACCTCCGAATGAATTGACCTGATTTGCCAGCCTATCGCAATGTTCCCCTCACGATTCGTCCCGTAGATCGGAGCGTAATGGGTGGAAGCATTGGCTTCTGAAGAGTGGATAAGACCGTTCGATCAGCACCACGTGGCGTGGACGGGATCGTGGGACTCCACCCACGAGAAACTTCAAGCAGTCCCGTAGCCTGCAGCGCTGGGGGAGATAAGCTGAGGAATGCAACCTGGGCCATAGATAGTGAAGCAAGGCTTCCCCTTGCGCCCTACCGTGGCCAGCATCCACGAAGGCGATGATCCTGGGACAAGGACGTTTCCGATCGCGCTACCGACTCCTCACTCGATCGGCGATATCCTCTCCGAGAATCTGGAAACTTGTCTTCGTCCCCATGTACGGTCAAATGTTTGGTTGGTCAATGGGGGTCCTCACCCTAAATTCTCCCGGTCACGGTGGACCGCCCATCGACGATAGGGGACCAGCGGTGTCTTCTATTTCGGCCGCAATACTTGCCTGAAGATACCCATTCGGGGCCGGTGCGTTGTCTGGGAGTGGGGGGAGGATCTCCCGGCCTTCGCACGGCGTTCACGATGTGATGCCCGGGAGAAGGGCCATGCTGGATGACTTCGGCAGGAGAAGTGTGACTTCGATGGGCCGAGATCGGAGAGCGAGAAGTGTCTTTGTCAGCCGGTAAAATATGGCTGTTGCGAATTGTGGCCGGCGGACGGCGCATTCCTGCCTGGCCTCGTTGACGCGATCGACGATCGGGGGTACGGCTGGCACTTGAGGTTCCCGTGCAGGCCGGAAGCGACAGCGGCACGGCGCGCACTGAGCGTGGAGAAGCCTCGATACATCGGAGATGACGAGGTTAGAAGGGACGGCTAGACTTGGGGGTGTCCAGCTCTCGTGCTTCTTCTGCGATAGGTCCACATCTCGTCAGCCTCCTTGAAGCCCCACGCAACCAACCTGCGCTTGCCGTCGTCGGTGTCTGTCGACGCCGTGATCTCAGGATGCACGGCCTCCTCACGGGTCCTGGCCCACAGCCTGCTCGCCACTCCTCGCCTGCGGCAGTCCTTGCGGGTCTCGATGAAGTGGAGATGCGACATCTGCTTGTCGAACAGGGCGTAGCCGACGGCGCCGGATGCGTCCATGGCGGTCAGGGCGACTATGCCCTCGCGCTCGACGAGCCTAGCGTGGAATCGGGTGCGCGTGGCCCAGGCGGGGAGGTTGGTGGAGAGCCAAGCCTCAATATCCTGCGCCTCTATTTCGACTCGAAGGTCAGGGTCGCTCATTTGACTCGACCGATCCTTGCATCTCGGACAGACTTCGCGCAATACTCGGAACAACGTGGTGTTCTCGGCGAGGGAGCCAGCGGGCTGCCGGCGTGTCAGTGATTCCTGATAAGGACTCAGCCGGCGATGACCCGCGCCAAACTGATGGCGAACTCCATCACGTCCACACCAGGTGTTGCTTGACCATGCAGATCAGCCAGAAGTGATTGATCCCCGGCTACGGCCATCACCTTGCGAAGTACCTTTCGCGTGGCCGATCCTGCTCCGCGATGTCCCTGATCCTCTTGCTGGTGCAGTCACGCGGCCGCCGTCAGATGTGTCTCGACACCTGCGCGGCTTCGTGCACGAGATAAGCATCGACCCGGGCACCGCCCGAGGCGTGATCACGTTCTACGAACTCCCCATTTCGTCTTTAATGATGGTGCCGGGGGTGGGAGTCGAACCCACACAGGCCAGAGGGCCGAGGGATTTTAAGACCACCGAAAGGGGGCAGTGAACAAAGGACTCATTCAATTCGTTGCCCTTTTCCCGTCCATATGGTCCGAGGAGGGTCGTAGAGTCCGAGGATTATGGACACCCAGATGGACACCTGCTTCAAGGCCCTCTCGGTTCCGTGGTTCAGACGGTCTCCTGGCCGGAGGTGCGAGGTGTCGCTCCATCGGGGATCCCGGGCAACCCGGTCTCCCACGGGAACGACTTTGAGAGTCGGGACGATTGGTCCTATCCTCTCTCCCACCGACCCATCGGCGTGAAGGAGCGTGGCTGGCATGGTGTCGCTGTCCTTTCCTGGCGGCTGCATGAAACCAGACGGGCCAGCCGCCCGTCCATTCGACGAACGTATGGACGACACCTTCGTATCAGGCGACAACGCTTAGGAGGCAAATCGTGGCCGACTGGAGAACACCGATGAGCGACACTCACAAGGACCAAGTCAACGCCGAGCTTCTGAGCTGGGACGTCTTCGTGACGCCGGGCCTGCCCATCGTCATGAGCGACATGCCTCCCGGCGGAGGAGAAGCACGTTTTCAGGCGATGGCGTCGACCCTCATCCATGGCAGGCGGGACGCCGTGCTGGTGGATGCCTTCATGACGGTCCAGCAGGCCAATGCCCTGGCAGACTGGATCGCTGCAAAGGGAAAGAACCTGAAAGTCATCTACCTGACGCACGGCCATGGGGACCATTGGTTTGGAGTCGGCACTCTTTTGGAACGATTCCCGCGCGCTCGAGCGGTCGCAACGCCGAACGCTGTGAAGGTGATGCGCCTCAACGCCTCTTCAGAGATTCTTCCGTTCTGGAAGGCGAGTTTCCCAGGCCAGATTCCAGACAAACTGGTCATCGCCGA
>Ga0137394_10001455_pt1 | contig 17280 bp, 14 predicted proteins | sample czobulk116metaG_FD_108278 | JGI IMG/M metagenome (GOLD analysis project Ga0137394, IMG submission 108278) | Vadose zone soil microbial communities from Angelo Coast Range Reserve, California, USA - czobulk1.16 metaG | ecosystem: Environmental > Terrestrial > Soil > Vadose zone | place: USA...
CGCGGAGCGGGCGACAGCCCGGACTCGCACAGGCTGTCACCCGCCTGCGGGCTTAGCAGATTTTTTGGACGAAAAATCCCGTGCAAGGAAATGGCTAAGTAGATCGATTGAGAGAATAGGACCTATCTGAACGATAGGTCCTATATCTTCTCAATGGGACCGGCTTCCCTGGTTACTACCCATGGATGAAGACTGGTTGGAAGTCTTGTCCGAAAGGTCCACGCCGATCCAGGTCTTTACCTTTTTCAGCAGTGCCGGCAACACGACTGCCTGCGCAGTGGCAGAAAGTTCTTCCACGAGTCGGTCACCGAGTACCCCTGCCTCCTTACTCAAACGTTCATAAGCGGATGTTTCCTTGAATCGCTCGAGCATTCCGGGTCCGTCATCCTTGCCATTCTTGCCATTCGACTTTGTAGACCCGGTATCGATTGATTCGGCCCGCTGAGCCAGATAGGGATTGGAAGTCAGCGGATGCGCAGTGGTAGGGGAATAGTGAACTTTGTCATAGTCATCGCCCGTTAGCGCTGCTGCAAGTCCATAGCCCACAAAAAACCCGACTCCTGCCGCACCCAAACTCCAGGCCACTGGCGCTTTCTTGAAATGTTCGCGCCAATCGAGTGCGTCTTTCACCGTCTCAACCTGTTGGGCCACGTTCTCTTTAATCTCCGTCACCGTATTTGAAATGGAGTCTCGCGCTAATTCCATGCGACGCTGAAGCGCTTCCTTGGAATCATCTTGCCCGTCTACCTCGCGTGCGCGTGCTAGTCCTAGAGTTCGTTCTTCAGCCATTGCTTATCCTTTCTCAGTTCCTCTACGGTCCTGTCCGGAATGAGATCCATCTTAGCCAAACGGCTCTTCATCGTTGAAATGATGATCGCGCCGGCGATCAGGTAAAGCACGCCGGCGGTTACAAATCCGATCGCATACTTTGCCGGCTGGCTCAGGTTGGTGCCGGCAAAGAGAGTCGAGATACCAAAGGCCACGGCAACATTAAGAAGCGCGAAACCGATGGCGGCAATGATCCCACCCACAGCAATCATGGCGCCGCCACGCGCGTAAGCATTCGCCTCTTCCTTGATTTCAACCTTCAGCAAACTCATCTTGGTATCGAAGAGTTGCATCACGTCGTCTCCCAAACGACTAAAAAGCGTCGGAAGATCTTCATTGTCATTTTTGGGTGTCAACGCCGTTGCGGTCGCACTCCTAGCTGATGCAGCCATCGCGTGAATCTCCTTTCGAAACAATCTCGCGCTCAACGCCTCAAATGATTATGAGCGCCTGCCCCGAATAATCAACCCAATCAACAACCCGGCGGCCGCCGAGATCAAAATGGCCTGACCCGGATTCTTGCGCGCGTAGTCCTTCGCGTTTTCAGTAATCTCACCGAGGTCGGCGTTCTGAAGCTCTTTAAACTTGTCACCGACGACGCTGATTTTTTCGCCGATGTATTCTTTGGCCTGGCCGGCGGCTTCGGAAATCTTCTCACCGTATTGTTGAGCAGTTTGGGCCAAACCCGTGGCGGTTGCGGTAGCCGTGCCGGTCCCTGTACCCGTGCCAGTACCGATGCCGGTGTTTCCACTAATTCCGGTTTGACTACCGGTATTGCCTGATGAGGTTCCAGGGAAATCTGTGGTTCTGTTCTGCGACATTGCTTTTTATTCTCCTTCTTGAAGTGAAACGTAAAAGTTCTGAAGACCTAATTACAACTCAGAAGTTATCAACAGATGTTGAGCAAACAATGTGCCTTGATTACATCTCGTTGAAATCACAAACGTGGCAATGATGGTCGTTAGAAAAGTGCCCTTTGGTTGACCAGATTCTCGTTGTGAAAGGGTACAAGTCTCGACGATGCTGGGGTCGGGAACCGTACAACGTGAAGACTTCACGAAGGGCGAACTAGAAACTTGCGCACCATGCGTTTCTTGCCTTGACAGAGATTTGATCGCGTGGTAAGTAAGTAAGTACTTACTTTGGAAGCGAAGATTTTGGAAAGCCCCAGTTGAATAGAGAATCAAATATCAGAAAAACGGCGGCGGCGCCTCCAGGTGAAATATCAACCGGGGTGCGAATGGCCGCGGAAGACCGAAAGCTTCAGATCCTTCGTATCGCTGTCAGTCTGTTTTCCCAAAGGGGTTTTGGCGGCACCACCACCAAAGAGATTGCTCAGGCGGCGGGGGTTTCCGAGGCGATGGTGTTTCGGCACTTCGCCACCAAGGAAGAGCTCTATTCGGCAATTCTGGATCACAAGGCTTGTTCCGGCGATTCGATGAATCCGGAGGCCATGGTGGCTGAGGCGTTGAAGCTGAAGGATGACCGGGCGGTATTTCAACAGTTGGCCTTTGGTGCGCTCGAACATCACGAGTGTGATCCGGAATTTCAGCGGCTACTGCTTCACGCGGCTCTGGAAGGGCATGAACTCGCAGACATATTTTTTGAAAAGTTTGTGCGGCGAGTTTATGAACTTTTGGGCAGTTACATAATTGAGCGGCAACGCGACGGCGCAATGACCCAGGTCGATCCGGCAATTGTGGTCCGCGCGTTTATCGGAATGGTAATTCACCACTCACTTAACAATAACCTTTGGGATCCCCAGCGTCGTTTATTGAATATTTCCAATGAGGAAGCAGCGAAACAATTTACAGATATTCTTCTGAACGGGATTAGCACGAGCAATGAAGCTAAGCTCACGAAAGCGAAGGAGCCGAAAGGTTCCCGCTGAGAGTCGATTAGCTGTCAGAACCGCCTTCGTAAGCTGGCGGGTCTAAGCGCATCGCAAAAATGAAGAATCGAGAAATAAGGTCGATGTCATCTCCCAAGCCACTACAAATATTATCTCTTGCGGTCATCCTGGCGAGCCTGCTGTGGGCAGTTTCCTGTGGCGGCTCCAAAGCGAATGTCCGTAATGATACGAATAATTCAGCGCGGCCCACGGTTGTGGATGTTACAACTGCGCCGGCAATCATGCGTGAGTTGCCAAGGTTTTTTGAGGCCACCGGTAGCCTCACCGGCGATCAGCAAACAGATGTGGCTCCTTCAGTTGCCGGGAAAGTGACTGTGGTTGGTGTCGATCTCGGAAGCTATGTGAAGCGCGGTCAAATGATCGTCAGGCTCGACGATGTGGACGCAAAACTCCGCGTGCAGCAGACGCAGGCCCAGGTCGAACAGGCGAAGGCTGCCTTGCGACAGGCTGAAGAGAAGGCTGGGATTCGACCGGGACAATCATTCGATCCAAACAAAGTTCCCGAAGTGGCCAACGCTCGAGTAGCGCTGGAATTAGCCGAGAAGAATTTGCGCCGGGCGGAGAAGTTGATTGAATCGGGCGACGTCTCGAGGTCGAGCTACGATCAACAAAAGGCGCAGCGCGATCAACTCAAGGAAGCGTATGACTCGGCCGTGTCGCTGGCGCGTCAAAACTTTGCGGCGGTCGGGACCGCGCGTGCAAACGTAGCCAACGCGGAAAGCCAACTGGCGTTGGCGATACGGAATCTTTCCTATGCCTTGGTGTTTTCACCTATCGATGGATATGTTTCCGAGCGGACTGCGGACCTTGGTGAATATGTTTCGCCGAGCGCTAAAGTTGCGACAATCGTTCGTATCAATCCTCTGCGGGTTCGAATTGATATTCCCGAACAAGCGATTCCTGCAGTCAGTGTTGGCCAATCAGTTTCGGTAACTACGAGCGCTTGGCCCGACCGTAACTTCAGTGGTCGAATCGCGCGGATCTCGCCAAACGTTACCCCAACATCTCGGACGCTCACTGTCGAAGCTGAAATCGAAAACGCCAGCGGGGCGTTGAAGCCTGGACAGTTTGCGACTGTGCGCATACTTCAATCGCGTGCTCAGCCCGCAGTTCTCGTTCCGTCTCGAGCGGTGCGCACAGAATCCGGAGTGAGCCGAGTGTTTGTAATTAAGGATGGCCGCGCGCAGGAGCGACTGGTTCAACTCGGGCAAACGGAAGGGGATCTGGTTGAGATAAAAGGCGGGATTGCGGCGGACGAAAAAGTGGCAACCAGCAATATTGAACAGTTGAGTGATGGGATGGCTGTAAAGCAATAGTGCTTAGCTGGGAGCGCAGGCATCCGGCCTGCAGGCGTGAGCGGAGCTCACGCAGTTCGCGCTGACGCGCTCAATGCAGGCAGGATGCCTGCGCTCCCAGCCGAAATTGGACTTTAGTTTAGACAATGCAAAAGCTAGCTGAAATTTGTGTCAGACGTCCGGTGTTCGCGACGATGCTGATTCTGAGTCTGACGGTGGTCGGACTCTTCTCTTACAAATCTTTGGGTGTAGATCTTTTTCCGAAGATCGACCTGCCTACAATCACGGTGACCGTGGTTAATCCGGGTGCGTCTCCGCAGGAAATTGAAACCGAGATAACGGACAAAGTCGAAGGCGCCGTAAATACGATCAGCGGAATCGATGAGCTACGCTCGACTTCCGTCGAAGGCGTTTCCCAGGTCTTCATCACCTTCCTGCTCGAGAAGAGTCCCGACATTGCCGCTGGCGAAGTTCGCAATAAGGTGGATTTGATCGCGAACGATCTGCCGGTAACAGCCGAACAGCCGATCGTACAGAAGTTGGATACTGACGCGGCGCCGGTGGTCCGTATCGCAGTTTCCGCGCCTCGTTCTCCGCGCGAAGTTACCGAGATTGCAGATAAAAAGATTAAGCAGCAGATCGAATCCATTAACGGCGTCGGCCAGGTGACGATCATCGGAGGCCGATCGCGTGAGATACAAATCTGGGTCGACCCAGATAAGTTGCGCGCCTTCAATGTCACAGTAGCGCAGGTAGCCGATGCGGTTCGCGCGCAAAACATGGAGGTGCCGGGCGGGCGCGTAGACGAGGGCACACGTGAGTTGACCGTGCGAACGATGGGCCGCATCGTCGAGCCGGGGGATTTTAACAATCTCGTTGTTGGGAGCAGAGGCTCTTATTCGGTAAAGCTGAGCGACGTTGGATATGCGGAAGATGGAGCAGAGGAGGCACGAACGGAGGCACGGCTCAACGGTCAGCCTGCGGTCACGTTGATCGTCTCGAAACAATCGGGACAAAACACAGTGGCTGTCGCCGACGCCGTCAAGGCGCGCCTCGCCGAACTGCAGAAGACGCTGCCGGCCGGTTTCAAAACTCAGATCGTCGGCGACCAGTCGATCTTCATCAAAGCCTCAATCGAATCCATACAAACGCACTTGATTGAAGGCAGCGTACTGGCAGCCATCGTCGTATTCATTTTTCTCTGGAGCTTTCGTTCGACGGTCATCGCCGCCCTTGCTATTCCGACGTCCTTGATTGCCACCTTTGGTCTCATGGCCGCGATGGGATTCACATTGAATCAGATCACAATGCTGGCCCTGACGTTGATGGTAGGTATTGTGATCGACGACGCGATCGTGGTCCTTGAAAACATCTTTCGCTTCATTGAAGAGAAGGGAATACCTCCGTTCCAGGCCGCCATCGAAGGAACAAAAGAGATTGGCCCGGCGGTAATGGCGACGACATTGTCACTGCTGGCCGTTTTCCTGCCGGTCGGATTCATGGGCGGCATCGTTGGCAGGTTCATGTCTTCGTTTGGTTTGACGTCCTCTTTCGCCATCGCGGTTTCGTTGTTGGTTTCGTTTACGCTAACTCCGATGCTCGCCGCGCGTTTGATCAAGCGCAGCAACGACGCCGAAGAGGGCCCCATCGAGCGCCGCATCGAACCGGCTGACCACGGTTCGAAGCAATCGCGATTCTATCGTCCGGTCGATCAGGCTTATACGAGGATGTTGGGGTGGTCCCTGGCCCATCGCTGGGTCATCGTCCTCGCCTGCCTGGCTGTGATCATCAGCATCGTGCCGCTGTTCATGTTTGTCGGAAAAAACTTTCTGCCGGTTGACGACCAGTCGCAGTTTGAGGTCAACGTGCGTGCGCCCGAAGGCTACACACTTGCTGCGACGTCTTCGCTGGCTGAGCGCATCTCGGCGGACGTAAGGAAATTGCCTGGTATTACCGATACTCTAACGACGATTGGGGGCGGCCAGCAACAACAGGTAAACCTCGCGACTATCTACGTCAAGATGCAGCCTCTGGAAGAACGAAAGGTTTCTCAAAGCGACGTGATGGTGCGAACCAGAAACGAAATTCTGGGAAAGTATTTGAAGGAGTTTCCGGGCCAGCTTAGGACCAGCGTGCAGCAGGTGGCTGCTATCTCCGGAGGTGGATTCCGCAACGCCGACATTCAGTATGTCATTGGCGGCCCAGACCTGGGCAAGCTCACTCAATACTCCGAGGCGATGCTGGCAAAGATGAAGACGATTCCGGACGTGGTTGACGCGGACTCGACGTTGGTAACAGGCAAGCCGGAGTTGCGAGTTGTTATTGATCGCCAGCGCGCAGCGGACCTGGGCGTGCGCGTCGCTGATATCGCTCAGGCTCTGAACACGCTGGTAGCCGGCCAGAAAGTTTCCACGTTTAATGCAGGGACTGATCAATACGACGTGCGAGTGCGAGCGGTTGGACAATTCCGCTCGAGCGTCGAGGGTCTCAAACAAATGATCGTGTCTTCCGCGAAAATCGGCTGGGTTAGTTTGGATAATCTCGTACGCGTGGAAGAGGGAACCGGCCCATCGGCAATCGATCGTCTGAACCGGCAGCGCCAGGTGATGTTGTTGGGTAACGTGAGGCCGGGTGGGTCACAGGCCGACGTGATCACCAAGCTGAACCAGTTTGCCAAAGAGATACAAATCGACCCGTCGTATTCGACCGGTTTGGCCGGCCGATCCAAAGAACTTGGCCGCGCCGGATACTACTTCATGCTGGCTTTCGTCCTGTCGTTTGTCTTCATGTATATGGTGTTGGCGGCCCAGTTTGAATCATTCATTCACCCGATTACGATCCTGCTGACGCTACCGTTAGCAATACCCTTCGGCATTTTGGCCCTCCTGATTACTGGTCAGACTGTAAACATCTTTTCTGGTCTGGGACTGTTGTTGCTCTTTGGAGTGGTCAAGAAGAACGCCATCCTTCAAATCGATCATACGAATCAATTGCGAGCTCAGGGCATGGAGCGGCTGGAAGCAATCATCCGCGCAAACCGCGATCGGTTGCGTCCGATCCTGATGACGACTGTCGCGCTCGTCGCAGGGATGTTGCCGCTGACGATATCGAGCGGACCAGGCTCCGGAACCAATCGGTCGATCGGTGTGCTGGTTGTAGGCGGACAGTCGCTCTGTTTGTTGTTGACCCTTCTTGCCGTTCCTGTTTTCTATTCACTGTTCGACGATCTGGGAAAGAGCAGAGTTTGGGGAATGGTGGGTTCACGATTTACGGGGTTCTTTGGTCGGGCGCGCCGAAGGGCGGCAAGCGCGACCGCGTCGTTGTTAGGTTTGATTTCGAGGCATTAGGCTCCATTGGGCTAAACGATTGAAATTTGCAGGTTGTGATGACAAATCAAAATATTGAGCCGCAAAGAGAAACCATCTGTTGCCGCAAACAAATTGTCGAGGAGGGACGATCCACGAAATCACACGAAAACACACGAAGAAGATTTCGTGTTAGTTCGTGTCGTTTCGTGGATCGTATCTGGTCGAACCTTTGGATCAACAAGGTCATTGCGACCCAGATCCTGCTCTTCGCGGGTATCTTCTTTCTTATTGGCGGCAGCTTATCAGTCTCGGCCCAAGATGTAACTCCTACGCCGTCACCTCAGGAGCTACAGGTTCCGCCCGTCGCGCCTGACTTCAATCCTGCCCAGAAGCCTTTGCCCGAGTTGGGCCGCGTCGGGGTTGATATGAATCGCCAGAAACCGCTGACCATCCGTGAAGCGTTGGCGCTGGCGCTCGAGAACAACAAAGACATCGAAGTCGCGCGCCACAACGTCAAGATTGCCGAGTTTGATCTAACGGCTTTTCGCGGAGTTTACGATCCGCGCCTGAGTTCGTCCTCTTACTATGAGCGGAGTGATAGCCCGATTTCCAGTTTCTTGAGCGGCGCCTCAAACGGGTCACTCACCAATTCGGACTACACTGGCACGGCGCGGCTCGAGGGATTGGCTCCCAAATTCGGCGGCAACTATCGTCTGGATTTTTCTTCCGTCAGATCGACAACCAACAATCAATTTACTGCGCTCAATCCACAGTATCCTGCGGCTCTAACCTTCAATTACGCGCAGCCTCTGCTTCGAGGTTTGCGCTTTGACAACCAGCGCCGGCAGATTGAAATCGCCAAAAAGAACCTGTCATTAACCGATGCTCAGTTTCGTCAGCGCGCCATCGAGACTATAACGGGGGTGCAACGGGCGTACTGGGATCTGGTTTTCGCGCTGCGGAATCTACAGGTCCAAAGAGATGCGGTGCGCGATGCGCGAACACAGTTGGAGCACAACAAGCGACTGGTCCAGGAGGGCTCGCTGGCGCCGATCGACGTGGTGGCGGCAGAGGCACAGGTAGCAGGCTTTGAGCAAAGTTTGTTTAGCTCGCTGGAAGAAGTGTCTCGAAGCGAAAACAATCTAAAGAACCTGATTGCGGAAAACCGGCAGGCAGACATTTGGACAACTTCGATTGTTCCGACGGATTCCGTCGATCTGGTTGTCCCGCAAGTTTCTTTGCCGGAGGCTTTGAAGGCCGCAATGGATAATCGGCCGGAGTTGCAACAGTCAAACGTCGCCCGCGAGATAAATCAAATTGATCAGAAGTATTTCAAAGAGCAGACTAAACCGGCAATCGATCTGGTTGGCAGCTATGGAATGACTGGTTTGGCAGGTTCGATAAGTAGTTCCGGCAGTAATCCGTTCACGGCTTCGAGCGCGCAGATTCGCGAGCGAGTTGACCTGCTATCGCGGCTACAAGGTCTCCAGCCTTTGCCGGCCCAGCCGGTGCAAACAATCTCTCCAAATCTGATTGGTGGTTACAATCAGTCAATCCAAAATCTCCTGGGCAACAGCTTCAATAATTTTCGTGTGGGCGTGCAAATTAGTTTGCCACTGCGCAATCGCACCGCGGAGGCGTTACTGGGTCGTTCACTGGTTGAAGGCCAACGAATTACAACCCAGCGTGAGCAATTGGAGCAGTCGATTCAGGTTGACGTAAGAAACGCGCTGCAAGCGGTGCGTAGCGCGGAAGCGCGGTTGCGGGCGGCTGGTATTGCGCGCAGTGCCAGCGAACAGCAATATCAAAGCGAACAAAGAAAACTCGATGCCGGACAATCCACGGTGTTCCTGGTGCTCGAACGGCAAACTGCCTTAACTACTGCACGCGGAAATGAGTTGCGGGCCCAAACAGATCTCAACAAGGCCATTGCCGAACTGCAGCGAGCAACGGGCAACGCACTAACAACCAACAACATAACCGTGCGTGTTCGGTAAAGTAAATGCGGCTGTGCTGTGTGCGCGCTGCTGAAAACTACGAAACGATCCACGAAATCACACGAAGCGACACGAAAAGAGTAATTCGTTCGTGTTGTTTCGTGTGATTTCGTGGATCGTCTTATTGACGTTCTTTAGACTAACAGAAGGCACTCCCAATGGACGAAAAGCAGTTTCTTGAAACCTGGGAAATTCACAACCGCATCAATCTCTATTTGCTGGATGCTATCGAGCCCTCAACGCTTAGCAGCGTGTCAGCCTCAAAAGGGAGGAACGTTGGGGAACAGTTTGCACACCTTCACAACGTACGACTGATGTGGCTGAAAGCGGCAGCTCCTGATCTATTGGCAGGCTTGACGAAAGTTGAAAAGGAGGCCGCGCTCGATAAAAAACTCCAGCGCAAGTCACTCGTCGAATCAAGCACGGCGATTGGAATATTACTGAGTCAAAGCGTGAAAGAAGGCGGCAGAGTTAAGGGCTTCAAGCCTCACGCAATCGGTTTTCTCGGTTATCTGATTTCACACGAGTCGCATCATCGCGGACAAATAATTCTATCCCTAAAACAGGCAGGTCATGTTTTGGACAAGAAGATTCTCTATGGGATTTGGGAATGGGGCGTGAGATGAAGACGCTTGCTTTACATCAGCGCTAGCTCAACTTTTCCATGGTTAAGAGGAATCCAAAACAAGCCACCAGGAAGAGAATAACGGCGACGATGTACCATTGAATTAATTTGGTTGCGCAGGCAGGGCAGCGTGTCCTGGCCCAACCCGCTTTTCTGCTACACATTGGACACTTCATATCGATTTCCCCGATTAGTTTGAGAGAATAGCCGAACTGAATAAGTTAGAAAGTTTGTGGCTGCGAATACACCTTAGCATACCATGCGCATCGGGTGTGGTTTCAAATCACGGATTCATCTGGCCTCAAGAACCGCGATTTTAGTTCGCAGCACCAGCCACAAATCGGGAGGGTCTTAGTTTAGAAGTAAAGGAACGATTCACTAACTCACACTAAACAACACCACCCTTCTTCGTGAGTTTTCGTGTTACTTCGTGGATCATTGTGTCTATTCTTTACTGTAGTTTTCACTTCTAAAAATCCAAGCGCAGCCCATCAACTGCTTCAGTCGTTTCGCCTTCCCAAAGCTTTTGCGCCTCAGCAACAAGGTCGATTCCATCCCACTCGAAATAGAGATGACTCAGCATAAGTTTCCGCGGCCCACATTTTCGAGCGATATCGATGGCCTCCGTTAATTCCAGATGGGATTTGATTGGTTTGTTTTTGAAGAAGGAACACTCCATCAGCAGAAGATTCGCGCCCCTGGCAAATTCGATTAACTCATCGGACGGTCCCGTATCTGACGTGTAAACCATCACGGTGCCGGCTTTCTCTGTTAAGCGAATGGCAAGACTCTCTTTCGTATGCGGCGTTGAAATTGTTCTCGCAGTGAGTCCAGGTAAAATCTCAAATTCAGCGCCAGGTTCAACTTCAATTATCTCCAACGGGAACGGCTGCTTGAATAAGCGATAGTCGTCGGCTTGATCGACGGTCTCTATGATTTTCTTTAGACCCACGCCGCCAAAGATTCTGAGGGGGTTGCGCCGCTGTTGTGTTTGCGGCGCAGCTCGGGTGGCGAAAAGAAAAGGCGCCAGACCTCCGAGGTGGTCCAAATGAAAATGGCTGATCCAGATGGCGTCAAGATTGGTCCAGTCAAGTTGCTCCTGGGCCATACGATGCGGAGCGTCAGCGCTCATGTCGAGCAACAGCGAGCCGCCTTCTGTCTCGAGCCAATAGGCGGCCGAACAACGTCTCGGATGTGGGAGTGATGTGCCTGAACCCAGGACGATGAGTTTCATGAGTTAGTTGTAACGCAAAATGTTAGTTTGCGGGTATCTTGCCATAAGTCTTGTTACAGAACCGAGCGCGGTAGCGAATGTGTGAACACTCCGGTTCGCGGCTGTGCCGTCCGATGTGCGGTGGCGGCTCCGCCCCACCGGAGATGCCCCATAATCATTCCGGGGCTGCGCCCCTGGTTGGGGCGTAGCCCCGAATTCCATTCAACTCTGTGCGGAAGGGCACAGCCCTTCCGCACATCGGGCGGCACAGCCGCGAATGGGAGTTCACACACTCTCGACCTCGCTCGGTTCTGTAATCGCAGACTTGACCAAAACTGCGGCATTAGTTAAACCTCAATGCGATGGACGAGTCGCAATTCGAACTGGACGTGCTGGCGGTTTTTTCCCACCCGGATGATGCGGAGCTATCTGTGTCCGGCACGCTCCTGAAATTGAAGTCTCTGGGTTATCGAACCGGAGTGCTCGACATGACTCGCGGTGAGATGGGCACTCGTGGCACCCCTGAATTGCGCGCGGAAGAATCCATCGTAGCCGCTCGTCTGATGAAACTCGACCTGCGGCTCAACCTGGGGTTGCCCGATGGTCACATTTGGCCCACAGAGGAAGCGCGCACTGCGGTAGTCCGAGTCCTGCGTGCGCATAAGCCGCCGGTGTTGCTTACCACACACACCGATGATCCCCATCCCGATCATGCCAACACATCGCGGATTGTGCGCGAAGCTGCTCGACTAGCCACGATGGCCCGCTATGACGAAAGAGGAGGCGAAAAGCTCGAGCGAATGCCGGCCATCATGCACTCGCTTTTTTCCCGGCGCGTGGTCCCCTCGTTCATCGTCGATGTTTCTGATTTTGTCGAGGCGAAGATGGCTGCGATCAAAGCGCACGAGTCGCAGTTTTACAGTCCGGCCTCAAGTGAGCCCACCACCCGCATCAGCGAACAAGGCTTCCTGGATCAAATCGAATACCGGATGCGCTACTTTGGTTCGCTGATCGGAGTTGTTGCCGGCGAGCCATTCTATGTGCGAGAAGCTTTGAATGTGGATGATCCAGTAGCGTTACTAACCAGGCCGATGAATATCTACTCTTAAACAGAGAGACTGCCAGTGCCTTTTGTTGTTCGAGCCTGGCTTTTGCGGCAGCAGCCTCTGACTTGCTCTTGTTCGTCGACTTAACTACAAAACAGTCGGCGGAACATATCAGAACCGGGAGTGGTAGCGACCGGGTCTGCTTTGGTTGAAGGCTACACGAACGAAAAAAGCTCAGTCATGATTCTTTTGTGCAGCGATTACCCAGTCGCTACCGCTCCCGGTTCTGATATCGCCTGAGATTAAGCACTTTTTGTGCAACGCCGTGTCATGCGACCGATGGGCATTTATTCCTAAATCGAATTATCGCATTCTTATGCACGATAGCGCGGTTGTTTAGAGGCCGGGCGATGCCCACCTCTAAACAACCGCTATCCGTGTTAACGCGCCGGCTTACGATCCCGCTCATTTTGGCTTATCAGCGAGCAATGCGCGAGCGACGGCAATGAGCGCGGTGGCACGCGGAGCCTCACCCTCGAAACTCCGTGCTATCTCGATTGCCTGGGTCGCGTTCTCCTGGGAGAGCACTCGAAATACGCCGGGCAAGTTAAAGTCGTCTACGCCGCTGGTCCAGATGGAAGTCATGTTCTTTGAATGCAGTTGCATCGTGAGTCTGCCATCTTCACCGTTAAACCCCTCGGCAGAGTTGGCTGCTTTGGCGATTTCCAGCATCATTTCCCAGGCACGCCCTCGATTGATATCGAGGAACGCATTGGCCACAGCGAGCAAGGCCCGCGGCCGGTCTGGATCAGAGACGTCGATTCGCCTCGCTTCTGCCATGGCGTCCGCGATAATCTCCAGGGCTCTCTCGCGCTCGGCCGGTGGCAGTGCCTTCGCAGTCTGCGCCAGTAGCCAGGCTCTTTGAACGTGTGACAGTTCGCCTTTGCCGGCTAGCATCAGAGCCTTTTCAGTATCCTTTTTTTCCACTGCGAACATTGCCAGGCTCATATCGACGTAAGGTTTTGCCTGGTTGCGCAGCTCGCTGTCTTCGATCTTGTCGGTGAAGTCGCGGGCGCGCACGTCGCCCTTTTGCCCACTCCTGGTTGCAAGTTGCAGATACAGCGCGTCACGTTCAGCTGATGTCTTAGCGCGATCGATTCGATCGAGCAGTGACTTCTCAATATCTTCGGCTTTGCGGTCTGGAGTAATTCCTCGCTGTATCGGGTTGTCATCGTCGTCGTCCCGCATATCTCGATTGGTGCCCTGACCCAGCACGGCCATTTCACCGCGCAGTTGTTCCGTTATCTCTTTCGGAGCGTACTGCTCAAAGAGCGGCATCAAACGCCTGATCACCAGAAACTTCCCTTGCAGACCTGACGAACTACGATCCTGTTCGCGCGAGGGCGAGGGGCGAAGAAGAAATTGAGCGGCCACGCGAAGATAGGTGCTACGCAACTCAGGCGTGACATCAGGCGGAGGTGTGCGTCGGTTCATGGAGGAGGATGACTGGCCGCCGCCGGAATCAAAGGTGACGAAGACATGGGGCGTGAATAAGTAGGAGGAAAGCAGCGAGATGGTATTGGCGTCCGACTTTAAATCCATCTCTGCATTTGCGAGCATCTTCGCATAGCGCAGATCGGCTGCAGCCGCATTCTTGTCTCGCAGGAACGAAAGAAAGTTGAGCCCCTCCATTGTGACTGTTCCGAGCGCGGGATCGGCAAACTGCATTGCACGTTCAACGTCGGTATCAAGCAGTTGATTCGCCAGACGCAGACGCTGTTTGATTGCCTCGGGAGTATCCAGCGAATTTGTCCGTGCCGGAGAAGTGGCATCAGTCGCTTCCTGTTTTTGCGCTTCCTTGAGTTTGTCCAGGAGCTCTTCGCCAAGCGCGCGATCGCGTTTGGCCGCGAGACGCAAAACCTCTGCGCGTAAATCGGGAGGGTTTACTAAACTGGAAGGCGCGTTAGGATTACCTGCCTGCTGGCGTTGACGCTCCTCCTCGATCCGGCGAGCCGACTCCTGATCGGCTCCCTCAGCAGCGTCCCAGGCTTTGCGAAAAAGGGCCCGCCCCTGTTCCGGATCGGGTTCCCAAAGGGCGTCCGCAATTCGAGACAGCGTGCGCGCACGCAGTTTCTGGTCAGGAAAGTTGCGGGCATCGTTAGCCAGTGAGACTAACAATGAAAGTCCCAGTGCCTTGAGCTGATCTATTCGGGCTTTGGTGGCGGCTGATTCCTTTTTGGTTCTGACGGCAGGCTTTGTTGGAGCTGTGGCGGCGGCAGGTTGGGAAACCATTTTTTCGGACGTGTCCTGCGCCTGAACCAAGGGTAGCGAAAAGAAAAGGACGAATGCCGGAACGAGAGCCGAAAGAGACACGCGGAAGGCCATACAATATGCTCCTGTCGGAAGGGTTGGTGTAGACGAATGTACCCGAAAGGATTAAACGGGCAGGGCGAGAATCAGTTCCATTAGTTCTTGTTTGAAGTGCTGGTTCTAATTTGGAGTGCTGCGGCTTGACGCAGCTTGGTGTGCGGCAAATACACGTCGTGATCGAAAGATCGCGTAATGGCCCGCTGCTTGATCTCTACTCACAAAAGCGGCGTCAAGCCGCCGCGGACCAAAGCGGTGTCGAGCCACCGCACTCCCAATCAAACGGCGACCACTTCCATCTCCGGATCGACTTCCTGTTTCAACATTCCTTCGATAGCCATGAGAGTTCCGGTCAGGGAACTTGGGCAACTGCCACATGCGCCCTGGTAGCGGATGCTCAACGTGTGATCTTTCAAGCCCAATACTTCAAGATAACCGCCATCCCCCATCAAGGCCGGCCTGACTTTTTCATCCAGGATGTCGTTTATTTTCAAGAGCCTTGGGTCGTCGCTGGTTGCCGCGGCTATCGCCCCGCCCACTGCCGCCGCCGCTGAGGCAGCCGGTGAGTTAACCGCTTCGGCCGCGCGGATTGGCACCGCAAGAGTTGGAAGCAGGTCGTCCCAATCGCTTTCATCATCTTTCTCTACCGTAATCATGCGGTCCATGTAGAAGACAGATACTACGTGGCCCATATCAAATAACGACTTCGCTAGTGGATCGTTTTCAGCCAGGTCGGCCGAGCCATACTGGTGGGAGGTTCCATTGCTTACGGGCTCCCTGAGAATGAATTTAACCGCATTGGGGTTGGGTGTTTCTTCAATATCACTGATTTTGGGCATTGCTTGATCTCCGTCTGTTACCCGTCAATAAGAAGGTAAAATTGGTTCAAAGTTTTGACGTTGAGGACATTATAGCTACTTTAGGGTCGGAGCGCAGGCCACTGGGAACGAGCCGCAGCTTTGGTCCCCAAATTGGGCGAAAAGGCGCGATTTTCTGCATGCGAAAGAACTGTTGCCAAAGTGGACCAGCGGGAATATACTCCGTCCCCTCACTTGCCCCCCCTTACAAACTAAGGTGAGCCAAGTTGAGATAGAGGCAGGCGATTGCGAGGGTCGCCTGCTTCTGCTTTTTTGGAGTGAGCAGTGAGCAGTGAGCAGTGAGCAGTTAAGATCCCTAACAGTCTGAGCGCAAGCCATTCACGACTGTTGCCTACTGCTCACTGCTCACTGCATACTGCTCACTGCTTTATGAACATCGGCATCACGGTTTATCCAACCTACGGCGGAAGCGGCATCGTCGGCTCCGAGCTGGGAAAAGAGTTGGCCGAGCGCGGTCACACCGTCCACTTCATCTCGTCTTCTCTTCCCACCAGGCTTACGGAACTGAACGAACGCGTGCGCTTTCACGAAGTCGAGATGATGTCGTATCCATTGTTTGAGCATCAGCCTTACACATTAGCCCTCGCAACCAAAATGTCTACAGTTGCAGAATCAGAAAACCTGGATCTGCTTCACGTGCATTACGCGATTCCTCACTCCATCAGCGCTATCCTCGCCCGCGAATCACTCAAGCCGAAACGATACCTACCGGTCATCACCACTCTTCATGGAACTGATATAACGCTCGTCGGCGCCGATCGCTCTTATCTCCCTATCACTCGCTACGGCATCGTGCAATCAGACGGCGTTACAGCGATCTCGAATTACCTGAAGGAAGCAACCAGAGAGATATTTAATTTCGATGACATCGCAGTTATTCCTAACTTCGTTTGCCAGACTGAATACCAGCGACACCCCGTACCGGAGTTGCGAGCGTCGCTCGCCCCACATGGAGAGCCCCTGCTGGTCCATGTCTCAAACTTTCGACCGGTGAAGCGTCCGGTCGATTGCGTCGAGATACTCGCGCGAGTGCTGAAGCAGGGAATTCACACGCGTTTGGTTATGGTTGGCGACGGCAGCGAGAAGACGAATGTCGAACACAGAGCGCGCTGTTTGGGTGTCTATGAAAATTGTGTTTTTGTTGGCAAGCAGCCGAAGATAGTTGACTATCTCTCGGCCTCTGACGTTTTGCTGTTGCCGTCTGAGCAGGAGTCTTTCGGCCTTGCGGCACTCGAAGCCATGGCTTGCGAAGTTCCAGTGATAGCATCGCGAGTTGGTGGCGTACCAGAAGTTGTCACGGACGGGGAGACCGGCTTTCTCAGCGAGGTCGGAGACGTGGAAAAGATGGCTAAAGATGCCGCGCGCTTGTTGACTGATGCAGCGCTGAGAAGCGAGATGGGCAAACGCGCGCGCGAGTTTGCCATCTCACACTACCGAACGGATATTGTGATTCCCCAATACATTGAGTTTTATGAACGTGTTCTGCGAAAAACTTCGGGAGCAGTAAGATGAAAAGAATGTTCCTCATCATCGCGCTCATTCTTCAACTTTCACTATCGAGCTTTCCTCAGCAGCGAAATCCACAGAAACAAAGTCCACAGGCTCAATCAGCCGATCAACAACCCAAGCCCCAATCCGAAGACGACGTCGTCCGGATTTCGACGAACCTTGTTCAGGTTGATCCGATTGTTACTGACAACAAGGGTAAGCAGGTTACGGATCTGCGAGCTGACGAAGTGCAGATTCTGGAAGATGGCAAGCCGCAGAAGATTACAAACTTTTCCTACATCGCGCTGGATTCCACAGAAGCA
>Ga0137394_10001456_pt1 | contig 17276 bp, 18 predicted proteins | sample czobulk116metaG_FD_108278 | JGI IMG/M metagenome (GOLD analysis project Ga0137394, IMG submission 108278) | Vadose zone soil microbial communities from Angelo Coast Range Reserve, California, USA - czobulk1.16 metaG | ecosystem: Environmental > Terrestrial > Soil > Vadose zone | place: USA...
CACCGCCTTGAGGGCGGGATTTGCCGTTGATGTCGGTGTAGATGTACTTTTTGAGGTCGCTGACGAGGCTAGCCGATAAACCGGATAGCGTGGTGGGATCGATGCCTTTGCCGAAAGCCGGGCTGAGGGGCAGCAGGGTCAGGCCGTTGCTGAGCAGGGAAGGCACGAGGGCCGAGGAGTAGCCGTTCAAGCTCAAGCTGGGAGGGAGGAGAAAGAGAGGATCGGCTTGAGTGAACTGAGAGGGGTCGGAAGGGGAGAAGTTGGGAGAACTACCGAAAGAGAGATTTTGGAAGAAGTGGAGATTGGAGACGGTGCCGGACTGTTCGAAGGTGGGGTGGTTGGAGGCAATGGCCACGGCGATGTTGTTGATCATGTAGCCGTCGTGGGAGTCGGCGGCGGTGAAGGAGCCGAAATTACTTTCCAGGGTATCCAGGTCGTTTTTAAAGCAGGTGTTGTTGACGAACCAGAAGTTGGTGACGATATAGCCGAGGATGCAGCGGCCGCCATTGCCGTAGACGACGTTGTTGACGATGAGGGCGGGAGGAGTATTGGCAGTGGAGGGGTCATAGGAACCGGAACTGAGGTCGAGGATGATGCCGTTGCCGTCGGTATGATTGGGGGAGCTGTCGAATTCACCGACGACGATATTGTTGGAGATGATGTTGTGGAAGCCGGAGTAGTTATCGAACCACTGGTCGGAGTTGAAGGAGATGCCGCTGGTCCAGCCGTACCACTGAGGGACGGAGGTGGAAGAAGGCATATAGCCGTTGTGGTAGACGAGGTTGTGATCGGCGGTGAGGTAATCGCAGTCACGAGTAGCGATGCCGGAACCGCCGGTATCGTGCATGGTGTTGGAGATAAAGCGGAGGTGATGGGTACCGCCGCACCAGAAGGCATCGCCGGAGTTGCCTTGGCCATTCAAGTTGAGGCCGCGGAATTCGAGGTAAGCCGGGCCGCCGGAAGGGAAGGAGCCGCCGTTGGTGATGCGGAAGATGGAGTTGGCATTAGCGGGGCCGGTATAGACGAAGTAGACGGGGGTGGAATCGTAGTTTTTATAGACGATCCAGGAGGAGGGAGTACCGCTGTTGGGAGGGGTGAAGGAGGAACTGAGGTTATAGGTACCGCCGAGGAGGCAGAGGACGGAGCCAGGCTGAGTAGCGCTGGCAGCGGCGGAGAAGGATTTAGGAGCCGAGGGGCTGGTACCCGAGTTGCCGCTGCTGCCGGAAGGGGAAGCATAGAGAGTGCAGTCAGTGGAAGTGGAAGCGTTGTTGACGGTGAAGTCGACGAGAGAACTGGTGGCGGACTGGCCGGCAGAGTCGTTGACTTTGGCGGAAAGAGAATGGGAGCCATTGGAGAGCGAGTTGGAGTTTAAGGAATAGGACCAGTTGGAGGTGCCGGAAACGGTGGCGAAAGCACCGCCATCAATGGAGAGCTGCACGGAACTGATGGAGACGGAGTCGGAAGCCGTGCCGGAAACGCTAACGGTGCCGGAAACGGTAGCGCCGCTGGCGGGCGAAGTGATGGCGACAGCAGGGGTTGGCGAAGCGACATTGATCGACAGGCTCTTTGAAGCAGTTAGCGCCGAAGCGTCTTTGACTTGTGCCGAGAAGCTAAAGGAACCGGCAAGAGAAGGCGTGCCGGAGATTATCCCGCCAGAACTGAGGGTGAGCCCGTAGGGGAGAGAACCGCTAAGCAAGCTCCAGGAATAAGGAGGGGAGCCGCCCGTGGCCGCGAGGGTCGAATTATAGCCGCCCGCCACAAAGCCATCCGGCAACTGCGCCGTGGACACTTGCAGCCCCGTCGAAGCCGCATTCACGGTTAGCGTGGCTGCACCACTCGTAACGCTTCCGGCAGAATTGCTAACAACTACAGAAAACTGCGCCCCGTTATCGGAACTTGCTGTAGCCGGCGAAGTATAGCTGGACGAGGTTGCGCCGCTGATGGCGCCGCCGTTCTTACTCCATTGATAGGTCAAAGGAGCTGTGCCCGCAGCAGTCACAGAGAAAGTAGCCGTCTGGCCCGCGGTCACTGTCTGGTTTGCAGGTTGCGCCGTTATCGATGGCGCCACCGGCGCGGCACTAACAGTTAGCGTGGCTGCACCACTCGTAACGCTTCCGGCAGAATTGCCCACAACTACAGAAAACTGCGCCCCGTTATCGGAACTTGCCGTAGCCGGCGAAGTATAGCTGGACGAGGTTGCGCCACTGATGGCCGCGTTGTTCTTCATCCATTGATAAGTCAAGGGCGCGGTGCCCGTTGCGGCCACAGAGAAGCTAGCCGTTTGTCCCGCGGTCACTGTTTGGCTTGCAGGTTGCACCGTGATGGATGGCACCACGACTCCGGGCGAGCCGCTGTTGACCTTGGCAGTTATCCCAGAGCACCCAGAATTCACAATGGCGAGCAGTGCCGCCGACAAAACCAGGGCCCAACGATTCATTGTTCGTCTCTCTCAAGAAACCTTCCTCAGCGCGGCTGGGGAGCATCGCACTGGAACAATTAGCCGAGGAATGTGTGTTGTGCCGGCCCGCTCCGAACGAGATGCAAGCGGCCACACCTGAGACGGTAAACGGAAAATGATCGAAGTCACAACTGCTCTGAGGGCCAGAAATTGGGCCGTAAGGTTTATGCCCAAGAGGGGTGTCAGCCTAAGTCTTACACCGACGTGCTTAACTTCATTTTATTCGTAGGATATTGAAAAACAAGGAGATAATGACAGCAAAAGTTGGAGGGGAAAACAGGCAAACGGAAGGACAGGTGCGGCCTGTCCTGGATAGTGTTGCAACCTAAGGCACAAGCAGTTTTAGTGTCGCCAAGCCCGCTCTCCCGCAGGATGAAGTGCTCTACCAGCGGAACAAATCGCGCGGGTAGCACACGCGCATCTCTAAAGAGAAGGTACCCTCAAATCAGCCGGCTCATCAGGCAGTGATGCCCACCGCGCTCGTTTTAGAGATCTGGGCGGGAACTAACGGCGCTGCGGCGGATTCCATCGGACGGCCGAAGCAGTAGTATTCAAAGCCGCTCTCGAGCATTGCAGCAGGATTGAGCAGGTTCCGGCCGTCTATCACCAGTGGGCGGGCCATCAGGCCGTGGACGCGCTGCCAATCCAGTTGGCGAAACTCTTCCCACTCGGTCAGGATGAGCAAAGCATCGGCGTCTTGCGCTACTTCGTAGGGTTCCCGGCAGCAGTGAACCTGAGGGAAAACCGCCGAAGTCCTATCCATCGCTTCCTGGTCGTACGCGCGTACTTCTGCTCCGTCCGCCAAAAGCTTGCGGAGAACATCGAGCGACGGTGCAAAGCGGATATCGTCGGTGTTGGCTTTGAACGCCAAGCCGAGCACCCCAACGTGCTTGTCCTTGACGACCCAGAGCGCCTGCCGGATCTTCTCAAAGAACAAGTCGATTCGGCGCTTATTTACCCGCTCGGCCTCCTTCAACATGTTGAAGTCCACGCCCGAACGCTCCGCCAAACGAATAAATGCCTGAACGTCCTTCGGCAAACAGAATCCCCCGAAACCAAGTCCCGCATCTAGGAATCGCGGACCGATGCGCTGGTCCATTCCCATGGCGCGGGTCACCTCTTTGATGTCGGCCCCGACCTTCTCGCACAGATCGGCAATCATGTTGGCAAAGGAGATCTTCATGGCCAGGAAGGAATTGGAAGCGTGTTTAATCAGTTCGGCGCTGTTAATTGTGGTAACCACGAGCGTAGGAGGTTGCGTCGCGGGGCAAACGTTCATGTGCACCGAGCACCGGAATTTTCTTTCCAGAATGGGCCGGTAGATTTCGCGTAATTGCCTTTCGGAAACTTCGTCCTCCACTCCGAAGACGATGCGATCCGGGTGAAGAAAGTCCTCTACAGCCGTGCCCTCGCGCAGGAATTCCGGGTTGGAGGCTACACGAAACTGCACAGTTCCGTTCCTGCAGTAAACTTCCAGCACGCGTTTTAACTGTTGGCCGGTTTGCGCGGGCACCGTGCTCTTCTCAACCACCAGCTTCGACTCGCGGGCCTCGGTGGCGATCATGCGTGCCACATCGTCGATCGCCGATAGATCAGCTTCACCGTTCTCGAGTGGCGGTGTGCCAACGCAGATGAAAATGGCTTCTCCCGCTCGGACCGTTTCTCCAGCGTCGCTGGTGAATGAGAGCCTTTGGGCCCGTTGATTTGCGGCGAGCATGGCGTCGAGATACGGCTCATAGATAGGCACGACGCCTGCCTTCAGTGACGCGATGCGCTCCGGGTCATTGTCCGTGCAGATGACTTCATGACCCGCTTCTGCAAGGCAGGTTCCTGTCACTAGGCCCACATATCCGCAACCAATGACGGAAATTCGCAATTTAGTCCTCCAATACTTCCTCTGAATGCCTTCTAAGTTCGATTCGAGTTCAAATCCTTGGAGCGGACTATCGGCACCTGGCGGGCGGCCTGGGCAGCCTGCTCGTTCTCAAGAAACCGGAGCCATGGAAAGCGAAGCGCCGTGGCGGCGGCTTCCAGACAGCATCCGAACCGGCCGTTCCTATTTGCGCCCTGCTCCACGGCCGTCCGTCTTGCACTCTAGGCAATCCGGACTCAGTCCACAATCCAGTGGAAACCCCAAATCAGGAGTGGGGGAAACATGGAGAACCAAAATGCACGAACCCCGGGTGGGTGTCCTCCGCAGCTCTGTCGGACTATGATTCGGAGGAACTCAGGAGGCGTTTTGCGGCACCGTATGCGAAGAGCGGGAGATCGAGCAATCCCGGCAACGGGTCGTCCCAGGAAAACATCGCTGACTCCAGCGGACCGCGGATTGAGCGCAGGTACTCCACCAGTGACATTCGGCCTGCCAAGATTTCCTCGATCGCCATGCGCAAATCCGCGGTCAGGTGCACCCATCGCTCTCCTGCTCTTCCGCGAGAGCAGGGGACCGGCTCGCCCCTGGCAAGGAGCCAGAGGAGATAGGGAAAATCCACGCCTGCACGCCTGGAAAGCGTGTGCCAACCCCAAACTCGTGGATTGATATCGAGAACTTTCCATCGGTTGTTTCGCGGATCTCTCTTGAATTCGATTTCCGCAAGACCGGTGAAGCCGATGGCGCTTAGGAGGCGCTCCGCAGGGGCGACCACTTCCGGCGCGTCCACTGTCTCAACGAAGGTGCTCAACTGGCCAAAATCCTTGGGAAATTGGCGTGTGCGCCGCGCTACAAGCGAGGCCAGAGAAAAACCATCCTTACAAAGTGCAGCGTAGGAGAACTGCGATTCTCCTCCGCCGGGCACGATTTCCTGAACGATCAAATCATCGGCGGAGAGAACGGCGCAGGCTTCGTCGTACTTGGCCAGCAGCGATTTTCGATTCTCGGCGACCCAGGCCTTCGGAACGGCAAGGCTGCTAGGTTGCAATCGGATTGCCGGCTTGAGGATGACCGGATAGGGACAGTCAATTCTTAGAAGCTCGTCCCGGTCTGAGGGAGAAGCCGTCCACGGCTGATCAACGTGAATCTTCTCCGCAAGTTGATGGAGTAAACGTTTGTCACAAGCCCAACGCAACGTTTCCCACGGCGGCACGGTCAGTTGGTACTCGCTCGCAAGCATTTTGTGGTGGGCAGACACCAAGCCAACCGTGTAGTCATCCGTCGGAACCAACGTCCATCCATTCAGTTTGTGTCTAGTGCAAAGGTTCAGCAGGAATTCAACCTTTTCGTGATCTTTCCCGGCAGGCCACTCCAATCTGCGGCGCACATACCGCGAGGCAGCCGCCACCAGATGGCCACCCTGATTGAGAATCCAGACGGGGATGCCGCGTCGCCCCAGGCTTCGTGCCACGCCGAGCGCCCGATAGTCCGCGCCCATCACCAGTGCGCCGCAACTGGCGGAGATGGCCGGAGCATCGCGAGTCGCGGGTTCGATCAGATTCGGAATTGTGGCGGCGGCTGCCAAGATTTTTATGAACCGCCATTCGAATGAGCTTTTCCAAGGATTCCGCGGGTCACAGCCGTGGCAGCGAAACCCGCCCCGGCCACAAATCGCATCAGAGGACCGAAACTCCACGCTCCTGGCGCCCCTAGGAAGTGCAGACCTGGCACCGAAGATTGGAATCCGGAATCGAGCTGCGGATAGCCGTCGATTCGCCGGATTGATTCCAACACTCGTCCCGAAAGGAACGGATAGCGCGAAATATCCACCCGGTAGCCGGTTGCCAGCAATACGTGATCGAAGTGCCGCTCAGTGGCGTCGCTCAATTTGAGTGCCACTCGCTCACCGATCTGAGTTGCTGAAACGACCGAAGTTCCAGTTTGAATCCGGATCGGCTCGCAACGCGGGTTTAACCAGCCCGCCCCGGCCGGCCGGATGGCGCGCTTTCCGAGGCGATTTTGCCATGGCCGTGGCATGCGGCGGAACAAGTTCGGCCTGGCCACGACATGGCTCAGCCCTGCTTGCCCCACGTCCGGAGGCGCGTACAACAGGCGGGCCACAGGTTGAAACGTGTGAAACCATTTCTGACGCCACAGCCAGCGAATGAAAGGAGCACGCGCCAGCACTTCAACGTCCGTCCCCATTTCGTGAAGCAGCGCGGCGGATTCCAAGGCGCTTTGTCCCGCCCCAATCACGGCTACTTTCTTGCCGGCAAAGCGGCTGAGATCGCGATGGCCGCACGCGTGCGAAGCCAGCGCGATCGGAAGTTGCCTGAACACGGGCGGATGCCAGGCAAAAGGCATGATCCCGGCCGCAATAATCACGCGCCGCGCCTTCCAGGTATCTCCATCTTCCAATGTCAGATGGAAGCCTGCTCCATTTTTCTCGACACGATCTACGTTTCGAGCGTCTAAATCGGGTACGGCCTGTGATTGGAACCACCGCCCATAGTCGGTGAAACGATGGAGTGGCAAAGGCGCTGTAATCTGTTTTTTGTTTGCATTCTCGTAATCCTGCAGCGTTAGCGACCGCGCAGGGTCGGACAGGTGAGAGCCCGCAAGCGGAGAACGAAGCAGCATCCCTTTCGGCATGTGCTTTTCCCAAAAGGACATCGGTTCTCCGAAAACACGAATGTCCAGCCCGTTGGCGGCTCGGAGATGAGCCGCTGCTGACAAGCCGTATGGCCCAGCTCCCACTATTGCTACATCACATGTTGCCATTGTCTCCCATTCAAACCCTTAAGGGTCTGCCTCTAATCGCAAGTATTCAAATGCGAGGTTCAGTTTGCTTTCTCGGAGTCGTTGATTCGTGCGATCCGGGAAGCGTCCAATCCTCTAACGAAAATTACCTGCCGTCGATTCGACAAACAATCCAGTGCCTAACGGATTAGTGCATCGGGTGAATCCTGAAGGCGGTGCGGTGAATACCCAACCTTATGTGATCGAGAAAGTCTCGAGTATCCGGATCAAAGGCCTCCACGAGTCTGCGTCAAATCGCAGTTCAATCTGTCGCACCGGCCATCGAGGCCCTGGGCCAATCCACGGCGATTCCTTGGAATTGCAGACCGACTCCAAAGCGTCCGTCGGGCAGCCTCTGACAGTAAACAACGCGGGCAAATGTTCGTAGATCTCCCGCCAGCGAGCTGATCATGATTTGTTCGTTCGAGTTCCTAGCCCGTTGCGTGAGAACGCGTATTCCAAGCGAGCAGACGTTTTCCGTTGTAGTCCGCTCCGCTGTAGCCGGGTTCTGCGGGCTGGTTATCTCAATTGGGACAGCCAGCCGAACCCGCTTTTCAAGTCGTCCTGACCTCGCGGCCATATCTCTACTCCACCTTCCACGCTGGTTTCCAGTTGGTTGGCGCCGGGCTGGGGCAGCGCCGAAAAAGTCACAGGAACCAACCAGAAGTTCAGCGACGATGACTTTCTAGAAAGGACAGATGCTGCCTGTTCGCAGTGCTCATCTCCGGCTCCACAGCAGCATCCGCCTTATGTCGTTTCTGTTCATATAGCGCTTGGTCGGCACTCATCAATAAATCTTCAATCGATGCGCAGCCTTCAGGATCGAAGCGCGCAAGGCCGAAACTCATAGAAATTTTGTAACCAGACTCCCTGCGATTGATCGATTTCAAACACTCCAAGAGCCGTGTCTCGATCGTGGATTCGCTGTGCCCCGCGGCTTCGATGGCTAGCACGGCGAACTCGTCTCCCCCTAACCGGGCAACGACGTCGGAGTCGCGAAACGTTTCCTCCAAAACCACCGACGCGCTCTTTAGCGCTGCGTCGCCTTCACCATGGCCGTAGGCGTCATTGATTTTCTTCAGACCGTCCACGTCAATCATAAAGAGCAGCATCCCCCGGCCGGATCGCCGTCCAAGTTTCATTTGGCGCTTTGCCACGGCCATGAAACCGCGCCGGTTATACAAGCCTGTGAGCTCGTCCGTGAGGGCGAGATTCCCCAGCTCCGCCTGCAACATATACTGCTTCGCAGCGCACCGGACGGCGCGCATCAAGAGTTCGCTGATTTGTTGACCCTTGGCGTCGCCGAGCACCGGACCGTGAGATTCTGTGCGCACATCTCGAAGCAAACTGGCGAGTTCGCGGTTTGCCTCTGAAAGGAGATCCCGGAAAGTGTCATCAATCGAGCGATTCTCTCTGCCGGGTACCGATCCTGGGACTCTGCGTCGAAATAATGACTTGGGATCTACAGTCATATTCAAAATCGCCATATCGGCTGGATTGTTTTCGGGGCGCACTCCCGGGCGCCGCTTCCGTATATAGCTGCCGAATCTTAAGCTGTTCAATCCTGTTGCCATTATCGTTCTTCCTCGAACTGCGGACGGCTCTCTTTTGCGTTCTCCATTTCTTTTGATGTCTTCTCTTCCGCAGTTGGCTTGGCGGCGGCCTGAACCCGAAGCTCGGCTAGCAGGATGCGCCCGTCTCCCAGGAACAAAAGCCGGCGTGCAAGACTTCCCAGATCGTATACATCGTTTAGAAACCCTTGCCGGTGTAAGCCCTTCCATAAAGCCGGAGAAATGGGCAACGGCGCTCGGCCATTCTTCATCGCGAGGAGGAGCACCTGATGGCGCAGCAGGCTCACCATCGTCTTTTGCTGCTCGGTTGAACTGCTCTGTCCGTTCGGGACCACGTTTCGCTTTTCCTCTCTCGTCTGCCAAGGTGCTTCGGTCAACGAATCCTCCAACTGATTGAGTTCGGCCCGCCTCCGTGTCAGCGCTGTTCGGTATTTGGTGTGATCGAGGTGGGGGCTCTGTCCATGGAGGCGGCCCGCTCTCTTGCCTGCAAGATATCCTGCGGGCAGATTAACTCAATCAGGTGAATAACCCATTTCCGACCGGGACAAAGATGGCAAGATTTCCGAGGCTAAACCTGACCAATTTCAGGGTTGGATGAGACCGTTGCGAATCGCGTAACGAACGAGGCTTGCTGTTTCATGGATGTCCAGCTTCTTCATGAGTCGTGCCCGATGGGATTCGGCTGTCTTTACGCTGATCCCCAGATGTGTTGCGATGTCTTTTGTGGACTTGCCTTCCCCGACCAATTGAAGCACCTGACGCTCGCGCCCTGATAAAGGATCGGCCGCAACATAAGTCTTGGATAGATAAGCGTCCACTACGGCGCGTGATATTTTTGGGCTCAGATATACGGACCCGCGGCAGACCTCTTGGATCGCATGCACCAGGTCGGCCCCGGCCTGGCTCTTGAGCACGTATCCTCTGACACCGGCTCGCAGCGATTCAGTCACGTATTGGTCCTCGTCGTGCTGGGTGAGAAGGATGACTTTAGTCTTGGGACACGATTTCTTCAGTTCGCGTGCGGCATCGACCCCATTCAAGATAGGCATGCTGATGTCCACAATAGCCACATCAGGTTGCGTCTGCGCTACGGAACGCAAGGTTTCCTGGCCGTCTGAGGCTTCACAGACCACCTGGAAACCCTGTTTTTCCAGCAATGCCCTGAGCCCTTGGCGAATCAGGGCATGGTCGTCGGCGAGCAAAATGCGTATGGCCATCGTCTCGATGCAGAGTATGGAAATTCCGGCACCCCCGGGCAATCGGGTGCTCTCCTACATTTTTCTGGGGTGAAGACCTGATCGCTTGCAAGGCTGTTTCTCATGTTGTTCACCCGACTGGCCCGTATCTCATTGAACATACATGACTTGCTGCGTTCCTTCCCGCGGGTCGAAACTACCTCTATCGGCATTCCTAACCAACCGTCAAAAGCCATCATGCAGACGAGATGTAGAATGCTCCTGTCGTCGAAGTTGTTACGTTGCGTTTGATTGAGCCGTGTCCAAACTCTTCGCCTCCGACCTCGCAAGGCCAATCGTAAGGAGTCATTGAGGAATATGGAACCCGAACGCAGGCACGCTGAGAGAATGACGCCAGACGAAGTATCCTACATTCAATTCGAACCGGCAGGCGGCGGAATTGTGTTGAACGCCTCCGAAGAAGGTCTTGCGTTTCACGCCGCGGCTCCTGTCCTGCAATCAAGTCCAATCCGGCTTTGTGTTTCGCCCAATCCGGGGCAGCGGATTGAACTACAGGCGGAAATTGCGTGGATGGACACAGCGAAGAAATCCGGTGGCCTGGAGTTAAAGGAAGTTTCGACTGATATTCGCGACAAAATCCGCCAGTGGCTATCACCATCAATGGGAACGCACGCGCCGGAGATGGACTTCGCGCCTCCGAAATGGGAAACCAGTCAACTCCCGGCGATCTCGCCCGTCGCGCGAGTCAAGACTCCTGATCCGCTGCCGCCTGCGGTGGCGTCTTTTGATATTCCTACTGCTCACGCGGACGCCGCCGCAAGATCTGGTCCGCGATTGTCAGGCCTTCGAAGAAGCGTATTCTTCCCGGAGTTACCTTCATTGGAGGAAAATGCTTCGTTTTCGCATCCACGGAGGCTGCGAGGTTTCGCAACGGTATTTCTTGTTTTCATTTTCCTTTTGATGCCTGCCTTATTCCTGCAAAACTTCCGCCTCGAATTCGGCAACGCGCTCATTCGCACGGGGGAGAAGCTCAAACGGGTCCGTGACACCCAGCCTGATCCTTCCGGTTCAATACCTGCCCCCGTGTCGGCACCGACTTCCGGGGACACGTCCACGGTTCCGCCACCAGATTTGAAGCCCCCGGTCATCCAGGCTGAGACGCCGTCCGACCAGCCATCAGCGGTTCAGACCAAACCGGAAACAGTCATTCGCGAGGACGCCAATCTCGAGGAGCACCAGAGTGTCGCGCAACCTCACGAGAGTCCGCGAATCCCGTTAGACCACAGTGAACGTGCACGGCAGCTTTGGTCTGCTGTCGAGACGGGCGACAGTAGCGCAGAAGTCGCACTTGCACAGCTTTACTTGAAGGGTGATGGCGTCCCGAGAAATTGTGAACAAGCGCGGGTGCTTTTGAGGGCTGCGTCAAGAAAAGGCAACGTTGAGGCGCTGCAGCAATACCGGAAACTCAACTATGCCGCCTGCCGCTAGCCCTTCAGACTCACAGAAACGTTAACAGTGAAATCGCAACATGCCGGAAGACAGCCCCGTCATCCGCGGCCAGCAAACGATACGGCAGAATTCTTTCAGGGCTGAATCAATCCCCGGCGGACGGCGTAACGCACCAAACTTGCCGTCTCGTGGATGTCCAGTTTTTGCATGAGCCGCATGCGGTGCGATTCGGCCGTTTTTACGCTGATACCCAACAGGGACGCAGTATCCTTGGTGGATTTTCCTTCCGCGATCAACTGTAATACCTGCCGCTCGCGGATCGTTAGGGGGTCTGCCGGCCTATCCGACTTGGACCGGTAGGCCTCCATCACCGCGCGCGAAATCCCCGGGCTCAGATAGAACTCGCCTCGGGAAACCTGCTGAATGGCATGAATCAAGTCGCTGGCAACCTGATTTTTGAGGACGTATCCCTTCACCCCGGCTTGGAGTGCTTCGTGGATGTACTGTTCCTCCTCATGCTGGGTAAGCAGGATTGCCTTTGTCTTTGGGCAGGAACGCGATAATTCGCGGGCAGCGTCGATTCCGTTCAGTGTGGGCATGCTTATGTCCATGACTGTGATATCCGGGTGGTGCGTTTCGGTGAGGCGGACTGCGTCTTGCCCGTCGGACGCCTCCGCCATGACTTGAAACTTTTCCCGCTCCAGCAATGACTTTAAACCTTGCCGTACGAGAACGTGGTCATCCGCGAGTACGATGCGAATTGGCATGGTCACCCTCCAATGGAAGTCGGATCGAAAGTTCAGTTCCGTTGCCTGGGCTGGATTGAATTTGCAATATTCCGCCGATAGCGCTCGCCCTCTCTTTCATAGCGATTAAGCCTAGTCCTTTCCGGCGCGAGGTTCCTTGGGTCAGGTGAGAGTCGAATCCCTCGCCGTCGTCCCGGATGGTGCAGCACAGCACACGTTCTTCTTTCCAGGCGCGAATCCATACGTTCGTCGCCTTCGCGTGCTTGACGGCATTGGTCAGCGATTCCTGCACGATTCGATACAACGTTGTCTCAATGGCGCTCGGCAATCGCCCGGAAAAGGCTGCCTCGATGTGGATTGGAAAATTTCCCCGTTTTGAAACTCCGTCCGCAAGAAACTGAATCGCGGGAATCCAGCCGAGATCATCCAATATTGTTGGCCGAAGCTCATGAGAGTAGCGCCGCAAGTGCTTCTCGACTTGGCTTAATAGTTCCTCGATCCTCGTGACCTGCGCTTGTTGAGGCCCGGGCAGTTCCAGGGCCATTTCAGCCAGTGCTAGATGCACGGCGACAAGCAACTGTCCCGCCTCGTCGTGAACCGCGAACGCGATACGCTTGATCTCTTCTTCAAGCGTCTCGTTCAATTGCCGCAAGGCCTTCACGGCATCCTGGAAGCCCCGGTGGGTCATTTCGTAGGGAGAAATGCACTCAGCGAGGAATTCGGAACTCGTCCGGAGAAATTTGTCCCGAGTGTCTTCATTTTCCGCGGTGCGAACCAAATCGAGTACGGCCTGGTGATGAAGTGAAGCCATCTCCACGAGGCTCCTTTGTTCAGCGAGCGCCCTGCGGCCGAGTTCATACGCCCGGCCTAACGCCAGTTCACCGCCACCTTCTGCATACTCCTGCAGGCACGAGCGGTATTGCTCTTCAAAGCTTTCCTCGGGTGCCCGCTTCTTTCGTCGAATTGCGGACTTCATGTGTTTATTCCCGTTAGCCGTGCGACCAGCACAAGCGCGTCGTCATTTCCACTGCGATACTGTTGCAGAATTCTGTCTGCCGCTCTTTGCGGATTCTCTCTGGGAGAAAGAGTCGAGGAGAAATCGTTTCGGATTCCGTCTGTTGCAAAGATCACCGTGTCTCCTCGCGAGATAGGTAGCACAGTGGCCTGTAGTGAAGGCAACTGGGAACCGATGACACCAGCCCGGAGCAGAAGCGACTCCTGTGCGTTTCCCCCATTCGCGTGCGCGCGCATCAAGACCCCTTGGACATTGCCTACTCCTAGCCACGTCATCATGTGCTGCTCGGGGGCTATGAAAGCAAGGCTCAGCACCGCTCCGCGTGTACCTCGGAGCTTTTCGTGGCACTGTTCCACGAGTGAAATCACGGGCTCGTCGGCGGAGCTCCTGAGCAACGCTGCTGCAGCCTTGGATACGGTGGCTGCTTCTTCGCCGTGCCCGATGCCGTCAATCGCTGCAATCAATACCCCGCTTCGGTTGCAGCACACCAGATGGAGATCGCCGGACTCACCCTGGCCCAGCAGCACGTGCTTGGCTATGCCGTATTCAACCATTGGATCTTTTACTGTCTCCATTTCTTCACCGCCACGATTGTTCCCTTGCCGGGTTGGGAAGAGATCTCAAAATCATCCATCAAGCGGCGCACTCCGGGTAAACCAAGCCCCAGGCTTCCGGAAGTCGAGAAGCCATCGCGCAAAGCCTGGCGAATGTCGACGATTCCCGGGCCCGCATCGGAAGCGACAACCAAAATTCCGATCTGGCTCGAGCCGTGTATTCCTTTCAGTTTGATTTCTCCCTTGCGCGCGTAGGACACGATGTTTCGCGCTAGTTCGGATATTGCCGTGGCGATTAGCGTGGCGTCGCCCGAAGAAAAGCCAAGCTCGCTCGCCATTACCCGTCCCTTTTGGCGGGCTACGACGATGTCCTGGTCAGAGTTGATTGCCACCCGAATTTCCCCTACCGCCACTGGCGCTCACTCTCAGTTCGTGATCTTGAACTTTTCGTTTAAGTAGGCCAGGCCCTCTTCCAGATCCAACGCGGTTGCAACGCCTTCCAGCGTTAAACCGAGTTGCACCATGGCAAAGGCCACCTCGGGTTGTATCCCAACGATCACCGTTTCCGCACCGCGCAGCCGAATCATGTGAGCTATCTCACGCAGCGTCCGTGAAGCGAAGGAATCCATCACGTCCATGGCCGTGACATCGACGATTACCGCACGTGAGCGGAACTTGACCACCTGCTGCACTAAACCCATTCGCAGTTGATTCAGGTCCGCGTCAGAGAGTGCAGCCTGGAAAGTTGCGATGAGAAATGCTCCCTGTTTGAGAATCGGGACTTCCACGTGGCTTTTCCTCTCCGTTGCTTAGCGAGGCTCCGCGAGTGTCACAACTTTGTATCCCAGCAGCCGTTCCGCCTGCTCGATTCCGCCCTGCAGGTCGCCCACGGTATTCATCTTGCCGAGGTCCACGCCGATGGTCACCAGCGTCTGCGCAATCTCCGGCGAAAGGCCCGTGACGATGACGGTCGCGCCGAGGAGCCGCGAAGCTTCGACCGTTTGTACCAAGTGGTTCGCCACGGTGACGTCCATAGCCGCCACACCGGTGATATCGATCACGACGACCTTCGCGCGGTTGGTGCGGATTCCGCGAAGGAGTTGCTCCGTTAATTGCCGGGCGCGTTGCGGGTCGATTACGCCGATGATCGGCAGAATCAGCAGGCGCTCGCGAACCTGCAGCACCGGAGTGGAGAGTTCGCGGATGGCTTCCTGCTGTTGGCGAATGACGCGCTCGCGCTCTTGCACGAACCCGACCGCCACCGTGTTGGCAATGCGGTTCGCCGCCGGCTCATAGGCGTCCAGGATGCGGTTCAACTTCTTGAAATCGTTCTGGTATTTCGCGAAGAGAGAACGCGCAAGCACGTCGCGCAGCAGCAGCACGATCCCGACGACTTCGTGAGTCTCGACGCCTCGTGGAATGATGCGTTCCGAAAGATTTCGCGCGTAAGCTTGCAGCGCTTCGAACGCTTCGGTTTCGAGGGCCTCAACGTAGCTGTCGTACACTGACGTCGCTTCCGCGAAGATTTCCTCTTTCGTCATCGCGGTAAGCAAGCGTGTCTCCGTGATGCGCACTACCCATTCCTCGCGCAATTGGGTCCGATTCTGCCGTAGGTGCGCTACAAGTTCTCGAAGCAGCTCTGACGGCTCTTCAGCCCGCTTCGGTTCGGCTGGATCAGTCGTACCATCTCGTCTCGCCATGCAGATTGTCTCCTCGGCGCACAGCCCGCCTTCGGACCGCACCGCCGCGTGAATTCCGGGGGAACTGCATAGGAAATAGCATTAGATACCCCCCTTTCTCAATCAAGTAGAACCCCGAAACCTACCTCAGGTAAAGACCTTAATTGGTGCCAAAACGGGCCGCTGCGTCCTCGAATCTCTCTCGAATTGAGGTGCCTGGCCCTCCTCATCCACTTCCTTCTCCGTATGTCCCTTATCTCAGGGGATTTCCTGGGGTGTAATTGAACAGCTCTCATTACCCTGGATGGGTTACTCACCGGATTGCTGACCTTCTTTCTCTGAAGTACTTACTGTGTGCAGGGGGCGGTTCCTCCAAACCGAGGCGATCGCCGCACTCTTACTGAGACCTCTTGGAGGGATAGACGGATGAATCATCAGCAATTACGTGACTCGGAGCCTGGGAATTCGCCGAGAGCCATGCAGTTGCGGCGGCTTTGTGCGGCTCGTTGGCTGGCGCTCCTCGCGTTTCTGAGTCTCTACTCCATCTCAGCGGCAGCCCAATCCTATGCCTATGTACCAACCCACAAATCGAATCCTGTCTCGGTGATCAATATCACTACCCGGTCCGTCATCGCGGAGATTCCCGTGGGCGTCCGGCCTCTTCAGGTGGCCATTTCGCCAGACCGTGCGTTTGCCTATGTAACCAACTCTGGGTGGTTCGTACCCAACAACGACGTTTCCGTCATCAGCGCTGCCACAAACACTGTCGTAGGTAGAACTCCAGTAGGCGCCAACCCTGTTGGCTTGGCGCTCACGCCAGACGGATCTTTCATTTACGTCGCAAATTGCAATTCAGCCAGTGTCTCCGTCATCAGTACGGCGACCAACTCAGTCGTGAGCACGGTTTCTGTAGGAACATTTCCCATTGCCATTGCCACCACTCCGAATGGAGCTTCCGCCTATGTTGCCACTGACGGCGACAACACCGTATGGGTGATCAACACGGCCAGCAACACCGTGGCGGCTACGCTCGTGGCTGGTAACACGCCCAGAGGCGTAGCCGTTAGCACTGACGGAGCCTATGCTTATGTCTCAAACCGAATATCTGACGACGTAACGATCATCAACACAGCCACGAACACGGTGGCGGCGACAATTTCAGGTGTCGCGTTTTTGCCTGAGGGTATCGGGATAAAACCATGACAATGACTTTCCGCGGCTGCTCTGCGAGATCAACAAGGAACCCGGGAACGAGCAATGCTGAAGGCAAGAAGTCCTCAAGGGCGGAAAAATCTACACGCCACAAACCACTGGCCTCCCAACACGACTGCTCCTCACTTTCCCTCTATGCGCTTGAGTTTACAGTTCTTTCCCAAATTCAGCGCGCATCTGGCGACAGAGTTGCTCCTCCACACAGGGCACACAAGCCCTCGGAGGATTTTCTGACAAGGAGAGTCCGCTGCTGCACGCTTAAAGGCGTCATCCGCAGCAGTTGAACTGGAAGTTGCAGGATTCCTCAACCCTAGCCGCGTCGCGTCCCAGGCTCATGCTCAAATTCTCATTCAGGGGGAACACGATGATCGGATCTCACGCTAGCGGGCGACAAGAACATCTCGCAGGATCGCGCGTTGCCGGACACTCGCGGCCCGCGCCGCCGGAATTGTCCGAGAGCGACGCCATTCGCAGAGCCCAGTGTGGAGACTCCGATGCTTTTGAGCACATTTACAAGTTACACTGCCGGCGCGTTTATGCCCTCTGCCTGCGCATGGCCAGAAACGCGAGCGAAGCCGAAGACCTCACTCAAGATGCGTTCCTGACGGTATTCCGTAAAATCCGGACATTCCGCGGTGAAGCGGCTCTATCCACGTGGCTGCATCAGATCGCGGTAAATCTGGTGCGGATGCGCCGCCGAAAGAAGAGCTTTCTGGAAACTTCAACG
>Ga0137394_10001457_pt1 | contig 17271 bp, 8 predicted proteins | sample czobulk116metaG_FD_108278 | JGI IMG/M metagenome (GOLD analysis project Ga0137394, IMG submission 108278) | Vadose zone soil microbial communities from Angelo Coast Range Reserve, California, USA - czobulk1.16 metaG | ecosystem: Environmental > Terrestrial > Soil > Vadose zone | place: USA...
ACTGCGTTGCGTTGAGCGGCGTGCCATATGTGATCGCCGAGGGCGCATTCCAGGTGATCGTCGGCGTCGCCCTGACGACCGTGATCGTCCGGCTCGCCGTCGCCGTCGTGTAGTCGACGGCGTCGGCCGGCGTGAACGTCACCGACAAAGATTGCGCGGCGCCGGCCGGCAACACTGTGCCGGCCGCCGGCGTGTATGCGAAGGTGCCAGGCACGCTCGCCGTTGCATTCAACTGCGTTGCGTTGAGCGGCGTGCCATATGTGATCGCCGAGGGCGCATTCCAGGTGATCGTCGGCGTCGCTCTGACCACCGTGATCGTCCGGCTCGCCGTTGCCGTCGTGTAGTCGACGGCGTCGGTTGGCGTGAACGTCACCGACAGGGATTGCGCGGCACCGGCTGACAACACCGTGCCGGCCGCCGGCGTGTAGACGAGCGTGCCCGGCACACTCGCCGTCGCGTTCAGTTGGGCCGCACCCAGCGCGGTGCCGTAGGTAATGTTGCCAGGGGCGCTCCAGTTGATCGTCGGCGTCGCCTTCACGACAGCGACCTGCACGGTCCGCACGGCCGCCGTGTAATTGGCGCTGTCGGTCGGCGTGAACGTCACCGACAGAGTCTGCGCCGGCCCGAGCGGCAGCACCGTCCCTGCCGCCGGTGCATAGACGAACGCCCCCGGCACATTCGCCGTCGCGTTCAACTGTGCTCCGCCAAGCGGCGTGCCGTACGGAACCGTGGACGGCGCGTTCCAGGTGATCGCCGGCGTCCCCTTCGCAACATCGATCGACACGCTCGTCGCGGCCGTCCTATACGTGGCCCCGTCGGTCGGCGTAAAGACAACTGAAAGCGTCTGTCCGTTGCCTGCAGGCAGCACGCTCCCGACGTCCGGAGTGTACGCAAGCGTTCCCGGAACCTTCGCCGTAGCGTTCAGCTGCGTACCGTCAAGCACCGTCCCGTAAGTGATGGCGGCCGGGCTCGGCCACACGAGCACCGGCGTTTGCAGGCTGCTGGTGGGCGTCGTCTTGAACACCCCTCGACCGTGCGTGACCGCCACGAGGCTCGGGCCCATCCAGAGCAGCTCCTCGACCGACACGTTGGCCGGGCCATCGTTGGGGACGGTCCACGTGCTGCCGCCGTCCTGGCTGGTGAAGAGGCCCACCTCGGTCGCGGCGTAGAGCCACCCGGGCTGCACGATAGAGATGGCGACGTCGCGGACGGGAGCAGCGGGCAGTCCGGTCACCCCGCTGCCCGACACGGAGACCCAGGACGTCCCGCCGTCGGTCGTCCTCCACAGGTTCGAAGCGCTGAAGCCACCGAACGTCACATACACGGTGCTCGAGTCGTTCGGATCCACCCGCACGCGCGTCACGAATCGACCGGGAAGCGTGCCGGCGCCCACTGCAGTCCACGCAGGCGCAGCCGCCGTGCCATCGAGGGTCTTGAACAGCTGTCCGTTGTTGTGCCCGACCCAGATCTCATCCGAACTGCCCGCGGCGACCGCGATGGCGCTGATGTAGTTGCCGGCGCCGAGTGGCGCCTTCACACTGGCCCACGACGGCCCGGTGACTGCGGTATTCGGTGCTGTCGCGTCATTTGTTCGCCAGAGAGAGGCGCCGCCGACGAGCAGGCGGTTCGAGTCGTTCGGGTCCAGGATCAGCGGCGCGATGAAATTCGCGCGGGACGTGCCGCACGAGTCCGGGATCGCGTACGGCGCCGCCTTGCACACGTACTGGACTCCATCCCAAAAGAGTCCATTGATCCAATCCGCGCTGGCGCCGCCGTCGGTGCTGCGATGGATCGCGGCGTACGTGTATTCACCGTACAGATTGTCGTTGTTGGACGGATCCACAGCCGAGGCGCCGCCGTCGCCGCCGAACTCCGTACTCCATGTCGTGCCGGTCGCCGGCGTGTACTTGAGCGTGCCGTTATCCTGCGTGCCGCCGAGGATCGCGCCGGTCGCCGTGCTGCCGCCCGCGCCGTAGAACTGGGTGACGCCCAGGTTGTTGTTGAAGACGCTCCAACCGAACGTGTGCGGAGACGCCCCGCCGCCGACGGTGTACACGTTGTCGGCGCCATAGACGCCGCCGTCGTTGGTGAACCACACCCTGGTGTTCGACGTCCCGTTGAAGCCCGGATCTTCGACGATGGCATGCTGATCCGCGTGCGCAGAGGCGGGCGCATATGGCCAGGAGCTGATTGGAGAGAGCGACACTCCGCCGTCCGTGCTCCTCCAGAGATCGATCCCGCCGACGATCAGCGTGTTGGCGTTGGTCGGATCGACCCACAGCGCGTCGGCGTACCAGCCCTGTGTTCCGAGGTAATCGGGGGCGCCGTTGAACACGATCGAGAACGAGGCTCCGCCGTTCGCGCTCTTGTAGATTGAGCCGCCGTTCACGTCGACCGACGCGTACACGATCGTCGGGTTGCTGCGCGCGTAGGCCACCTCTACTCGAGTGAAAGAGCCACCGGGGAGTCCTGCCGACGCCGTCCACGTCGTCCCGCCATTGGTCGAGACATATGCGTCGCCGTTGTATCCGGACGCGATCGCCCTGGTCGAATCGGTCGGATGAAAGGCCACGTCGGTCATTTCCGTCGGCGCAGTGCTGGTCCACGACACGCCGCCGTTGGTCGATCGGTAGATCCCGGTGCGCGTGGCAGCGAGCATCACCGCGCCGTTCGATGACATCGCGAGCCGGTTGACGTACCACCAGCTCGATGTCGCCGTCGCCGCCAGCTGGCTCCAGGTGACGCCGCTGTCCGTGCTCGTGAACACCCCGGCGCCACGGATGCCGTCACCGTTGTAGAACCCCTCGCCGGTGCCGGCGTACAACGTGCTCGGCAGGCCGGGCTGCATCACGATCGTGGAGACGGCCAGGTTGGCCATGAAATCGTCGACTGGCGCCCACGACGCGCCGCCAGTCGTCGTCCTGAAGAGGCCGCCCGCCACGCCGCCCGCGAACATCACAGCCGTGTCGATCGGATCGATCGCGAGCGATCGCACGCGACCGCCGATGTTGCCGGGGCCGAGCCACGTCCAGCTCGCGCGACTGATCCCCGCCGCCGGTCGGAGCGGACCGACCCCGCCACTCGGGAATGCCGCGCCGGCGCTGTTCGCGCTGCTGATGACACCTGCAGCCGAAAAGAGCCGGGCGGACGCGTATGCCCGCATCGCGTCCGCATGGGCCTTCGCCTCCACGAACGCGTTGTCGGGATACGAGCCGCGTTCGTTCTTCCACTGCAGCTGTCGGAACGCGACGGCCGCAGCCGGAGCGTCAGGACTCGGCAGCGGGCGGCCGCGCGACGCGTGGAGGTCGTCAGGATCGATGCCGAGGGAAACCGGCGGCGGAAGCTGAATCGCGAGGAGGCACAGGCCGAGCACGAGGCCGCCGAGACGTGTCGCCGCAACCCGACGCGGGGCGTTCATCCGTGCACCCGGCTCCGCGAGCGCTTGGCGCCGGCCGCCGGATGACGAGTCAAAAACCCCTGGGCTGAACTTAGTCTGCCCTCGCTTTGAATTTTTGCCGCTTCAATCTCAGCGCGCCGCGGCACGCGCAATCTCAGAGGCTGTTTCGCATCGTTTGCCGATCGGTTCGAGAGCAAGACCGGTCCCGAGAGCAAAGCAGTCGCCACTTCCGCGGGCGAGCTCGCGCTCTGTCGCGTTTTTCAGAGCGTCACGTGGACGCGGCCTGTCGGGCGCTCCGTGACGGGTCGGGGTTGAGATTGGGATCGCGTCGGACACCATGCCGGTGTCGAAGCAGGATCGGCAAGGCTCCGGCGCTTCCGACACGCGGCGCGCGCGGATCATCTTCGCGCCGGGCGGCGTCGCCTGATTTCTTCTAGAAGCCTATGGCTTCGACGACCGCGCGGATGATTCCGTCGCCCTTGCTATAGAGATACAACTCGCCACTCGCGTCGATCGAGAACCTGACATCCGCGCGGCCGCCTTTGACCAGCTCGGGTCGTCCCGGCAGATGCGGGCTCGTGCCGCCGCGCGCGTGGTACGCCGCTTCGACGATCGGGAACATCGAGTCGTACACTTTCCTGCCGGCGTCCGGCGAATCGTGCGGATCGTTCCAGAGGAGCTTCACCTCGTGAATCGCCGCCAGCGTGCCGGGTTTGCCGTCATCGGCGGCCAGCATGTCCTTGTAGTCTGCGTACCAGATGCGGCCCGTCGTGAGGTCGGTGAAGACATACTTGCCTCGAAGCGCCGGTATCGCCTTGCCGTTGTAGACGAACCCGCTCCCGACCGAGTCGCCGCCACTCGGACCGTGCCCGTACTGAATGACCGGATATGTCGGCACCACCATCGTGTCGGTCGGCTGTTCGCCAATCCGCATCGGGATCTTGTCGACCTGAGGCAGCGGCGCGGTTGTGTTGTCCCCCTTGAGCAGTTCGTTGCCTTCGCGTTCGCCGTAGCCGTAGTTGGCGCCTTTGCGAACCAGGTAGACCGTTTCCCATGTGTGGAGCCCGACCGAGTTGGCGATCAGCCGGTTGTTGGCCGGCGCAGCGGGATCGACCGCCCAGGCCAGCCGATGCGGGTTGCGGAAGCCGTAGGCCCAGATTTCCTTCCGCGCGCCCGGCGTCGAGACGAACGGATTGTCGTTGGGAATTCGATAGCGGCCGTTCGCGCTCACCGCGCTCGTCGCGACATGTTCGTTCAGATCGGGAATGATGCGGAGAATCTTTCCCTCGAGGTTGTCGAGGCGCTGCGGGTTCGGTCTGATCGCCACATTCGTCGATTCGCCCGACGCGCCGTCACCGCATTCCATGTACAGGACGCGCCAGTCCGCATCGCCTCGGACGGCTGTCGGATTGAAGATGAGATCGCCCAGCGGGTGACTGGTGGTATTGAGCTGTACGCGCATCAGCTCGCGGGCCGTGCCTTCGAACGTCGAATTCGACGGGTTCGAATCGGTCCACTCGATCAGCACGCCCTCGTGCTGGAGCGGTCCGGGCGTCTTGATCGCTTCCGTCGTCGTGTACCCTGCGACGTTCAGCGCGGGGAAGCTCGAATTGTCGGGAAGGTTGGAGCCGGCAATCGACGGGTCCTCGATGTGCACCGTGTAGAACTTCCCGTTCCGGGTGAAGTCGGGATCCAGATAGAAGCCGTTCAACCCGTTGCCGTATCCGACCTTCGTCGTCAACTTGCGGAAGATGCCGGTCTTGCCCCCGCTGCCGTTGAAATCGAGATACACGGTGAACTTCTTCGTGTCCTTGTCGAGGATGTACAACGGTCCGTTCAAGTCGCTGATGAAGAGCCGCTTCGCGCCGCCGATCTCTTCCCGCAGCGTATTGACCCTGGCGAGCAGCAGTTCGTTGTTGCCTTTGCCGTCCACCAGTCCCGTCATCGGCATGACGACGAAGTCCCGGATCTCCAGCATGGGCTGCGCCCATGCCGCGGGGACCGAACACACCACCACCGCAAGAGCAAGGCACGCGACGCGCATTCTGTTGTGCATGTTTGCCACTCCACTACGATCGGCCGAGTCTAGACCAGCCCGGGCCGGACCAAAAGGCATTTCACCGAAGTCCCAGCAACGTCGCGGGGTTCTGTTTCGACATGCGACCGAGCTCCGGATCGGTGAAGCCTCGCGCCTGGAGGGCCGCGATGAACGCCGCGAAGCCGTCGGCTGGCAGCGGATTGCCCTTCTGCCCGAGGTCGCTCGACAGGATGCAGAATTGCGGTCCGACGTTCCGGATCGCGTCCGCGAACCGATCGACCCTCGCGGCCGCGTCGGCCGTCCGCATCGAGCCGCCGACGAATTCGATGAAGGCGCCCTGCGCCGCCGCATCCCGCATCTGAGAGACGCTCATCAGAATCGGGGCGTTCATGGCATGTGTGACGACCATGTGCTGCACGCCCTGCCGTTTGCCCTCGCGAAGCAGCATCAGGCCTTCGTCGGAAGAGACATGCCCGGTCGCGAGGACGAGGCCGTGCTTCGCGATGACCGCGATCACGTCTCTCGTCGCTTGAAGGAGCGCACCGCTGCGCGACACGCTGACGAACGGCCGGTTCTCATTCGAATAGCGCACCTGGTTCTCGGCATCGAAGGTCGACATCCACACGACGCGTCCGTAGCCTCCCGATACTTGCGTCATGTGCTCGACGGCCGCCGGATTCATGCCGCCGACCGGCAGATTCAGATCGACGCCGCCGAAGACCTCGAGGCCGGCCACCTGTTTGCGGACCATGTACGCGAGCCCCGCGGTCGGGTCGTAGTGATTCTTGAGCACGATGGCGCGCATGCCGTGCGTGCGTGCCATGATCGCCGCCTCGACTCCGTCGACCGAACGGTCTGTGTTGTCAGGAAAACTGTGGACGTGAATGTCGATGGCGCCGGCAAGGAACCGATCGGGATCCGCGCCGCCGCCGCTTCCGGCCGCAGGGGGCTGGCCCGCTCCAGCCGGCCCTGACGAGGTGGCGAGCATCGCCGCCAGCGCCGCGAGAACGACCTTTACGGCAAGACCCCTCCTCGGTGGAACCACCATCGTGCAGCCATTCGTCACGTGCTGATTTTCGAGGGTTTCGACGCCGGAAGCAACGCGGAAGCTGTAGTGGAAGTGACGAAAAATCTGGCCGCACGTGGCGCATGGGTGTATAACTTTGAACATCCCGGGCTGCCAAATGGAAACCCAGGCTGATGATTCCTCGCGCTTTTCCAGTATCGAAAGGGCAATCGCATCACGTTAAGTTAAGAAGACTTGTCCACCCACGTCGTCCGGCTGCGCCAGGGAACCGACGAGAGACTTCCTTTGCCCCCAAGGAGGGTTGTCGTGCCGCTGTTGTCATCGATCGTGGAGCTGCTGAGGTCCGAGAGGATCCCGTATACATACTTCAGACACCTCCCAGCGTTCACGGCGTTGGAAGAGGCGGCCGTGTCGCACGTCCCGGGACGATGCTGGGCCAAAGTCGTCATCTGCATCGCTGACGAGCAGCCAGTACAGGCGGTGCTGCCGGCAGGTCACATCGTAGATCTCGAGCAACTTCGCCTGCTCGCCAGCGCCGGAGCGCTGCGCCTCGCGCGCGAGGAAGAGGTAGCGGCGCTGTACCCCGAGTACGAAGTGGGCGCCATGCCCCCATTCGGCGTCATGGACGGACACCGCGTGTTCGTAGACCAGTGCCTCGTGGGTGAGCCGGAGATGGTGTTCAACGCCGGCACGCACACAGAGGCCATCCGTATGCATTACGGTGACTTCGCTGAGCTTGCGAAGCCCGTCGTCGGCGCCTTCGGGCGGTCTCCGACGCACCGTCCAGCGGCAGTGCGCGCGCGGCAGCGGCGGACCTCGCAGCGCGTGCTATCCCCAACGGCTTGGAGAGGTGTCATGAAGAGTAAGCCTCCGTTTCCGGGAATCCGTGTCACTGCGAATGGGAACCAGCTGGTTTCCTACCACACAGAGACGCGTATTGCCGACGCGGGCGTGTTCTATCCAATCACGCCATCGACTGAAGGCGGCGAGCTTTATCAGCAGGCGTTTGCCGAGGGCAAACTCAACGTCTTTGGCGGCAACACGATCGCGGTCGAAGCCGAAGGAGAGCACGCCGCCCAGGGCGGAGCGATTGCGCACTCCGTGTGCGGGAAGCGCGTGGTGAATTACACCTCGGGCCAGGGGGTCGTCTACGGCGTCGAGCAGTACTATCACGCCCCCGGCAAGTGCTCGACGATGGTGCTCGAGGTTGCCGCTCGCGCCCTGACCAAGCACGCGCTGAACGTGCACTGCGGGCACGACGACGTCTATGGCGCGCTCGATACCGGGTGGATGATCGTCTTCGGCAAAGACGCCCAGCAGGCGGCCGATCAGGCGCTGATCCTGCGGCGCGTGACCGAGCTCAGTTTGACGCCTGGCATGAACGTCATGGACGGCTTCCTCACCTCGCATCTCGAGCGGACGTTCTACAAGCACGAGTCGGAGCTGATTCGGCGGTACCTCGGCGCGCCGGATGACATCATCGATTGTCCGACGGAGAGTCAACGCGTCCTCTTCGGTGCGAAACGGCGGCGCGTGCCGAAGATGATCGACCTGACCAACCCCGTCCTCCTGGGCCCTGTCCAGAACCAGGAGCACTACATGCAGGGTGTGGTCGCTCGGCGGAACAACTTTGTCGAGCCGATCCTGGAGTTTTTCGAGGAGGCGTATCGCGAGTTTGGCAAGCTGACCGGCCGCGACTACGGGCTGTTGAGCCAATACAAGACCGACGATGCGGACACGGTGTTCGTATCGCTGGGGTCGGCCGCGGAAAACGTCGAGGCGGCGGTCGACTACATGCGCGAGCACTGGGGCGTGAAGGTCGGCTCGATCCACCCCAACGTGTTCCGCCCGTTCCCGGAGGCGGCCATCGTCAAGGCGCTGGCGGGAAAGAAGAACGTCATCATCCTCGAGCGGACCGACGAGCCGCTGGCAGGCGACAACCCGATGGGGCGCGACATCCGGACGGCGCTGCACAAGGCGCTGCAGTACGAGGAGGGGCTGCCGAGGCTGACGGCCGGCCAGATGCCGCGGCTCTTCGCGGGCGTCTACGGGCTTGGCTCTCGCGACTTCCGGCCCGAGCACACGCTGGGTGCCTACGAGTTCGCGGTCGGCCGGCGCGCGCGCAAGGACGGGAAGCGCGCGTCCGACGGCGTCTCGTTCTTCGTTCTGGGCATCGATCACCCCTACGAGGTGAAATCGGACGAGACGCCTTCGCTCCTCCCCGAAGGGGCGATCGCCGTGCGATTCCATTCAGTCGGCGGCTGGGGCGCGATCACGACCGGCAAGAATCTGGGCGCGATCATCGGTGACCTGAACGATCTTCTGTACGAGCGCGACAAGGTCGTCGACGAATTCGGCAACCCGAAGGAAATCATCCACGTCAGCGCGAATCCCAAATACGGATCCGAAAAGAAAGGAGCGCCGACCTCCTACTTCATGGTCGCCGCCCCGAATCGGATCCGGGTGAACTGCGACCTGCGGCACGTCACCGTCGTCCTGTGCTGCGACCCCAAGGCGTTCACCCACTCCAATCCGCTGGACGGGATGTCGGAGGGCGGCAGCCTGGTGTGGGAGTCCGACGAAGAAGGCGAGAAGGCGTGGGAGCGGCTCCCGATGTGGGCCCGCCAGCAGATCATCGAGAAAAAGATCCGCGTCTTCACGCTGCCAGGGTTCGAGATTGCGCGGAATGCCACCGATCGCGGCGACCTTCAACTGCGCATGCAGGGCAACGCCTTCCTCGGAGCGTTTTTCTCCGTCTCGCCGCTGCTCGAGGAATTCCGCGTCAGTCAGGAACAGTTCCACGAGGTGGTGCACAACCAGTACGTGAAGAAGTTCGGGCGGTTGGGCGAGGGCGTCGTGAAGTCCAACATGGAAGTCATGACCCAGGGCTTCGATCGCGTGCGCGAGATCCCAATCGGCGAGCTCGCTGCGGCCGACCGGTCCAGCATGCGTGGCAAGGCGCTCCTGCCGATCCTCGCCGAGAACGAGAGCGGACACGGGTGCGGGTCGGGCTGCCGCTCTCATGAGATTCCCGAGGGGCAGGGCGAACGCGTGCCGCTGACGCGGATCAAGGAGTTCGACGACCTGTTCCGGTCGGGCTACGGCTACAACCAGCCCGCCAACGCGTATGCCTCGCTCGGCATCATGGCCGCGGGCAGCGGGGATACCGCGTCGAAGTACGTCGCTCGGCGAGAAACGCCGCTGTATATCGCTGAGAACTGCACGCAGTGTATGGAGTGCATTGCGGTCTGTCCGGACACTGCGCTGCCCAACTGTTCGCAGGATCTCGAGACGGTTCTTCGGACGGCCGTCACCAACTACGTGACCGATCCGGGCGAGCGGCAGAAGATGTTCCGTTCGCTGCCTGAAATCGAAAAGCGCACGCGCGAGCTGATGCGTGAGTCGGTCGCCAAGAATGCGCTGACGCCGCTGCCACAACTGATCCGTGAGGTCACAAACGTCGTCGACGGGTTTTCGGCGGAGGCCAAGCGGGAGTTCTTCGATGTCATCGAAAGAGTGCCGATGGCGTATCAGAAGACGAACGCGATCTTCGCGACGCCGGAGAAAAAGAGCCCCGGCGCGGGCGGCGTCTTCTCGATCTTCGTGTCGGACCTGTGCAAGGGATGCGCGGCCTGCGTGACGGCGTGCGGCGAGCACCAGGCGCTGAGAATGGTGCAGGAGACCGAGGACGTGAACGCGGAGCACGAGACCGGCACCGCGTTCCTGAATCTTCTGCCCGACACGTCGCAGAAGTATCTGGGTCTGTACAACGACACGCGACCGCAGGATTCGAAGACTGCCACGCTGCGGAACATGCTGATGGTGCGCCGAAACTACGACGCCCTGGTCTCCGGAGACGGCGCGTGCGCCGGCTGCGGCGAAAAGAGCATCCTCAAGGCCATCACGTCGGTGACAGAAGCCTACATGCGACCGGTCTTCCACGCGAAGGCCGACCGGCTCCGGGCAAAGGCCGATCGCTTGGAGCGGGACGGCGTGCTGAAACTGGCCGCCCTGAAGGAACGGAGCCCGGAGGAGTACGAGCTGTTCCGTCTGGCCGTGGCGCACATGCTGATGGGACTGGGCGGCGAGGACGAGAAGGACACCAGGGGGCGCATCGCCGAGCACGGTCCGATCTCCGACGAGGAGATCGTCGGTGCGATAACGGCCGTCATGCGGCAGGAGGCGTTCAACCACAAGGATCTCCAGGCGATTGACGGTCGCCTCGCCAATGGCATGTCGGTCATGGCAATGGCCGCACACACGGGTTGCAACACCGTCTACGGCTCGACGCCATCGAACAACCCGCATCCGTACCCGTGGATGAACTCGCTGTTCCAGGACGGCATCACGGTGGGCTGGCTCCTCGGCGAGAGCTTCATCGTCGATCATGGCCGCCGGTCGGTGATTCCCGAGCGGCTGGCCAATGCGCTGATGAACCGCGAGAAGGACGTCATCAACCCGCGCGAATACTACGAGTACGTGCACTTCAGCGATGCGGTGATGACCGACCAGGAGATCCTGGAACTGCCGAAGGCGTGGGTCGTCGGCGGCGATGGCGGCATGGGCGACATCGGGTACCAGAACACGTCGAAGGTCATCCTCCAGAACCGGCCGAACATCAAGGCGGTGATGCTCGATACACAGGTGTATTCCAATACCGGTGGCCAGAACTCGGATTCGACGCCGATGCTGGGCGGAAACGACATGAACGTGTTCGGCGCCGCCACCCAGGGCAAGAACGTCGAGAAGAAGACGGTCGCCGAAACGTTTTTGGCCGGCCACGGATCGCCGTTCATCGCACAGATCTCGATCGCCAACGCCCCGAAGCTGTACAAGGCGATTCTCGACGGTATCGAGTATCGGGGAACGGCGTTCCTGCAGTGCTTTACGACCTGCCAGCCCGAGCACGGGGTGGCCGACGACATGGCCCTGACGCAGGCCCAGCGCGTGCGCGACTCGCGCGGCGCGCCCGAGTTCGTGTTCAACCCGAGACTCGGCGAAACGTACCAGGAGGCGCTCGACCTCAAAGGCAACCCGTCGGTTGACATGGACTGGTACGAGGCGAAGTTCAAGAGCGCCAACGAGCCTTACCGGTTCACCGTGGCTCACTGGTGCGCGACCGAGGCGAGGTTCCGGAACCACTTGAAGAAGATCAAGAAGGACGATACGGCGAAGCTGATCCCGCTGGAGAACATGTTGGTGCGCATCACCCAGCAGGACGTGGTCTACCGCCGTTACCTGGTTCCTGATCACCGCTCCTACGTGCCCGATTTCGGCGTCTACATCAAGGTTCAAGGTTCAAAGGGAGACGTCGAGTACCGGTCGCTCTCGCGCCAACTCGTGCTGTTCTGTGTCGAGCGCCGTAAGGCCTGGCGAATGCTCCAGAGCAAGGCCGGCATCGAGAACAAGGAATACAAGGCCCAGCGCTCGATCCTGGCCGATGTGGACGCGGGCAAGATCGCGAGAGAGGAACTGTTTGCGCGCGCCGAGGAACTGATGAAGGAGCGGGTGAAGGGTGGAAGTCCCTCCCCGGCATCGGCGACCCATGCGCCCCGTCCCGTCCCGGCGGCACCTGCCGCCGCCGTGGGTGTGCACGCCGCGAGCCAGTCGGGCACCCAGGGGCCGGCGGTCACGTCGTGACGGCTCGAAGCGAGTGTCATGGGAGAGCGCGGCGTAACTACTCTCCCTCTCGCTTATCGGAAGAGGTGAAACCGCATGAACGCCAGCATCTGCCTGATGATCTCGCGGGACGTCTCGCTGTCGTCGAGTATGTCGAACGCATGCGGGCCGGTGCGGTGATTCACCAGCGTCACGGGTAGATTGCGCGTCAACGCGTGAGCCATGAAGCGATCGAGCGCATCGTTCAGGCCGGGCATGGCGTCCTGACCGGCTCTCGCAATGAACAGCGGCAGATCCTGCGGAAGATCATCGACAGATTTGCCTGAGGACGCGTTGACGAACTTCCACTGGCTGGCCGCATCAGCGACGCCGGTTGCCCCGTCGAGGTCCAGCATGTATCCGTTCTGCAGCACGGCGCACTTCACTTGCTCCTGATCGTCCTGCATCAGGACCGACAAGGCGAGCGGAACATTGCCGGAGAACGCCAGCAGACCCATCCTGTTCTGGTCGATGCTCAATAACGCGGCGTTCTGCCGAACGAAGTGAAGCAGCGCATGAAGGTCTGCGACCGGTTCTCGATTCGTGTAGGTGATGGCCACCAGCCCGGAGGCCGCGATCAGACGACCCCATCCGATGCAGAATTCGGCTTCCTTGAATTTGCAGCCTACAAACGCCTCATACCCGACATCTGAGAAGCCAAGCACCACGACGACGGCGCCGAACCGCGAGCCACCCGTGGCGTCCGGCGGACAGTAGAGATCCATCGTCAGCCCACCCGCATCAGTCACCCGGTATTCGACGTCACTCCGGGTCGCGACGGCATCAACGCCGGGGAGCCGATAGACGACCTTTTTGCCGGTGATCTCGTGTCGCTGAGGTTTGTCGCTCACGTCGGCTCTCCTTTTCTGTCCACAGTTACAGGCGTGGCACTTCCGCCCGGCAATCCGGGCGCGCCAGGACCGGTGCGTTTGGCCGCTGCAAACGCTCGGCAGACCAGCGTCCAGGGCTTCGGCGGTCCGCCGCGCCTTCAGCGACGCGGAAGCCTTCGCGTTGCGGGGCCGCGTAAACGGTTCTCGAGCGTCACGAATGTGGTATTCGCGCGTGGCGCGGCGTTTCGATTCGTAGGGAAATATCGCGAAAAAAACGAAAGGCCCTCCGGGAAGGGCCTTGAGTCAGCAACTCAGATTGTCCTGTGCACTCTAGCAAAGGTTGCAGGCATCGCGCAAGAGAGCTGACCGGTCTTTGAAGAAGACGAATTTCGTGATGGTGAACACCAGGCGGCCGGCCATCGAGGTCGTCGAACACTTCCTAGCGTCTGCCGCACTCTCCGGTCCGCGGATTGCTGTGTACCAGGCGAGTCCGGGGGTCGTGGCCGTCTCTCGAAGCGGTTGTACTCCCAGGCTCCCGCGCGTTTGTGCGCGAACGCTCGCCAATTCTCACTTCGCTCGAACCGTCGACGGAATGCGGCCGAAACAGATGTCTCAGTGTGTCTTCGTAATCTTCCCCAAACGCGAACAATGTCTCTCTCCGGAGCGCTCGAGAGAAAACGACCGCGAAGAGACCGCTTTCGGAGAGAACATCAACGGCACTTGTGGCGCATCCTGTCATAAGCTTTCACCGTTTTTTCTACATTTACAGTGATTTTAGACGTGGCGCATGGATTGCTGAGTCCGCGGCGGAATCCTCCGCACAACACTAGACCCTTTTGAGAGGCACAAACACGCTGTGAGCCTTCCTTCCATCCGATCGCTGATGGGCGTGCTGGGCCGGAAGTGTCAGGCGCGCGCGAGCCTGCCCGCGATCACCGCGGGCAGCGCTCTGCTCGCCGCGGTGCACCTCTTGCTGATCGATAACGGCAGCGTGGCGGCCGCCGAGGACTGGTCGGCCGCACCGATCGTCCTGGCCATCGCAAGCGCCTTCGCACTCACCTCGCGATCCGAGCCGGACCCCGACGACAACCCGACGGCGCCGCTCGCGCGTCTCTTCGAAGCGCTGCGTCCGGGGCTCGGCGTCCGCGCCGTGCTCTGCGGAGTGCTGAAGGAGCTGGTGGGGCTTGCCGGCGCGCGCGAGGCGGTAGTCATCCTGGAGAATCGTCACACGGGACGGCTGTTCCAGATGGCGTTGACCGCCGAGCACGCCGACGACCAGGTGAAGGTGAGGCGCGTCCCTCGAGGCATCAGGCAGACGTATTTCTTTTCGTGGCCCGCCGACCTCGGCGGTGCCCGCGTCCCTTTCTCAACGCCGTCCGACACCGAGGTCCGCGTCATCGCCATCGGGCACTGGCACGAATTCGTACCGGAGGCCTTCCGCGCCGCGCACGGCTTCCGCGGCTTGTACGCAGTGGCGTTCCACTGCGGGGACGAATGGCACGGACGCCTGTTCCTGATCGATCCGAAGCCAGCGCACGCGGGCCGGAATTTTCTCGGCACCTTCGAGATGATGCTGCAGCATCTGCTGCCGGCAGTCGCCGGTGTCTGCGATCTGCATTCCGTCAAACGGCGCGCGGCGGCACAGGAGCGGGCGCGGCTCGCCCGCGAGCTGCACGACGGCGTCGTTCAGTCGCTCGTGAACCTCGACTTCGAGCTGGAGCTGCTCCGGCGCACGCCGGCCGGGCAATGGACGACCGCGCCGGAAACGCTCGAGCGGATCCAGGAGCAGCTGCGCACGCAGGTGCGCGGGCTGCGGGCGCTGGTCCAGCACGCTCGGGGCCAGAACGTGGAAGCGTCACGGCTCCCCGCGGTTCTGGCCGAGATCGTGCAGCGCTTCGGCCGTGAAACGGGGCTGACGGTCAACTATGTGTCCGAAGTCAGGGAACTTCGCCTGCCAGCCCGCGTCTGCGGTGAAATCGTGCGAATCGTGCAGGAGGCGCTCGTCAACGTGAAGCGCCACAGCAGCGCACGGAACGTCGTCGTCCGACTGCTGGACGAGGCTGACGAGTTGAAGCTTCATGTTCAGGACGACGGGCGGGGATTTCCGATTGGCGTGGGGGCGTCCGGCGGCGCCGATGTTCCGCGGCTGCCCCCGGCCATCATCGACGACCGTGTACGCTCCATAGGCGGACGCGTGCACATCACATCCGCGGGCCGCGGCGCGGGACTCGAGATCACGCTGCCCCGAAAGGGACCATGGACGACAGCGAAGTTATCCGCATAGTGATCGCCGACGACCACGCGATGTTTCGAGACGGCTTGAATCGGTTGCTCGAGTCGGAGTCCGGGTTTCGCGTGGTTGGGGAAACGGGCGACGGCGACGGTGCCGTGCGGCTGTGCGTGCACCTGCGGCCCGACATCCTGCTGCTCGATCTGGCGATGCCCGGCTGCGACGGCCTGGCGGCACTGAAGCGGCTCGTGGCCGAAGCGCCGTCGGTCCACGCGATTCTGCTGACGGCCGGCCTCGACCAGAGCGCCCTCGTCACGGCACTGCAGCTTGGCGCTCGCGGCGTCCTCTTGAAAGAGGCGGGGGCCACGATGCTGTTCGAGAGCATCCGCTCGGTGGCGCGGCACGAATACTGGCTGCGCGGCGAATCGGTGCGCCAGGTGATCGATGCGATCCCCACCGCTCCGCCGGTCATCGACGTCGGCGAAAAGAACCGCCGATTCGGTCTGACGACGCGCGAGCTCGAAGTGATCGCGGGCGTCGCCGCCGGTGAAACGAACAAGGAGATCGCCCAGCGGCTGGGCGTACGCGAGGACACGGTCAAGCACCATCTGTCGAACATCTTCGACAAGGTCGGCGTCTTCTCGCGCCTCGAGCTCGCGATGTTCGCGATCAATCACGGGCTGGTGGGGGGAGTCGACGAGTCGTAACCCTGCGACACGCGACGCGCCCTCGCCGCACGAAGCCGCCTGCCGCCGGAACGGCGGCAGGCGTCAAGGCTGGGCGCCCGCACCACCGCTCCGAACGCCGCGCCGCACAAGCACACCCACTCTTGCGCCGGCGCTGAGCTCGTCTGAGTTTCAGCAAACAGTCAGATCTTCGTATCCCGCTTTCTCAGCCGTTTGAGCTCGAAGCAGCGGCTCTTTGACGAATCGCCAGAGGGCAATTACTTTTTTGCACGCTGCTAACAAATCTCGCCGGTAACGCCGGACGTGCTGGTACCGGGCTCGATTCAGCGCCTGCTGCTCGATCGAATGGGCAGTATGTGACACGAACACACACGACGACGATGTCATGTCGCTGCCAGTTGAAAGATGCACAACATGGCACGAGTGATCGGCACGGGCACGCCTGATGCAGCATCGTCGCACAGCTGTAAACGTCGCACAGATGATGGATGACGCTCGAGAAACTGACCCCCGCCGCGCACCAGCGCGGAACCGGGACCGTGTGGAGCTCCAAGGCAGAACCTAGTTCCGCCTGCGAATTGGCTCCCGCGTAGACCCGGTCCAGCTTTCACGCGATTCCGCCCTCACGTTCTTACCGCCGTACAGCTACGAACGCCCGCGCGTCCATGGCGCAGCCGTCGTCATGGGTGGATACGGGCTCGTCTCGAAACTGTCGAGAACCGCTCGCGCGAGAGAGGTTTTCAGTAACGGCAAGGAGAAGAGGATGACGATGACGAGGAAATTGTGGGTGAGCATGATCGGCGTGGGAATGTTGACGTTGACCATCGGGTGCTCGCGCCAAACACCTTTGGCCCCTGGGGATGTTGGCAGCGCTATATCAGACGCGCCGGCAGCGCTCACGACAACGGGTACACCCGTCGTGACTCTGATGCCGGACCTCACCGCAAGTCCGTCGCTGGTCACGGTTGCGGCGGGTTATAGGGTGAAGATGGTCAACAGCAGCGGAAGGTATGCGAAGGTCCACTCCTACAACTGCACTGAATTCAACATGGTGAACCTGCCGAACGGCGGGTGGATCAACACATCAGTGTTCACGCCGGCCGGCAGGACTTGCGACTACTTCGTGTGGGATGTGAACTGGTCGCGGAAGCTGTTTGAGGGCCAGGTGGTGGTGCAGTAGGCGCGCCTGGTTTCACCAGTCGCAGCACGCTTCTGACGATCGTGTTCGGGTCGGCCATCGCAGGCGTGGCCGCCCATTGGCCGGTCGCCTCGTTGCCGTAGACGAGGACGCCGGTATGCTGCGACTTGTCGCCGCCGTCTCTGTTCACACCGAGGCGGCGGCGAATGAGATCGATGTCCTTCTGTTTCCCGGTGACGAAGTACCAGCCGGGCTTCGTCCGGTAGC
>Ga0137394_10001458_pt1 | contig 17269 bp, 11 predicted proteins | sample czobulk116metaG_FD_108278 | JGI IMG/M metagenome (GOLD analysis project Ga0137394, IMG submission 108278) | Vadose zone soil microbial communities from Angelo Coast Range Reserve, California, USA - czobulk1.16 metaG | ecosystem: Environmental > Terrestrial > Soil > Vadose zone | place: USA...
ACCGCCTCCGGCGACGGCGACTCGTCGGCCGGCAGCAGCTTGCGGATGGCGCGACGCTGCCAAGGCGAAAGCGCACGGCTCTCCTCGCGCAGCGCGCGCGCCCGCAGCGAGAGCTCGGGCTCCTCGAGCGAGAGCAGGCTCAACCGCCTCGCCTCTGCCACCAGCGCCGATCCCTCCCGCGCCGCTCCCCGCGCGAACGCCTCCTCCGCGACGTCGAGGAGCTCCAGCGCCGGTCCGAGGCCGGCGCCGCCGTCCTCCGCGGAAAGGGCCAGAACGCGCCGGACGATTTCGGCCCGTGCCGCCGCAAGCTCGGCAGGGGCTCCGAACGGAGCCGCCAGGGCCTCCCCGCTGGCGGCCCGCGACGCCGCTCGCCGGACCAGCCTGCGTTCACCCTCCTGATCGAGCCGCTCCAGCGCCTCGCCCGGCGCGACCCAGAGCAACTCGTCCACTTCCCGGCCCGCCTCGAAGCGCCCCTCGCGCTGCAGCGCCATGTTCCAGTAGAGGACCAGCCGGGGCACGCGGCGGGGCACGTAGATGGCGGCGCCAGCGAACGAGGTGATCCTCGCCTCGCAGGCGGTCTCCTCCTCGACCTCGCGCACGGCCGCCTCTTCCCAGGTCTCCCCTTCGTCGATGCGGCCTTTTGGCAGGCTCCAGTCGGCCTGGCGCGGGCGGTGGATCAGCGCGACCCGCGCGCCTTCCGGAGCTTCTCGCCAGACGATCCCTCCTGCGAGGCGAACCAGGGCCATCTCCCGATTGGACCACGACCCTTCGGGGCATCAAGATTTATGCGGGGCAAAGGCTCAGGTGGCGTGGAAGGAGCGGCGCTGGATGGCCGCCAGGACCGTGTGCTGCGCGTCCCGTTCGGGCTCGCCCGGGGCCGGGGTGCAGCGGCGGTAGATGCCGGAGGCGTCCAACTCGCGGGCACGGTAGTTGTCGGAGAGGGCAGGCTCCACAACTTCGCGGCGGAGGCGCTGGCGCAGCTCGGGGTGCTTCACCGGGAACATCAGCTCCACCCGGCGGTGGAGGTTGCGCGGCATCCAATCGGCGGAGGAGAGGAAGACCTCTTCTTCGCCCTCGGGCCCGAAGACGAAGACGCGGCTGTGCTCGAGGAACCGGCCGACCACCGAGAAGACGCGGATCCGCTCCGAAAGCCCCTTCACACCCGGCTTCAGGCAGCAGATCCCGCGCACCTCCAGGTCGATCTGCGCTCCCGCCTGGGACGCGGCGTAGAGGGCTTCGATGATCTCGACGTCCACCAGGCCGTTCATCTTCCCGAAGACGCGCGCGGGCTTCCCGGCCCGGGCCCGATCCGCCTGCTCGCGGATCAGGGACAGGAGCCTCGGCGCGAACTCTTCGGGCGCGACCGCCAGCTCGCTGTAGCGCGGCCGCGCGAAGCCCGAGAGGGCGTTGAAGAGCTCGCTGACGTCGTCGCCGATCCCGGCCGCGCAGGTGAGCAGGCCCACGTCGGTGTACAGCCGCGAGGTGCTCGCGTTGTAGTTGCCGGTGGAGAGGTGGACGTAGCGGAGGATGCGATCCCCGCGGGGCTTCCGCAAGCGTGGCGCGTCGGGCACAAGACGGGCACCGGACCCGGCGGCGCAACGAATGACGTCGCGGCCGCCTGGCCAGGGAACAAAGGCAAGCCGATCCTCGTCGCGGCCTTCTATGCAGGCTCCGAGTCTCCGCTGGACCAGCGCAACTCGGTGCTCGCGGAGGTCGGCCGAATCGCGGCGAGGTTTGCTGCGGGAGGGTGAATCGGGGAGCGAAGGAGTCCGGTCCCGCGTGGCTCAAAGCCGACACCTCCGGCCCTCCCCAGGACCCAGCCGAGACGCCTGTGAAAAAAAGTAATTTTTTTTTTCGCCCCGCCTCCGAGACCGTGCCTGGGATGGCACCTCGCGCCCGATGCCTGTTCACTTGTTAACTCGCCCCGGGGCGAGCAGGTCGCAAAACGAGACCGGCCGAAAACGAGGCCCTCCCGGAGACGAGCCCCCGCGGCGGGGATGCCGCAGTGCGGCGAAGTTGATAGAGAGAGCGCATGGCCCAGACCACCCTTTCCGATCGGATCCTGCGCGACCTGACGGGGCGCCTGAAGGTGCAGCACGAGGCATTCGCGCGGCTGTACCCCGGCGAGTCGGGGACGCGGCAGCCGGTCCACACGGTGTACGGCGGCTCGCACCTCTTCAAGAGCGATACGCCGAAGAAGCTGGGCGACCTGGCGCTCAAGGCGCTGGCGCAATACGCTCCCAACCCCTCCGCGTTCGCGGAAGGCATCGGGATCGAATCCGGCCTGGCGGAGACCGTCTACGCCCGCGTGCAGGACAAGCTGAAGCGGGAGGCGGTCGAGGACTTCCGCATCGACTTCGAGGACGGCTACGGCATCCGCGGCGACGCCGAGGAGGACGGCCACGCCGCGCAGGCCGCGCAGGAGTGCGCGAAGGGACTGAAGAACGGAACGCTGAGCCCGTTCATCGGCATCCGCATCAAGTCGCTGAGCGGCGAGCTGGCGCCGCGGGCGCTACGCACGCTGGACATCTTCCTCAGCCAACTGGGCGGCAAGCTGTCGCCCAACTTCGTGGTCACCCTGCCGAAGATCACCGCGCCCGAGCAGGTCTCCATCCTGATCGCCGCCTTCGAAGCGCTGGAGCCGAAGCTGGGTCTCTCCAAGGGATCGCTCAAGCTGGAGTGCATGGTGGAGACCACCCAGTCCATCCTCGATCACGACGGCGCCTCGATGCTGCCGCGGCTGCTCCGGGCGGCGGAGGGCCGCATGACCGGAGCGCACTTCGGGACCTACGACTACACGGCAGCCTGCGACATCACGGCCGCCTACCAGGCGATGCGCCATCCCGCCTGCGACTTCGCCAAGCACATGATGAAGGTCGCCTACGCCGGCACCGGAGTGTTCCTCTCGGACGGCGCGACCACCACCATGCCGGTCGCGCCGCACAAGGGCGACTCGCTGAGCGAGGACCAGAAGCGTGAGAACCTGCGCGCGATCCACCTCGCCTGGCGGCTGCACGCCGACGACATCCGCCACTCGCTGGCCAACGGCTTCTACCAGGGTTGGGACCTTCACCCGGCCCAGCTCCCCAGCCGCTACGGCACCGTCTACGCCTTCTTCCAGAAGAGCCTGCCCGCCACCACCGATCGGCTGAAGAACTTCATCGGCAAGGCGGCGCAGGCCACGCTGCACGGCGATACCTTCGACGACGCCGCCACCGGCCAGGGGCTGCTCAACTTCTTCCTTCGCGGCGTGAACTGCGGCGCCTTGACCGAGCAGGAGGCGCTGCAGACCGGGCTGACGATCGACGAGCTCCGCGGGCGCTCTTTCCTGAAGATCCTCGAAAATCGCCGCGCAGGTTCGAAACCAGCAGCCTGACCTGTCAGAAGGCGTAGCCGAGGATCATCTTGAAGATCAGCGACTGGCTCTCGGAGGTGAGACCCTGGCCGAGGGCAAGGTTCACCTCCACGTCCTTGACGCCGAACAGGTCCACGGTCTCGTAGAGGTACTGCTGGCTGTCGGCCGGGGCCCAGTAGTACTCGAGCCCCGCGCCCATCACCCAGAACTTCACCTTGGCCATCGCGCCGGGCTCGAAGGCGGCCGGAAAGCTGACGATGGGGTTCACCGCCACCAGGAACCGCTCGTTCTCGAAGGCCAGGATCGGCCGGATCTCCCCGCCCCATCCTTCGTTGGGGATGCGCGAGAGCTCGAAGTTCAGGCCGAGGCGGAAGCTCGTGGAGAAGGACTCCGGCGTGACGAACTTGCTGCGCAGCTTCACGCCCTCGTACTTGCCGTCCGCGGTCTGGAAGTATCCGCCCAGCTCCCAGAATTCGGTGATGCCGTACGAGGGCTCGAGCGTGAAGTGCAGCGGACCGCCCTTGGGCTGGTTCAGGTGCACTTCCAGCCCGGCCTGTCCGGGCGCGTCGGCCGACCCGTCGTAGATCTGGATCTCGAACGCATCGACCGCCAGCGCGGGCGCCGCCGCGAGCGTCATCAGGAAAGCCAGGCGGACGTTCACGCGACCGTGGGACCGAGCCCGCCGCGGGCAGCGAGCCAGTCGCGGACGGCCTGGCCGGTGCCCAGCGGCCACGGCCTCAGCTTGTCGGGAGGCACCGCCTTCACGCCGGCGATCTCGTCGCCGATCACGATCTCTCCGTGCCCCCGCACGTGGTACGCGAGGATCACCTGGTTCATCTCCGCGAACGGATACGCGCCGATGAACGAGACGATCTCCCCTTTCAGCCCGATCTCCTCCTTCACCTCGCGCAGGACGCCCTCCTCCGGCGACTCGCCTTTCTCCAAAAAGCCCGAGACGAGCCCGTACCACTTCTCCGGCCAGCCCTTGTTGCGCACCAGGAGGACCGTCGCGCCGTGCTCGACCAGCGCCGCCAGCACCGGCGCGGGGTTGTCGTAGAAGACGTAGTCGCAGGTCTCGCTGGAGCAGGCCAGCCGGGTGCGCTCCTCCGTGATGCGGGGCACCAGGGGGCTCGCACAGTTCGGACAGAACTTCATCCGGGGCTGCACGGGGCTTCCGTGCCAAACTGCCGGCACCATGTCAATCTCGCTGCTCACATTCGACGTCTTCGGGACCATCCTCGACTGGCGGCGCGGCCTGCGGGAGGCCCTCGGAGGCAGGATGCCCGAAGATGCCTTCGACCGCATCATCGATCGGCAGGGGGCGCTGGAACAGCAGGGATTTCAGACGTACGCGGCGATCGTGGCGCAATCGCTGGTCGACGAGCTCGGGCTGAAACCGGACGAAGCCGGGCGAATCGGCGCGGCAGCCGGGTCCTGGCCGCTCTTCCCGGACTCCCCCGCGGCCCTGCGGCGGTTGCGAACCGTCGCTCGCTGCGCCGCCATCACCAACAGCGACAAGGCCCACCGGCCGGCGATCGAGAAGCAGCTCGGATTCGCCCTGGACGGCTGGATCTGCGCGGAGGACGCCCGGAAGTACAAGCCGGATCCTGACCTCTGGCGCCTGGCTGCCGAGCGGATGGGCGTCCAGCCGGGTCGCGACTGGTGGCACGTCTCCGCCTACGCCGACTACGACCACCGGACCGCGCGCGCACTCGGGCTGACCTGCGTGTTCGTGCAGCGGCCGCACTCGCGGCCCGGAGAAGCCGACCTGGTGGTGAAGGACCTGCGCGAGCTGGCGGATCGGGTCGATTCAGCGTCTCTCTAGCCGCGCCGGCCGAAGGCCGGATAGCGGCTACGCCTTAGCACGAACATTCGCGAGCTCATTTCTTGAGATGAATTCCAGTCAGGTACGCCCGCGCGCGCAGCCGCCGCGCCTCGGCGCTTGCCGCCGCGGCCAGCCGCTCGGCATCCAGCCTCCGCAACCGCCGGCCCCGCACCACCACCTGGCCATCCACGATCACGTCGGTGACGTCGGACGCCCGCGCGCAATAGACCAGCGTGCCGTGCGGATCCGGACCGGCCGGCTGGCAATGCGGACCCGAAACGTCGACCACCGCGATGTCCGCCTTCTTGCCCTCCTCGAGCGAACCGATCTCGTCCGCAAGCCCCAGCGCCCGGGCGCCGCGAATCGTGGCCATGGCCAGGACCTCCGCCGGCGGCAATGCGGGCGCGCCCGCCTCCAGCAGGTGCAGTGTCGCCGCCAGGCGCATCTCGTGGAACGCGTCGAGCGTGTTGTTGCAGGCGGCTCCGTCCGCTCCCAGCGCGACGTTGACGCCTTCCGCCAGCAGCTTCGGAACCGGCGCGATCCCGCTGGCCAGCTTGAGGTTCGCTCCAGGGCAGTGAACGGCCGACGTCCCGGACCGCGCCAGGATCCGGATCTCCCCCGGGCTCACGTGAACGCAGTGCGCGAGCACGGTGCGGGACGTGCAGAGCCCGATCCGATCAAGGTACGCGACGTTGTCCGTCCCGGTGTGGTCGCGGACCGCCTCTACCTCCGCCCTGCTCTCGCTGGCGTGCGTGTGCACCAACCAGCCCTCGCGTTCGCTCAGCGCGCGCACCTCTTGCAGCAGCCCCAGGCTGCAGGACAGCACGAACCGGGGGCAGAGCGCCCAGCGGATCCGCCCGCCGGCCGCGCCGTGCCATTTGCGTCCCAGGCGCAGCGTCTCCCGCAGCGCCTCGCGGGTGCCTTCCCGAAGCGGTCCCGGACCGGCATCCATCAGGCACTTGCCGCCGGCGTATCGGATGCCGCTGTCCTCGGCCGCGCGCAGGACGGCCTCGGTGTGGCGCACCGTCGCCATGTCGAGGACCGAGGTGGTGCCTCCGAGCAAGAGCTCGGCGATGCCGAGGCGCGCCGAGAATCCCAGCGACCGCGCGTCGTGCGCCGCCTCCAGCGGCCAGATCCGCAGGGAGAGCCACTCCAGCAGAGGAAGTCCGTCCGCCAGGTTGCGGAAGAGCGCCTGGCAGAGGTGCACGTGCGCCTGGACCAGGCCGGGAATGACGATCCTGCCCGCGCAGTCGATCACCCGGGCCCGCCGCGGAGCCCGCCCAGCCCCGATCCGGGCGATGCGGTCCCGGTCGACCAGCAGATCGGCCCGGCGCACCGTCCTGCGCGCGTCCATGGTCAAGAGAGTGCCGCCGCGGAGGACGATCATCCGGCCAACGGCTGCAAGTGCCGCATCGGGCACGCTTAACACAACCTCACAGGCACGTCGGCCCGAGGTGCGTTATGGAGGTGAAATGATCCCCATCCGCGACACCGTCCGCTCGCGCACCGCGCCCGTGGTGACGGTGGCGCTGATCGTGGTGAACGTGCTGGTGTTCCTGCACGAGCTCGCGCTGGGACCTCAGGTCGAGCGCTTCGTCTACGCGTACGGCCTGATCCCCCGCCGGTTCGTCTACTGGCAGGGCGACCCGTTCGATCCGCTGCGCTTCTTGCCGCTCTTCACCAGCATGTTCTGGCACGGGGGATGGCTGCACCTGATCGGCAACATGCTCTACCTCTGGATCTTCGGCGACAACGTCGAGGACCGCCTCGGGCACCTGCGCTTCCTGCTCTTCTACCTGCTCGCCGGCGCGGCCGCCGGAATCACCCACGTGGCGCTCGGCCCCGCCTCCAACCTGCCCACGGTGGGCGCTTCGGGGGCCATCGCGGGGGTGCTCGGCGCCTACCTGGTCACGTTCCCGCGCGCGCGCGTGCTCACGCTGATCCCCATCTTCATCTTCCCCTGGTTCGTCGAGATTCCCGCGCTCATCTACCTGGTCTTCTGGTTCGTGATGCAGCTTCTGGAAGGAATCGGCACGCTGGGGATGCCGGTGGAGACCGGCGGCGTGGCGGTCTGGGCACACATCGGCGGCTTCGTGGCCGGCGTGGTGCTGGTGAAGCTGATGCAGCCTCCGCGACGCCGCCCCCAGCCGCTCGAGGTCCGGCCCTGAACTTTCCTTGACTGCGGCAGCCGCCCCCGTTTACACGGGGCGCCCATGATCGGCGTCGTCCCTACCTTGAACGCCTGCCAAGGCGAGCACTCGCTCGGGTTCACGTTCGTGGGCGCGAAGGGTCCAGGCGAGGACCTCTTCCTCTCTTTCCACGACTTGCGCCTCGCCGCCCAACGCCGGGCCGCCCACTTCGCGGCCGCCGGCCTGCGCCGCGGCGACCGCGTCGCCCTGATCGTGCCGGAGGGTGAGCACTTCATCCCCGCTTTTCTGGGGGCGATGTGGAGCGGGATGATCCCCGTGCCCCTCTACCCGCCCATCTCCCTGGGCAAGCTGGACGCATTCATGGATGCGCTGGTCAGCATCCTGAACGTGGCCCGGCCGCGGGTGCTCGTGACCACCGAACGCGTGGGCAAGGTGCTCTGGTCGGCGGTCGGCAGGATCCCGAGCATCGAGAAGATGCTCACCGCCGAGTCGCTGGCGGCGGAGCCGGCCGGTCCGCTGCCGCCCGCCGCCGACCTGCGGGACGACGAGATCGCCTTCCTCCAGTTCACCTCTGGAAGCACCGCGCTGCCCAAGGGCGTGATGGTGACGCACGGCAGCCTGGCCGCGAACTGTCTCGGCATCGTGCGCGACGGCCTGAAGATCAGGCCGGAGAACAACGACGTCGCCATCTCCTGGCTGCCGCTGTACCACGACATGGGCCTGATCGGGTTCGTGTTCTCGCCCCTGATGGCCCCCATCTCCGCGGTGTTCATCCCGACCCTGAGCTTCATCAAGAACGCCACGCTCTGGATGGAGACGCTGCACCGGCACCGCGGCACCATCACGTTCGCGCCCAACTTCGCGTACGCGCTGGCGACCAAGCGGGCGAAGCCGGGGCAGATCGCTTGCTGGGACCTGTCCCGGATGCGCGTGTTCGGCTGCGGCGCCGAGCCGATCAATCCGGAGACGCTGCGCGCCTTCGTGAAGGCCATGGCTCCCTCCGGCCTGAAGCCGGAGGCGATCCTGCCCTGCTACGGGATGGCCGAGGCCACGCTCGCCATGTCCTTCGTCTCGCTGGACGAGCCGATGAAGACCGACCGCATCGACGCCGAGCGCTACCACGGCGACGCGAAGGCGACGCCCGTGACCAACGGCGCCGCCGTCCTCGAGGTGGTGAACTGCGGCCGGCCCTTCCCGGGCCACGAGATCTCGGTGCAGGACGAGGAGGGCCGGATCCTCCCCGACCGGCACGTGGGCGAGCTCTGCTTCCGAGGACCGAGCGTCACGGCCGGCTACTGGGAGAACCCCGAGGCGACCAAGGCGGCCTTCCGCGATGGATGGCTGCGAACCGGAGACCTCGGGTACCTCGACGCTGGCGAGGTCTTCGTCTCGGGCCGGATCAAGGACATCCTGATCGTCAACGGACGCAACTACCATCCTCAGGTCATCGAGTGGCTGGTCGACGAGACGCCGGGCGTCCGCCGGGGAAGCTCGGTGGTCTTTACCCGCCCTGGACCGGCGTCGGAGGAGATCGTCGTCGCCGTCGAGGCGCGCGCGGACGATCCCGCCTCGCTGAAGGCAAGGATCGTCGCCCGGGTCGGCGAGGAGCTGCAGCTCTCCGTCGCGGACATCGTGGTGGTTCCGCCCGGCACGCTGCCCAAGACCTCCTCGGGAAAGCTGCAGCGCCGCAAGACGCGCGAGCAGTACCTGAACGGAAACATCGGCAAGGCCGGGCGCGGCGGCAGCACCCGCCTGGCCGTCGCCAGGCACCTGGCGCTCTCCTGGGTGGGACGCGCGCGGCACGAGGTCCGCAAGTTGTTCGGAGGGTGAGGATGGCGGAGCGCATCGACGTGGTCGAGATGTTCAAGCAGGCAGCGTTCGAGGTGGACAACCGCCGGCTCCCCGACCTCAAGTCGGACACGGTGATCGCCTCGCTGGGGATGGATTCCGTGGCGATCATGGAGCTTGTCAGTTACTTCGAGGAAAAGCTCGGGGTACGGATCCCCGACGAGGAGCTGTCGAAGATCCGGACCGTGCGGGACCTGCGCGACACCATCGCGCGACTCCTGCCGGACCGGCAGTTCGCGGCTTAGCGAAGGAATGGCGGGCCGTCTCAAACGACACAGCCCCAACTGGGGTGGAGCCCGGCCTGGAGCGGGCCGCAAGCCGAAGGGAGACCGCGCGCTGGTGTCGCACAAGGCGCGGCCCCGCTTCGCTGCGCGCACGGCGCTCCACGTCATCCTGCGGCTCTCCGAGCACGTGCAGCCCGGCAACGCCAGGGTTCGCGCTGCGATCCTCGACGCGCTGCAGGAGGGGCGCGAGCTCCACGGCCTGCACGTGATCGCGGTCGGCCGCCTGAACGAGCAACTCCACCTGATCGCCGAGGCCGAGAACAACCGATCGCTCTCGCGCGGGATGCAGGGCCTCTCGATCCGGGTCGCGAAGGCGATCAACCGCGCCATCGGCGCGAAGGGGAACATCTTCGCCGATCACTTCGAGGCGTTCGTCCTCCGCTCGGGGAGGGACGTGCGGGAAGCGCGCGCACCGGTCCGCTGGGAGGAAGCGGATGGAGTGGTCTCGCCTCCACGCCTGCGTCTCCTGCGCTAGCCGCCGGGCTTCAGAGCCAGCCCTGCGCCCGGTACCACTTCACGGCCTCCTGCACGCCGGCCGCCCACTGCACTCTCGGTTCCCAGCCCAGATCGCGGCGCGCGCCCGCGCCGGAGCAGACCCAGTGCGGCGCGGTCAGCTCGTTCACCTTGTCCAGCGTGAGCATCTGGGCGGTGTTCGTCACCTTCCCCCAGAGCTGGGTCGCGGCCGCGGCCACCTTCACCACGCCGAGTGGCATGCCGAAGCGGACGAAGGCGCGGCGCCCGAGCGCGCTCTCGATCTCCGCGAGCGCGTCGCGCCAGACGTAGATCGCGCCGTCGTCGACGAAGTATGCGCGTCCCGACGGCGCCCCTTCCGCCGACAGCGCGCGCACGATCGCGGCGGCGCAGTCCGCCACGTACACCACGCTGAGCGTGTTGCTCCCGTCGCCGGTCATCGGCAGGACCCCGTTGCGCACGGAGGTGAAGAACGCCAGCGTCTCGCGATCGCGCGGCCCGTAGATCAGCGGCGGGCGCAGCACGGTTGCGTGCAGCCGGTCCTTCGCCGCCAGCACCGCGCGCTCCGCTTCCAGCTTGCTGCGGCCGTAGTGCGTGACCGGCCGCGGCTCGACGTCATCGGGCACAGGCGTCCCGTCCACGCTGGGACCAACTGCCGCCAGCGAGGACACGTACACGAAACGTCGGACTCCGCGCTGGATGGCGGCGTCGAGCAGGTTCTTCGTCCCCTGCGCGTTGACCTGGAAGAAGTCTTCCGGCCTGCGGGCCTTGACGATGCCCGCGACGTGCACGACGGCGTCCACGCCTTCGGCCGCCGGAATCAGCGAGGCGGCGTCCTCGATCGCGCCGGCAGCAAATTCGACGCCGGGGAGCTTTTCGAGCACTGTCTTGTCGCTGCGCGGGCGGACCAGGGCCCGGACGACGTGTCCGTCCGCCGCCAGTTGCTCGGCGGTGAAGGAGCCCAGAAAGCCTGAACCTCCGGTCAGCAGCACACGCATGCGCCGCCGTATATCGCAGGTGGCCGGAAGCGTGCGCAAAAGGTCGAAGTAAACCTGCGGAACGCGTCTTGACGTAAAGCATCAGAGTCCCGTAAGCACGGGGCTCGGCAGTCGATCTGGAGGGCGGTTTGGAGATTGCGATCGTCGGGCTGGGGTGCCGATTCCCCGAGGCCCGGGACCCACTGAAGTATTGGGAGCTGATCCGTACCGGCACGGTCGCCTTCCGACCCGTTCCTTCTTCGCGCTGGGATCACTCGCGTTTCTTCGATCCCACCACCCGGATCCCGGACAAGGCCTACATCGACAAGGGGGCGTACCTCGACGACGAGGAGCTGCGCGAGTTCGCCTCGCTGCACTACGGGATCGCTCCCCGCCGCATCCAGGTTACCGACCCGCAGCACCGGCTGATGCTCGACTGCGTCCGCGCGGCGTTGCAGGACGCGGGGTACGAAAGGCGCGCCTGGGAGCGCACACGGGCGGGCGTGTTCGTGGGGACCAGCGTCTCCGAGCACAAGGAGATCCTGCTCTCGCGCGTGCGCGCCATGCAGCTCTTCGACGGCGCCTTCGGGCGCGCGCTGCCGGGCGCCGACGCCGAGGCGCTGCGCGACGGGCTGATCGAGCGCGTGGTGCCGATGCGCGCGTTCTCCATGGCCGGCAGCCTGCTCAACATGGCGGCGGCTACCGTGGCGCAGACCTGGGACCTGGGCGGTCCCGCCCTCGCCATCGACGCGGCGTGCTCGTCGGCGCTGGTCGCCACGCAGCAGGCCATCGTCAACCTGCGCGGCGGGCTGATCGATCTGGCGATCGTCGGCGGCGTGTACCTGAACCTTTTGCCCGACAATCTGGTCAGCTTCAGCCGCATCGGCGCGATCTCCCGCCGCGGCGAATGCCGTCCTTTCGACGCGCAGGCCGACGGTTTCGTGATGGGCGAAGGCGCCGGCGCGGTGATCCTCAAGCGCCTGGACGATGCGCTGCGCGACGGCGACCGCATCTACGCGGTGGTGAAGGGCGCGGCGGCCAACAACGACGGCAAGAGCGATGGGCCGATGACGCCGCGCCAGGGCGGACAGCTGGACGCGTTGCGGATGGCGTACCGCGACGCGGGCGTCCCGCCGCACACGCTCGGATACATGGAGGCGCACGGCACGGCCACCACCGTGGGCGACGTGGTCGAGGTGGGCGCCCTGCGCCAGCTCTTCGAGGAGGCCGGGTGGACGGCGCGCGACGGCGCGCGCACCGCGCTCGGCAGCGTGAAGGCCAACATCGGGCACACCATGTCTGCGTCGGGAATCGCCGGCCTGATCAAGGCCACGCTGGCGCTGCACTACCGCAAGCTGCCGCCGCAGCCGGGCGTCTCCGAGGAGAACCCGAAGCTGGAGCTTTCGACCGGACCCTTCTTCCTGCCGCGAAGCGAGATGGCCTGGGAGGCCAACGGGGCGCCCCGCCGCGCGGGCGTCAGCTCGTTCGGATTCGGCGGGACCAACGCCCACCTGGTGCTCGAGGAATCGCCGCAGGCCGCCCAGCCGCGGAGGCGCCTGCCCGCGCCGCGCAAGGCGCGCGCCGAGCTGTTCCTGATCGCCGGGGCGCGCGGAGCGGTGGTGGCGAAGGCCGCGCGGCAGCTCGCGGCGGCGCTGCCGGCCCTGCAGCGCGAAGGGACCACGCTCGCGGACGTCGCCTGGACGCTCTCGCTGCGGGCACACGCCGAAGCGCGGCTGGCGGTGGTGGCGGACTCGTTCGAATCGCTGGGCGAGAAGCTGCTCGGTTGCGCAGAGGCGCTCGAGAGCCGCAAGGAGACGGGCACCGACCCGATGGCGCCGCCGGCTCCCTCCGCGCCAGTGCTGCTCCTGCCCGGCGCGGTGTTCGCACAGGGGCCGTTCGACGCGAAAGCGATCTGCCTGCTCTTCCCCGGCCAGGGGGCCCAGCGCGTCGGGCTCCTGCGCGAAGCGTACGAGCAGATCCCGGCTTTCCGCGCGCGGCTCGATCGGCTGGACGAGTCCATCTCCGATCTGCACGGGCGCCTCGGCGGATCGCTGCGGAGCTTCCTCTACGCCGAGCCTTCGGCGGAGGCCGAGAAGCGGCTGACGGCCACCGAGGTCTGCCAACCCGCGATGGCCGCGGTCGGCCTTGCCTTGCACGGCCTCTTGGAGAAGCTCGGCGTTCGCGGCGACCTGGCGCTGGGACACAGCCTGGGCGAGTTTGCCGCCGCGGCGGCCGCCGGGATCCTCTCGGCCGAGGACGCGATCCGGCTGGTGGCGCAGCGCGGGCTGGCAATGCTCGATCTGCGGCTGCCGGACCCGGGAGCGATGGCGAGCGCCGCCGCTTCCGCCGAGGCCGTGGCGAGGGCGCTCAGCGGGATCGAGGGAATCTCGATCGCCAACCTGAACCACCCTGGCCAGACGGTGATCTCCGGCACCAGCGCGGCCGTGCAGGCCGCCTCCGAGCGCCTCGCGGCCCAAGGGGTCCAGGTCACGGCGCTCGACGTCTCGCACGCCTTCCACTCGCCGCTGATGGAAGCGATTGCCCCCACCATGCGCCAGCTCGTCGGCGCCTTGCGAACGGCTCCGCCGGCGATGCCGGTGGTCAGCGGGATTACCGCGAAGCCCTACGCCGGAGACGAGCGAGAGATCTGGGTCCGGCACGCCGCCGCCCCGGTCGACTTCGTCGGGGCGCTTCGTTCGGCATCCACCCTCGGCGGCCGCATCTGGGTGCAGGTGGGCGCGGGGGGCGTGCTCACCGCGTTCGCGCGGGCCACGGTCCCCGAGAGCGAGCGGCTGGTGAACGTCGCGCTCGCCAGCCGCGAAGAGGATGGGCTTGCGCAGCTGTGCGCAGCCCTGGGACAGATCTGGTCGGCAGGGATCGACCTGGACGCCGCGGCGCTCTTCGAAGGCCGCGAGCCGCGGCTGGTCACGCTGCCGCCCTCGCCGCTCGACACGTTCCCGTACTGGCCGGTGGAGAGCGCAGCCGGTCGCGCCGCGCCGCTGCGGCTGCCGTCCAGGGCGGAGGAGATGACGCAGATGGATCCGTTGGTCGCGCTGTTCCGCGAACAAGTCGCTCTGCTGCAGCAGCAAGCCAAGGTCCTGGAGCAGCAAGCCGCGGCTCTTGCCGGCAAGGGCGTCGCGCTGCCGCAGCTTCCGGCGCTCGCGCAGATTCCGCAGCGGGCCGTTGCACCCGTCGCCGGTCCGGCGCCCGCTCCGGCGCCGCTCCCCGTCGCTGCCGCGCCGAAGCCCGCCGACGACCGGGTGGCGAAGACCATCCTCGCTTCCATCGCGCGCATCAGCGCGTTCCCGCAGGAAGCGATCAAGCCCACGCAGACGCTGGCGGGCGACCTCGGGTTCGACTCGCTGATGACGGTGGAGCTGGACAGCGACGTGAACAAGGTGTTCCCCGGCGCGGGCGGGCTGCCGCGCAGCCTCCTGGGACCGCAGACCACGGTCCAGCACGTGATCGAGCACCTGGAGCGCGCGGTTGCCCAGCCGCATGCACCGATCGCGCCCGTCCTCTCGCCCATCCTCGGCGAGATGGCGAGCGAGGGACGCGAGCTGCGGCCCTTCTCCCCGGCGTTCGTCGAGGCGCCGCTGGGCGCCGCCGCGGCCGAGGATCCGCTCCCGAAGCGGCTCCTGTTGACGCGCGACACGCTCGGGGTGGCGGACGCGCTGGCGAAGCTGCTCGAAGATGCGGGCCACGACGCCGTGATCGGCGAGCCCACCGACCCGCTGGACGGGATCGGCGGAGTCATCCATCTATCGCCGCTCGGCCGCGGCGACACGGACCTCGCGCCCGGCTTCGGCGCGCTGTTGGAAGCGCACCGGATCGCGCGGGCCCAATCCGCGTCGGGAGCCGGGGGCCTCTTCGTGGTCGCCACCGCGGGCATCGACGAGATGGACGCCGCGCTCGCCGGATATGCCAAGGCGCTGGCGCGCGAGCGGACCGACGAGCTGGTCAAGGCGATCGAGCTGCGCGTCGAGGACGGTGTCGCCAAGCTGGCCCAGGCGTTGTTCGCGGAGCTCCGCTCCGGCAACGCTGCGCCCGAAGTGCGCTGGAGGGGCGGTCAGCGCTTCGAGGCGGACCTCGTGCCGGCGTCGAAAGGCAATCCGCTGGAGCTGGGAGCCGGCGACGTGGTGCTGGTCACCGGTGGCACCCGCGGCATCGGGCTCAAGCTCGCGCAGGCGCTGGCCGACAAGGGCGCCGCGGTGGCGCTCGCCGGCCGCACCCCGCCCGCGTCGCTGCCAGCCGGAGCGGTGTTCGTGCGCTGGGACGTGACGCGTCCCGCCGGGCCCGCGCTGGATGAGGCCCGGGCCAGGCTCGGCAAGTTCACGGCCGTCGTCCACGCCGCGGGCATCACCGAGGACGGCGCAGTCGCCGAAACCAGCGAAGAGTCCGTCGAGCGCGTGCTGGCCACCAAGGTCAGCGGCTTCTGGGGAGCCATGCTGGCCACCGCGCAGGATCCCCTCCGCACCGTGATCGGCATCGCGAGCTGGGCGGGCCGCTTCGGCAACGCCGGGCAGACTTCGTACGCGGCCGCCAACGCGGCGCTCTCGCACGCCATCTCGTCGCTCGCGCGCAAGCGCCCCGGCGTCCGCGCCGCGTCGCTGGAGTATCCGCCCTGGGAAGGCACCGCGATGGTGGCGAAGATCCCGCCGCTGGCGCGCGCCGCGCTCTCGGAGCAGGGCGTGCCGTTCATCGACGACGCCGCCGGCATGGCGGCGTTCGTGGGTGCGCTGCGCGGGGGCTGGACGGGACCCATCCTGCTCTCGCACGAGCAGCCGGCGCGGCGCATCGCCCACAGGCTGCGCCTGCACGTCTCCCGCGCGGACCACCCCTATCTCGAGGACCATCAGCTCGCGGGCCAGCCGGTGCTGCCGCTGTCGGCTGCCCTCGACGCCGCCGCGTACGCGGCCGCAGAGGCCAGCGGGACGCCAGGAGCCCCGCTTCTGGTGCGCGACTTCCGCCTCCGGCAGCCGATCCGCATCGCCGACGCGGCGCAGTTCACGGTCTCGGTCAGCGGCTCGGGCGAGCTGGCGGTCTCGCTCTCGTCGGCGCCGGCCGGCGCGACCCGGGCCTTCTCCCGGCCGCCGGCCTACACCGCGTTCGCCACTCCCGCCGCGGACGTCGGGCCGGCGCTGAGCTCCGCCCTTCCCGCTCCGCCGCCGTCCGGCGCGCCCGAGCTGCCGATGACGCTGGAGGAGTTCTACGGCGGGTTCACGTTCCACGGCCCGCGGATGCAGGCCATCCAGTCCATCGAGCAGATCTCTCCGCAGGGGATCGTCGGCTGGGTGCGCACCAGCAAGCCCGCGGACTGGATCCGCCAGCCCCGGCGTTCCGAGTGGACGGTGGATCCGCTCGCGCTCGATGGCGCGTTCCAGCTCGCCGCATACTGGGCCTGGTCGCACCTGCAGCGCGCGGGCTTCCCGGTGGGCATCGAGGAGTACGTGCAGCTCGCGCCGCTCGGCGAGGGACCGGTGCGCGCCTCGCTGACGCTGGAGCAGAGCGCCGGCGACGAGGTGCGCGGCACCATCGTGCTGCAGTCCGCCGGGGGCCAGGTGCTGGCGGTCGCGAGAGGCGTACAGGGCGAGTTCAAGCACCGCGACCCGCGCTTCCTGATCGGCCGCGCGGCCCCGGCGCCGGTGAAGCCGGTTCCGGCGGAGACGGCGCCCAAGCCGCCGCCGGTAGACGAAGCGACCTACCGGATCGACCAGTTCCCAGAGGTCCAGGAGCTGGAGCAGCGTTTCGGCCTCGCCGCCGCGTTCGGGCTCAAGAACCCGTACTTCAACGTGCACGAGCGGGTCACCAACGACACCTCGGTGATCGGTGGGCGGACCGTGATCAACTGGGCCAGCTACAACTACCTGGGCCTGTCTGGCGACCCGAACGTGACCCGCGCGGCGCAGGAGGCGGTGGCGCGCTATGGCACCAGCGTCTCGGCCAGCCGGGTGGCATCGGGCGAGAAGCCGCTGCACCGCGAGCTGGAGCAGGAGCTGGCGGCGCTGCTGGGCACCGAGGACAGCATCGTCACCGTCTCGGGCCACGGCGTGTTCGTCACCACCATCGCGACCTTGGTGAAGGACGGCGACCTGGTCCTCCACGACGCGCTCGCCCACGACTGCATCCTGGCGGGCGCCAAGCTCTCGGGCGCCAAGCGGCGGCCATTCCCGCACAACGACTGGCGCGCGTTGGAGAAGCAGCTCCAGCAGCTCCGCGCCCACTACCGCCGCGTGCTCATCGCCGTCGAGGGCGTGTACTCGATGGACGGCGATTCGCCCGACCTGCCGAAGTTCATCGAGCTGAAGAAGAAGTACGGCTGCCTGCTGCTGGTCGACGAGGCGCATTCCATCGGCGTG
>Ga0137394_10001459_pt1 | contig 17269 bp, 16 predicted proteins | sample czobulk116metaG_FD_108278 | JGI IMG/M metagenome (GOLD analysis project Ga0137394, IMG submission 108278) | Vadose zone soil microbial communities from Angelo Coast Range Reserve, California, USA - czobulk1.16 metaG | ecosystem: Environmental > Terrestrial > Soil > Vadose zone | place: USA...
CACGGGCCGGCATAGTCGCCCGGGACGAACAGCAGAATGAAGAGCATCATCAGCAGCTCGACGCTGATAAGCATCATCCCGATGCTCATGCCGGCTTGCAGCGGCGTGCTGTAAATCGGATAGGGCTTGCCACGCAGGCTGGCAAAAGCGGTGCGGGAATTTGCGAATGTATTCACTCGGATGCCAAACCAAGCGACGCCGTAGCTACCCGCAATCCCCACGAGACTGAAGATCAGAATGATCGGCAGAGTGACCGCGGTGGGATGCACCGGAGCGAGCCAGCCGAAGTACATGACGATCACGACAGCGATAAAGACCCACAAGATCAGAAGAAACTTCCCCTGTGTAAAGAGGTAGGTCTTGCAGGTCTCGTAGATCAGCTCGGAGATTTCGCGCATCGATTTGTGCACGGGCAGGTTTTTCAGCCGCGAGTAGATCGCTAATCCGAACCCCAATCCAAAGAAGCAAATGACGATGCCGAAGAGCAGAAGTTTGTGGCCGTCGACGCCGAGAAAAGTAACCTGGGATAGGTCGGGAAGCTTTAGATTAGCTTCGCCGCCGGCTTCATCAGCGAGAGCCGATGCGGTCCCAAGCAGTGTGAGCAGGACAGCAGACGCTCCAAACTTGATGAATTTGAAGCCTAGAGACCAGGCATTTGCCAGCCAGGTAAGCATTCACAATCCTCCGTACAGCATTCGTTCACAGAACAAGTGCTTCCCGGGACAGTTGTTTCCGGCACACTTTTTCGACCGAGCGCTGTTTGGCGCGACCGCAGAGCGATTTGTTCTCATTCCACCGGCAAGACGTCGCCGCGCGCCGATCCGAGACTACCCCAAATACGATCGGCGAAGCACCCTGAAGATGCGGGCGCACAGCGGGACACAAAACGCAGATTTATAACATTTTACCAATGGCCGGTCAAACTGCACCCTATCGGAAAGGGAGGCGCAACCCCGTATCGCTTCGAATATCGCCGCGACACGTTTTAGCCAAGCGATGGTAACATGCCAGAATCATTGGAGCATACGATTAGCCCTATCCAGATGGGGGTCCATGGGTACCAAGCGAGTGTTAGAAGCGGCGCTAAGTGCTGCCGCAAAGAGCGACCTGCATCGCAAGGGGAATCGAAGTAAAATCGAGGCTTCTGACCGCGCGGCTGCGCCAGCGACGGTGAGCCGCGGATGAGACATCATTTCTTCATTACCGGCACTGACAGCGGAGTCGGGAAGACCGTACTCTCATCGTTGCTGTGCGCGGGACTCGGCGCGGTTTACTGGAAACCGATCCAGACAGGCACGCTCGAGGGCTCGGACCGCGTGACCGTCATGCGGCTTGCCGGGATTGGCACCGATCGAACGCTTGACGAGGTGTACAAATTCGTGCCGCCAGTTTCTCCGGACCTTGCGGCTCGCTGGGCGGGAGTGGAAATCGACCTCGGGAGGATCAACATGCCCGGCAGCTTGGTCAACGACTGGTTGATTGTCGAAGGCGCGGGCGGCGTGCTGGTGCCCGTCAACCAGAAACAGTTCATGCTCGACCTGGTGGTGAAATTCAAATTGCCGGTGATTGTGGCCGCGCGCAGCGCGCTGGGCACGGTCAATCACACACTGCTGACGCTTGCCGCGCTTCACGCCGCGGAATTGCCGGTGCATGGCGTGGTGCTAATCGGCGATCAGAACCGCGAGAACCGCGAGACCATCGAACGATTTGGCCACGTGCGCGTGATCGGCGAGATTCCCAAGCTTCCGAATCTGCACCGCACAGCGCTCATGCAGGTCTTCATGAATCATTTCGATCGCGCCGCCTTCGCACAATAGTTGCTGCTCGGTTCGTTTCCACCCTTCCGTGCAGTCTGAGCAACCGCTGACTGTGTTCCAAACAGCTGGCTCGGGGCGGACTCCGAAAAGCGCCGCGCGGTGAAGTGAGAACATAAATTGGTGAGAGGAGTGGCGAGTGCCGTCGAGCCTAAGTGGGTGGACGCAAAAAGTCGTGGCGTTTGCGGGGGGTCTTGGGGCGCCGGGGCTTCTTCTTATTTCCTTTCTGGATTCTTCGGTGCTGACGTTTCCGGTCATCAACGATCTGCTGCTGATCGAGCTGTCGATGGAGCATCCGGCGCGGATGCCGCTGTATGCCTTCATGGCCTCGCTGGGATCGGTGCTGGGTTGCCTGGTGCTTTATTTCATCGCCCGAAAGGGCGGAGAAGCGGTCTTCCACAGGAAGGCTGGAAGGCACGCGCACTCCATTCGGCATTGGGTGGAACGGAACGGTTTCGTGGGCATGTTGGTGGCCGCGCTTCTGCCGCCACCGACGCCGTTCAAATTCTTCGTGTTGGCTGCCGGGGTATTTGAGGTGCCGCTCTTCAGTTACACATCGGCGATCACGATTGCGCGGTTGTTTCGGTATTTCGGAGTGGGGTACTTGGCGATCCGCTATGGCGCGGACGCCATGCCCTATCTGGTGCATCACAAGCTGCAAGTGACGGCAGTGCTGATCGCTCTTGTGGCCATCAGCTATGTCTTTTCTCGTCTGCTGCTTAGGCGCCGGGCGCCGGCCGAAGAGATGCGAATTAAAAAGTAAGTGCCCCCCACCCAGGTTTTCTTGTAAGTGTTCATTCTAAAGGGTTCAGAATAAACACTTCTACAAGTGTTGATTCTTAAGAGCTTGCGATGCACCAAAATTGTGCGAAATGGGGACACGCTTTTGCGGGAGCGAGGCAGGCGGGAGAACTTGCCGAATATTGGCACCGGAACCCGCATTAGCTCCAGATCCGGCGCTCCGCAAATCCATCCGGAGCGCAAAAAGCTCGCGCACTCCCAAAAGTTCACAATGTTATCCTATGAGTATACTATCAAATAATATATCGATGGTCAAGGAGCTATTTCAGCCCGACTCTTCCTGAGACGGGGTCCCAGGCAAGCTCTTCGGAGCGGATTTTGCCGGATGCGTCGGTGTCAATGAGAGCTTCGACGCGCCAGCCAGAACTCGCATCCCGAGTATAGGGGAAGGCGCGCAGGGCGACCTTGAAACCGTCGGGAGTTTTTTCAACGCTGGCTTTGGGAAAGCGCGCGACCTGGAGGAAGCGACGCGCAACCGTGGTGTCGCGAGCTGCGTCGAGGACGGGCGAGGGTTCGGGCTTGTAGGAAGTGATGGCGACGTTGGAGTCAAAGAATGGGGCGGCGGGGCCGACTTCGATTTCCATGTCATGGAGGGCGCTCGCGGTCTCTACGATGCCGTGCCAGCGGAAAGGCGAGCCAGATTCGGCAAACGCGGCAGCCTTGCGCGGCGATTCTCCGCGGTAGGTACGCGATTCCAAGGCGGCCAAAGCGTTGCCGTGAAGAACGAAGCGCAAGACGATATAGAGAATCATGGTGGCAAGCGCCAGGGACGCGCCCACTTTGCCTCGCGGGCCTTTTGATTTGGCTCCGATTTCCTCGGTGACCAGCCCGCTGAGCGCGGGGAGAAGAATTCCGGCCAGAAGAATTCCCAAAATCCAGAGATCGAGATGGGCGAGCCAGTCCAGAGCGAAGCGGTGCGTGGAGAAGGGCCACAAGAGTTCCACGCCTGTGCTTTGGGAAGTATCCATGAGCAAGTGAGAGACGGAGGCGGCGAGCGCGGCGATGAAAATGGGAAGCGGTGAAGTTTGTTTCTCCGCTGGTCCGCGTTTGCGCACGAGAATGGGGAGAGTGACGAGCAGGCTGAACAGCAGAGCCGCAAGCAGCGAATGACAATAGGTGCGATAAAAGGTGAGGTACGCAGAGGGGCTAACAAATTTGCTGAGCGAGTCGACGTCGGCGACGATTCCCGCGATGAGCATGGGAATCGTGGCGGAGCGAGTGAGGCGGGGAAAAGCGGCACGCTTCAGGGTGTAGGAGGCCAGGGCATGGGTGAGGGGGTCCATCGATAGAGTTATCTCATGAAAGCGGTTCTTAGTGATTAGTTGTAAGTTCTGGAATCCAGATCTTCTCGGGCAGGGCGGCGTCAGGCGAACCTTTGGAGAAAAGACTCGCGAATTTTGCGGTGGTTGCCAAGCGGGGGGGCAAAAATGGAGCGAACTGAAGTTTGCTCCTGCAAAGGCGGCAGTTACGTTGGATTGCCGGGGACGAGGAGCTTCAGGGCGCGGGGGACGATTTTGAATTCGACCGGTAGGCGGGCCAGGGGCTCGCCGTCGACTTGGGCGTAAACGGGATTTTTGTCGAGCGGTTCGCAAATGACGGTGTCGGCTTTGTGGAAGTGGACGCCCTCGGTGCCGCGGAGGTTGCCCATCCAGAGTGTCGGCAAGTAGCTCAAATAGCGAAAGCCGCTTTGCGTGGTGAGGGCCATGACTTCGAACTGGTCTTCGAAGAGATCGGCGTTAGTGGTGATCTTGAAAGGCCCGCCGTAATTTTTGGTGCGGCCGACGATGGCAAGAGAGGCGTCCAGTTTTTGATCGCCGATGCGAACCCGGAAATGCTGGAAATCGTAGCGAAAAACTTCGCGGGCGCCTTCCCACCAATAGGCCAGCATGCCAATGCGGGCCTTCAGGTCAAGGTCGAGGGAATAGACGATCATGCCGTCAGGTCCGGCTCCACCGACGCTGAGAAAGTATTTTCTCTTATGGGGATATTCGAGCGGAGTCGCCAGGCCGAGGGCGATTTCTCTCACAGTGCCGCGAACGAGCTTTTCGGCCGCGCTGGGAATGTCCCAGGGCAAGTCGAGCTCCTTGGCGAGAATGTTGGCGGTGCCACCGGGAAGAAGGGCGAGAGGTACACGGTGGCCGTTTTGGTTGGCGGCGAGTCCGTTGATGACTTCATTGAGCGTGCCGTCGCCGCCGCAGGCGATGACCAGGCCGCGGCCTGCGGAGGCGGCCTGCCGGGCGATTTCCGTGGCATGGCCCGGTCCAGTAGTTTCCGCAAGTTCGGCTTCGATGCCACCGGCGGCAAAAATATGGCGAGCCGCATCGAGCGTGCGGCGACGGCCACTTCCGCCGTTGCCCGCGTTGGGGTTGTGAATCAGCAAAGCGTTTCTAAGATTTGTAGTCATCGTTGGTTCAGGGTTGCACCGTTCGTGCCGCAAGACATTCATTCTATATAATACCAGCCGAATTCATGCACTCCATCCTGCAATCGGGTGCTAAGAGAGATTCCTCGCTCGGCTCGAAGTGACGGGCGGGGGGAGGCTGCCGAGGGTTTCATGGCCAAAGCTGCGCCAGGAAGTGTCAAGAGAGAGATTGAAGAGCTCCGCGAGAAGCTGCGCTACCACGAATACCGCTATTACGTGCTTGACGATCCGGAGATTTCCGACGCTGCCTACGACCGGATGATGAACCGGTTGAGGGAACTGGAGGCAGCGCACCCGGAACTGGTGACGCCGGATTCTCCGACGGTGCGCGTGGGAGGCGCGCCGCGCGAAGGATTCTCGACAGTGCGACACGCGCGGCCGATGCTGAGCCTGGACAATGCATTTTCCTATGAGGCCCTGCGAGATTGGGACCGGCGCGTGCGAGAAGGAAGCGGACAGGAAAAGATCGAATACGTCGCGGAGCACAAGTTTGACGGGCTGAGCATCTCGCTGCAGTACGAGGACGGAGTTTTGTCGCGTGGAGTCACGCGTGGGGACGGAACGACCGGCGAGGATGTGACGCCGAACGTGAAGACCATCCGGTCCATTCCGCTGCGGGTGGACGCGGCGACACTGAAAAAGGTGAAGCTGCCGGCGGATTTCGAAGTGCGCGGCGAAGTGATGATGACGAAGAAGGCGTTCGAAGCGCTGAATCGAGAGCAGGAGCGGATTGGCGGCAAGATTTTTGTGAATGCGCGGAACTCGGCGGCGGGAGCGGTGCGCGTCCTCGATCCGTCGATTACGGCGGGGCGGCGGCTGGATTTCTTTGCCTATTACCTGCTCGTGGATGGAAAAGTGCCGTTCGGCAAGCATTCGGACTCCCTGCAGGCATTGAAGCAATTGAGGTTCCGCGCTTCGGATGATTGGAAGCTTTGCGCAGGAATCGATGCTGTGATCGCGTATTGCGAGGACTGGGACGCAAAGCGGGAGAAACTGGCCTATGAGATTGACGGCGTCGTGGTGAAAGTGAACTCGATTGCCATTCAAAATGAGCTGGGTTATACGGCGAAGGCGCCGCGGTGGGCGATTGCGTACAAATATCCGGCGCGCCAGGAGACGACGGTGGTCAACGACATCATCGTGCAAGTGGGACGCACGGGGACGCTGACGCCGGTGGCGGTGCTCGAACCGGTGCAAGTGGGAGGCGTCACTGTCAGCCGTTCCACTCTCCACAATATGGATGAAATCAAGCGGCTGGGATTGCAGATTGGCGACACGGTGCTGATCGAGCGGGCCGGGGAAGTGATCCCGCATGTTCTGAAAGTAGTGAAGGAGGGGAAAAATCGCAGACCATTTCGCATGCCCAAGCATTGTCCTGAATGCGGGAGCACGATTCATCATGTGGAAGGAGAAGTGGCGTACCGCTGCGTGAATGCGGCGTGCCCGGCGAAGAGAAAAGAATCGATCCTGCATTTTGCGGGGCGGCACGCAATGAACATTGATGGACTGGGCGAGAAGATCGTGGATCAGTTTGTGGACAAGGGGTTGGTGAAAGACGTTGCGGATTTGTATTCGCTGAAGCTCGAGGACGTCGCCGGGCTGGAGCGCATGGGGGAGAAATCAGCGCAGAACCTGCTGGAGGAGATCGAGGCGAGCAAGAAGAATTCGCTGGCGCGGCTGATTTACGCGCTGGGCATCCAGTTTGTGGGTGAGCGGACGGCGCAGTTGCTGGCGGAGCATTTTTCGTCCTTGGAGGAATTGGCGGCTGCGAAAGAAGAGCAGCTTCAGGAAGTGCCCGAGGTTGGGCCGAAGGTCGCGGCGAGCATCGTGGAATTTTTCTCGGAACCTGCCAATCGCCAGCTCATCAAGAAGCTGCGCAAAGCGGGCGTGCATCCGACGGCGGAAAAGCGCGTGGTAAAGAGCCAGAAACTCGTCGGCAAGAGTTTTGTGTTCACGGGGAGCCTGGCGAATCGAAGCCGCGAAGACGCTGGCGAACTCGTTATACAGCACGGAGGGAAAGTTTCAGGCTCGGTAAGCAAGAAGACGGATTACGTGGTTGTGGGGACGGACCCCGGGTCGAAATACGACAAAGCCAAAGAACTTGGTGTGACGATCCTTACGGAACAAGAATTTGAGAAGCTGCTGGGTCTGTAGAAACCGCAGGACTATTTGAGTTCTGAGATCTTGGTTTCGTACTGTTCTGTGTGGTATTCGGCTTCGCAGGCATCGTTCAGCTCAATCGCACTTTCCTCTCGCCTGCCTCCGTGAAATACATCATGCGTTTTTCAAGGTGGGAGGGCCGTACGTTTTTCGAGCGCCGTCTGCTCAGTTGTTTGTTGGACCAGAGAGTCCTTGGCTTCGAGGTCTCGCATGGGAAGACTATAGGTACGACGATCGATCATGAACATCAAAGTTTATCCACATACACGGTACAATAGAAGTGGCGGGTGGGCCGGGTGATCGCTGGTTCCGGCGGAGGAGTGGCGAGCTAAACTCGCCGCTACAAGGCTGGGGCGGGAGGAAAGTCCGGACACCGTCCTGAGGCACGTCGATCATTTTGTGGTTGTCATTATGGCGGCCGCGGAGTGGTTGGCGGAACTCTTGACAGGGCAACGCGCCTGGTAACGCCAGGGGGCGCGATGGGGAGCACAGGCCAAGGCCTGTGCCACTCGGAGCGCCACGGAAAGTGCCACAGAGAATAGACCGCCGGCGGAGCGCAGCACGGTGGCATCGCGCAGGGAAACCTGCGAGACGTCTTCGCAGAGCACGCATCGTTTGGCAAGGGTGAAAAGGTGGGGTAAGAGCCCACCGCTCCGGTGGTGACACCGGGGGCACGGAAAACCCCGCGTGGTGCAAGGCCAAATAGGAGGGGAGAGCCGGCCCGGCTCGTTAGAACCCTCGGGTAGGCTGCTGGATCCCGGCAGCAATGCCGGGACTAGAGGAATGATCGCCGCGGCGCGCAGGCCCGTTTTTACGGTTTGCGCCCTGCACAGAATCCGGCTTACAGGCTCGCCCGCTTATTTTCAACGGCTTACGGACAGTTTTGGCGAAATTGGGTCATAACTGTGCCATGAGAATTCTTTATTTCTTCGCCTTTCGGCACTTGACTCGGATTAACTGCGATCTTTCCCCCACATCCTTCGACGATTGTGTCGCACTGACCTGTGTGACGACTGGCAAGCCGAAAGAATACAGGACGCCAGAGTTTGCGATTACCCTGCGATCGATTTCCGAGCATCTTTTCTGGGGATTCGTCGAAAAACAGACACGCTACTCGAAGTATCGAATTGCTGAGCCAGAGAAGGCATTGCTTGATTGGGTTTACCTCACACTGCAGAGCGGACTGACACCCCGTCTTGATGAGATTGAACTGCAATCTTTGGACAAACAAAAGCTAGTCCAATACGCGAATAAATACCCAGGAACAGCTAGGAACGCGCTGACAAATTCCCTTGCCTTCGAGCATTTTGCAGCGTGACCGTATCACAACTTTAAAAGCGGGTCTTAGAAAATCGCCGCACTGTAGACTGATCAAAGCGATTTATTTGTACGGGTGTTGGTGATCGGACTTTAGCTTCGCCACTGGGATACTGATGGAGACCCGAGAGCGTTGGTCCGTGCGTATCGATTGTTCCCAGAAGTGGTTACCGAACGCGATCAAAGAGCAACTACGGTCTCCGAGGGAGTACCTTCGGATCCGGGCGCGCAACGCCATATCCGTCCTGTTCGCAATCGATGCGAGCCTGGGGGACACGGGACTCAATTCTAATGCTTGCTGAGGCCCTGGGGTGGCGGCAGCTTGCGAGTTGCCGCCAGCGGGATTCCGTGTATTATCTGGGCAGACGTTGTGTCAGGAAGTCCGCCAGCGGCGATCTTTCCGAGATGAAACGGGAAATCCGGTTGCTCAGGCGCAAGGAGAGCGCTCACGTGACCCGCGGTAGTTTACTACTCAGAATGGAATTGCAGAGCAATGCCGAGATGCTCTGCGTGGTGCGCAACGCCTTGGGACAGCTCGCGGCGACACTGGGATTTAACGAATCGGAATGCCACGCCGTGGTTCTCGCCGTCGACGAAGCGCTGACAAATATCATTCGCCATGCCTACCTCGGAGACGCTGAACGGCCCATCGAGGCATCCTTCCGCCGGATTCATGTGTTCCGGGATGGTCAAGACAGGGATGCTCTTGAAATCGTGCTGGAAGATCGTGGCGCGGCAGTGAATCCGAAGAAGATGTGCGGGCGCGCGCTCGAAGATGTACGGCCGGGGGGCCTGGGCTTGCACTTTATACGCCAGAGTATGGATACGGTAGAATTCAGCCGCAGGAACGGCAGGAATCAGCTCCGCCTGGTGAAGATTTTGCACGTGCAAGGGCCCCAGAAAGGCTCCTGAGGAGAACCCAACTTGCAGATTGCCGCGCGCCATTTGGACAAGATCACCATTTTCGACATTTCGGGAGACATCGATCTAGCGACTTCGCCGGAATTGCGGAAGGCGCTTTTACGCGAGCTTCGCGAACTGAAGATGCCGCGGGTGGTGCTCAACCTGGGTGCGGTTCGCTACATTGACAGTTCCGGCGTGGCATCGTTGGTGGAAGGGCTCAAGGCGTCGCGCGATGTCGGCTCGCGTTTCATCCTGTTCGGCCTGAATAGGACGATCCGTGAAGTTTTGCAGCTCTCCAAATTAGTGAAAATCTTTGAGATTTACGACAACGAAGAGCAGTCCGTGGCGCCCTGAGTCTGCCAAACCCGCGAACCGAGGAAGCCCGACGAGAGCACCGTGGAACTGACGACGCAAATTGGGGGATCGGTTACTGACGGGCTTGCGTACCTGGGAGCGCTGACCAAGCTTGGCGGCCGGGCCGCGTATTTCACGTTCGTCGCTCCTTTCCGAGGCAAGCCGCTGCGCTTGCGGCGCGCCGTTTCGCAGGCCATGCAGACCGGTGTCGGGGCGCTCCCTATCCTTTCCCTGATTACCTTCTTCATCGGGCTGATTCTGGCGCTGCAGAGCGCATATGAGCTGCGCAAGTTCGGGGCCTTGAATTACGTTGCCAGCGCGGTAGCGATTTCCATGACGCGGGAACTCGGGCCGTTAATTACCGCAATCGTGGTCATCGGGCGGTCCGGTTCAGCGTTCGCCGCGGAAATCGGTACGATGAAGGTCACGGAAGAAATCGACGCGCTGGAGACCATGGCGATCGATCCGATTCACTTCCTGGTTACACCGAAATTTATCGCCATGATCGTGATGCTTCCGTGCCTGACGATCTGGGCGAACTCCATGGGGATTCTCGGTGGAGCGCTTTTTGGCGTGGCCCAGGCTGATTTCACATTGGTCCGCTACATTCAGTCGTCTTTGGACGCCCTCTTTCTGCGCGATATCACGACGGGTTTAATCAAGAGCGTTATGTTTGGCATAACGATTACGGCGGTTGGATGCCACGAAGGTTTATCTACCGGCGCAGGCGCGGAGCAGGTTGGCCGATCAACCACGCGCGCCGTGGTGGTTTCCATTTTTCTGGTGATCCTGGTGGACCTCATCTTTACGGCGCTCTTTTTCTTTATGAGTGAAAGGTAGATCTCGGAATATCAACCGTGGAGCAGACCAACAGCGCGGCCATGCAGCCAGAGGCGATGATCTCGCTGCGGAATCTTCGCGTCAGTTACGGCGAACGCGAAATTCTCCACGGCATCGGTTTTGAGGTGATGCGCGGCGAAACCTTGGTGATTCTGGGCGGGTCCGGTTCAGGCAAGAGCACTCTGCTGCGTACGCTGGTGGGGCTGGAAAGACCGAGTTCGGGCGAGATCTGGCTCAAAGGGAGAAATATCGCGGCGATTTCATCACGGGAAATGGACGAAATCCGGAAGAAAATCGGAATGTCGTTTCAGGGTGGGGCGCTGTTTGGCTCGATGACAGTTGGAGAAAACGTGGCACTGCCGCTGCGCGAGCATACCAAGCTGGAAGATTCGACCATCGAGATCATTCTGCGGCTGAAACTGGATCAGGTGGGTCTATCCGGATTCGAAAACTATATGCCATCGCAGTTAAGCGGCGGAATGAAGAAGCGAGCTGCGGTGGCTCGCGCGCTGGCCATGGATCCTGAGATTCTTTTTTTCGATGAGCCTTCCGCGGGGCTGGATCCTATTATTGCTGCCGGCGTGGATCAGCTCATTCTCGAACTCAAACAGGCATTTCACATGACCATCATTGTAGTCACACACGAACTGGCCAGCGCCTTCCTGATTGCCGACCGTATGGTCTTGATCGACAAGGGCAACGTGGTGGCCATCGGTTCCAAGGAAGAAATGCGTTCGAGCACGCATCCGCGCGTGCGACAGTTCCTCGACCGCATTGCCGAACCGGCTGTTTCTGAGGAATTGGACTATTTGCAAATGCTGACGGAAGAACACCGCCATCCGGGCCGTTAAGCAGCGGGGAAGAGAGGTGCGTGATGGAATCGAAACGCGAGCAAGCCATGGTGGGGTTGTTTGTCCTGGTCGCCGCCGTCGTGCTGGTGGCCACGATTTTTGCCCTCACTGGCGCGTTTGGGAACACTGCCGCGACGTACCGCGCCTATTTTCCGTTTGCCGGCGGACTTGAACCCGGCGCGACGGTGCGCTATGCGGGCGGGCCGAAAGTCGGCCGCGTCGAGAAATTGCAGCTGGACCCGAAAGATTCTTCGCGCATCGAGATAACATTCAGTGTTAAATCAGGATTGCCGGTCAAGACGGATAGCCGTGTGAGGATCATGAGCTTGAGCCCGCTGGGAGACAATCATCTGGAAATTGTTCCGGGAAGCGAAAAGGCCGCGCTCGCCGCGACCGGAACCATCTTGCCGTCCGACCCCTACGTGGACTTCAATGCGCTCACGGCAAAGATCAACGACATTGCACCCCAGGCGCAGCAACTTCTCAAGGCGCTCAATGACCGCGCGAGCGAGCTGAAGGTGACGCTGGCCCGCGTCAACGATTTGCTGAGCGATTCAAATCGAGCAAACCTCGCGGGGACGCTAGCCGACACGCGCGGGATGATTGCGGAAAACCGTGGCTCGGTGAAGGCGACGGTACAGAACTTGAACTCTGCCACCCAGAAGTTGGAGCCGCTGCTCCAGGATCTGCGGAAAACCTCGGCGCAAGCCAATGAGACGCTGAATCACGTCGATTCCCTCATCGGAGAGAATCGTGCAGATATTCGCCAAGCCGTAATCGAATTGCGCCAGTCGTTGGCAACGGTGACAGATCTAACCGGGCGCCTCGATCAAACACTCGACGTAAACTCCGACAACATTGATGAGTTACTCGAAAACCTGCGCCACGTGAGCCAGAACCTGAAGGAATTTACGAACACGATCAAGACCAGGCCTTACACGCTCATTCGGTCGACCAACCCACGCGATCACAAGCCGGGAGAACCACAATGAACCGAGCGCGAGGCGGCATGGAGTTGCGTTGTTTGGAAAGAGTGTCAACGGGGCGAGAAGAAACAGGTCTGGGAGTGGCCAGAAGAGCCCTAATCATAGCCGTCGCCCTGATGATTGGATTGCTCAGTGGTTGCGGCGCCACGCGGCCGAGCAAGTATTACCAGCTTACGGTTCCCTCAGATGCCGGGGCGGTCGAGAAAGCGGACGCGGTTCCCGTGACGCTGCTCCTGGGCGCCTTGATGACCTCACATTTGTATCGCGAAGATCGCATCGTCTACGGCAACGGTCCCGAGCAATTAGGCACCTATGAGTATCAGCGTTGGGCTGAGCCTCCCACGGAAATGATCCAAGAAGTCCTGTTGCGAGAGTTGCGGGCGTCAGGCCGCTATCGAGCTGTCCATTACCGGCGCAGCAATGTGCGGGGAGACTTTGCCCTCCGCGGGCGCCTTTATGATTTCAAAGAGGTCACGGGGGGGCAGATGTCAGCGCGAGTCACGTTGGAATTGGAAATGCGTGACCTGAAGAATGGCGCGACCGTATGGACTCATTACTACACACATGACGAACCGACAACCGGGAAGGATGTGCCGTCCGTCGTGGCCGCATTGGACAAGAATGTCCAGCGGGGCGTGAAAGAAGTTGTGGAAAGTCTGGACCAGTACTTCGCGGCCCATTCCGTGAAATAGGCGAACATAGCAGGCGGCTCCGCTAGGCCACGCGCCGAAGCGTGAGCAGTGTTATGTCGTCCTCCAGGTCACCTTCGTGGCCGCAGTAAAGATGCACGCCTTCGATTAGCGCGCGAGAAAAATCCTGGAGCACAAGCGGGTGAGGCAATTTGCTTAAAGTTTTTTCGGCAAGGCCCAAAAAGCCCCTTGAAGTGAGTTGCTCGCCCACCGGCGACCGCACCTCAGTTGCGCCATCTGAGAACGCTAAAATCATGTCGCCGCGGTTCAGCCGCACGCTCTGCTGGCTGTAGGTTTCACCGGTGATGTATCCCAGCGGGAAGCCTTCCAGCCCTTCCCCCAGCTCCAGGAATCGACTCTCACGCTCGCGCCAGAGAAACATCCGCGGGTGCGCCGCATATGCAAAGTTAAATTCGCCGCTTGTGCCGTCAAAGGTCCCCGTGACGACCGTCGTCAACCGCAAAGGGCCATCTGCTTTTTCGTTCGAAAGGGTAAAGGCGTCATTCAGCGCCGCCAGCAGCCCCGCCGTGTCTCGAATGTCTTGGAATTTATGGAGAAGGTGGTGGACATACCGGGCCACACCGCTGGCCGTATAGCCATGGCCGACGCAATCCGCGAGAACGACGCGCGCAATATTGTCGCTGCAGGAAAACACCGCAGAGAGATCGCCGCCTTTGTCGCCGCCGGAAGGCACGGCGATGACATCGCTCTGCAATCCTGCGAAGTCAAGCGAGCGGTGCGCTCTCTCATTGCCGGCCCACAGCTCCATGCAGCCGAAGGGCCGCATTGCTGTTTTCGTACAATCGATTTGTTGGGGTTCGACCCTCTTGAACTTCATGCCTACTTTGATGCTTGGGGGACTTTCTTGGGTGCACACTCTGCCAATGAACCGGGAACTTGCGCCTTGACCCTGGCGTGCGAATCGGCTTGGCGGAAAGGGCGGACTCGAGTCACGCGCCGTCAGCAAGTATCTCACTTTTCCTTGGACCTGCCGTATGATGCTCGCATGCGGCTTCTGCTCGTCGAAGACGACGCGCGCATCGCGCGGTTCGTGGCTAAAGGCCTCCGGGAACAGGCCTATGCGGTTGATATTGCCGCGACTGGGGAAGACGCGCTGTATCAAGCGGCAATCAATACCTACGACCTGGTGATTCTCGACGTCATGATTCCGGACCGCAACGGTTTTGAAGTTTGCCGCGAGCTCCGAAAATCCGGCCAACGCATGCCGATTCTCATGCTGACCGCACGCGACGCAGTGGAGGACCGTATCACAGGACTTGACCACGGCGCGGACGACTACCTGACGAAGCCTTTCGAATTTCGCGAATTGCTCGCACGTCTTCGTGCCTTGCTGCGCCGCTCTGGTGAACTCCGCCCCGCGAAGATTACTGTAGCCGACCTCGTCCTAGACACAGCCGCGCAAAGCGTTTCCCGCGGGGGACGCAGCATATCGTTAACGGCGAAAGAATACGCGCTAGTTGAATTTCTTGCCCGCAATGCTGGCCGCGTCGTGGGGCGCGCGGAAATCGCGGAACATGTTTGGGATCAAACCTTCGATCCTTTTTCGAATTTAATTGAGGTTTACGTGAATCGCGTGCGGCGCAAGATTGACGCGGATTCCAAGAAACCGCTGCTGCAGACGCGGCGCGGTGCCGGCTACCTGCTCAGTTCCTCCCCTGATCCATCGGTCTCCCAGTCCAGAGAGGAAAACACGCCGCTGGGTGCACGCACGAAACCGAATCCATCCACGCGGAAGAGCCATGCTTGATTCGGTTCGCGTCCGGCTCACGCTTTGGTACACCGCCGTGCTTGCCGTCGTGCTGGTTGCGCTGTCTCTAATCACCTATTTCATTTTTTGGCAGAGCACCGTTCAACGGACCGACGCGAACCTGGCGGAACTCTCCAACGCATTTCTCACCACGCTGGACGCGGAGATCAACGACCAGAGCGGCCCGGATGCCTTCAAGCTGGCTGGCCAAGTAGCCGTTACGGAACACCGTTTTCGTGATCACGTATTCGCGATCTTTGACGCGAAAGGAAATCTCGTCGTCAGTTCAGAAGACGTACCCTTGGCGGCTCCTGCAATTGATGCCGTGCCGGTTGGACTCTTGTCATCGGACTCATTTCAACGATTTCTCAACGCTTCTTCGCGCTCCGAACGCTTTTTTGGCAAGGTCCGAGGTGACCAAGCCGGCTACCGGGCGTTCGTGAGGCACTTTTCGTCGGGCGGGAAATCCGGCACGCTGGTTATCTTGCAATCGCTTCATGCGCAGCAAGAGATGCTCGAAGAGGTCACCGCGACATTTGCATGGGTCATCCCGATTGCTATTGTACTGGCCGGCTTGGGTGGTTATTTTCTCGCGCGCAAGAGCCTCGCTCCCGTAGTGGCGATGAGCAGCCAGGCCGGGCGCATTGGCGCCTCCAATCTGCACGAACGGCTGGCCGTGCAGAATGATAGGGACGAGCTGGGACACCTAGCGCGGTCGTTCAACAGCCTGCTGGACCGTCTCAGCCAATCCTTCGAACGCCAGCAGCGCTTCATGGCCGATGCGTCGCACGAATTGCGGACGCCCGTTGCGATTTTGCGCGGCGAAGCGGAAGTCGCTCTTTCGCAGCAAGCACGTTCGCCGGAGGACTACCGGGAGTCGCTGGGAGTGCTTCACCAGGAGGCTGAGCGGCTAACACACATCGTGGAAGATCTCTTTACGCTTACGCGAGCGGACGCCGGCCAGTATCCGCTCCAACGGCGCGATTTTTATCTCGATGAACTTGTCGGCGAATGTGTGCATTCAGCTCGAACGCTGGCGCTCGCAAAAAAGATTTCTCTGAATTTCGAGGAAGCCCCGGAGTCTCCCATCCATGCCGACGAATCCCTGCTGCGCCGCATGCTTCTCAATCTGCTGGACAACGCGATTAAGTACACCTCGGAGGGCGGACGCGTCACTGTGACTTGCCACCGCGCTGGTGACGAATATGCCTTGAGCATCGTGGATACGGGAGGAGGTATCCCCGCGGATCTGCAGCCGCGCATTTTCGAGCGTTTTTTCCGCGCTGACAAAGCCCGTTCCCGGTCGGAAAACAATGGTGGTGGCGCCGGTCTGGGCCTATCCATTTCCCGCTGGATCGCGGAGGCCCATCACGGGCGTTTGGAGCTGACGCGCTCCGACTCGATTGGAAGTACCTTCACCGCGTATTTACCCACGAAACAGTCGAGCGTTCGATAGGCGCATTAATCGTGTGTTTATCTTTATCCCGCTAAGGTGAATTGTTCCCAGCCGGGAGCAGGGGCGATCTATGAAATGGCATGGCATCATCACTCGGCCGTTTGTCTTTATTACGGCCGGTGTGTTGTTTTGCGCCGGGAGCGCGAGATCGCAAGGCCTGGAGGCATCCGCGAGCAGCGCCTCCTCGCAAGCTGCCAATCAGGGCCCCGCTAATTCAGCGCAGCCGCGTCGCCTGACGCTGCAAGATGCGCTTGCCTTGGCGAGAAAAAACAGCACGCAATTTCAGGCTGCGCAAACCGAAGCCGCGATTTCGCGGCAGGATCGTTATCAAGCGGCGGCCGCATTGCTTCCCAGCGTGACCTACAACAACCAGGTGCTCTATACCCAGAGCAACGGCCCGGGTAACCCCGTGAGGTACATCGCCAACAACGCTGTTCATGAATACATCAGCCAGGCCGGCATCCATGAAGCGATTGACCTTGCCGGCATATCGAATTTCCGCCGCGCCTCGGCGGCCGTGGCCCTCTCGCGCGCGCGTGCAGAAATTGCTTCTCGCGGTCTAGTCGTGACCGTCGTCCAGGGCTATTACTCGCTCGCTGCCGCCCAGCAAAAGCTGCAGTCTGCGCAAAAGGCTTCCGAGGAGGGCAACCGTTTCTTCAAACTTACGCAGGACCTCCAAGGAGGCGGAGAGGTGGCGCATTCGGATGTAATCAAAGCGGAATTGCAGATGAACGATCGCCGCCGCCAATTGCAGGAAGCGCAACTTATGTTTCTCAATGCTCGGCTTGACCTAGCGGTTTTGCTTTTCCCGGATTTCAACGAGAACTACGAGGTTGCCGACGATCTCCATTCGCCTGTGCCGCTGCCCACGCTTGTGGAAGTGCAGCAGCAGGCCGCGCGCGACAACC
>Ga0137394_10001461_pt1 | contig 17266 bp, 14 predicted proteins | sample czobulk116metaG_FD_108278 | JGI IMG/M metagenome (GOLD analysis project Ga0137394, IMG submission 108278) | Vadose zone soil microbial communities from Angelo Coast Range Reserve, California, USA - czobulk1.16 metaG | ecosystem: Environmental > Terrestrial > Soil > Vadose zone | place: USA...
TCGGCCCGATCCGGCATGGAGTAATCTGCGGAGTAACCTGCAAGGTGATTCTAGGAGCCGCAGAAATCAGCGGCAATGAAGTACGATCCGGCCCAGTTACGAAGGTCATTCTTCGTCCCGGCTTTGGGCGTGGCCTTCGTTTCTGGTATACGTGCTGGATGCCCGACGCCCGCAACGCTAACGAAGAACAGGGACTTCGCCACCAACTCACGGCCGGTCAGATGGCCATGGTGGCAGTCGGCGGCTCGATTGGCACCGGCCTTTTTCTCGGCTCGGCTCCCGCCCTTGATCTGGCCGGACCAGCCGTCATTATCAGCTTCCTGTTGGCCGCGTTCATCAACTTCACGGTTGCATTGGCGCTGGGAGAACTGGCCTGCGCTCATCCCGCCGCTGGATCCTTCGGAATCTACGGCGACCTCTATCTCAACCAATGGGCTGGATTCCTTTCCCGTTCAGGCTACTGGGCCGCGATCGCGTTCTCCGTGGGCGGCGAGATGGTGGCCTCCGCGACCTACATGGCCTACTGGTTCCCCAAGGTTGCCCCCATCGTTTGGGTCGCGCTGTTCTCAGCCCTGCTCTTGTTGGTGAATCTTCGCAGCGTCGGCTCTTATGGCCGCTTCGAATTCTGGTTCGCCATGGTGAAGGTTGTCACCATTGCGGCGTTTGTAGCGCTGGGTGCTGCTCTTCTCCTGACCGGACGGGCCGCCCCTCAGTACACGCTCCACGGTGGATTTTTCCCGCGCGGATATTTCGCTCCCCTGCTCGCCATGACATTCTCGATCTACGCCTTCGGAGGAGTCGAGTTCGTAGCCGTGACATCGGGAGAGTCGCGCTCGCCCCATGAAATCGCCAAAGCCGTCCGCATCACCTTTGTAATGCTGACCGCCCTTTACTTGGGCGCGATCGCAGTTCTCGTCGGCGTGATGGCTTGGAACACGCCGGCGTTGGTGAGAGTCCGTTCGTCACGGTCTTCCGTTCAGTGAAGATCCCGGGAGCGAGTCATCTCATGAATTTCGTCGTCCTCACCGCAGCCCTCTCCGGCGCCAATGCCGCTCTTTATGTCTCTTCGCGGATGCTTTTTTCCATGGCGCGCAGCGGCTGGGCCCCAGGCCGCTTGGGACACCTGAACGCCCAAGGCTCACCCAATTTCGCCTTACTGGTTTCCTCTTATGGCATCGTGGTCGCACTGGTCCTCGAACGATGGGCCCCCGCCAACGCCTTCGAGTTCATGCTGCGGGCCGCGTTCTTCGGAATGATCCTGTCCTGGGTCGTCTCGCTGGCCGCCCATGTGTCTTTCCGCGGGCGCGCGAGCCCAGAAGATCTCAAAGCTCTCCCCCTACACTCCCCGCTGGGAGCGTGGGGATCCGCCATCGGCTTCACGGTGGTGTGTGCCGTGATTGTGAAAGGCTGGTGGGACTCGCCCGTCAACCGCATTAGTGGACTCCTCTACTTGCTATTCTTGACGTTGGCCTGGTGGCTGATCAAGTCGACCCGCCAAGAGTAGTTTCGCAATCGCCAATCACAAATTGGCAACCGTCAATCCTCTACAATGTTCCTCATGTCGGACCCGCTGCTCCGCTACCGCTCCGAATTCCCCATACTGGAGCGGACCAACTACCTCATCAGCAACTCGTTAGGCGCCATGCCCCGAGCTGTCTATGCCTCGCTGAAAAACTACGCCGACACCTGGGCGACCCGCGGTGTGCGTGCCTGGGAAGAAGGCTGGTGGATGCTGGGAGCTGAAGTGGGTGACGAGCTGGGCGCACTCATGAACGCTCCCAAATCAAGCGTCTCTACCCATCAAAATGTAACCACCTGCCAGGCCGTAGTGGCGTCCTGCCTCGGTTTCTCGGGCAAGCGCAATAAAGTCGTTTACACCGACATGAACTTCCCTTCCGTGATGTATTTCTGGGAAGCCCAACGGGCCTGTGGCGCACAAGTTCACATGGTGAAGACCGATGACGGCATCACCGTTCCCACCGAGCGTCTGCTCGATGCCATCGACGAAAACACGCTGGTCGTTCCGGTTTCTCACGTGATCTTCCGCAGCGCCTATATCAACGATGCGAAAGCGATCATCGAGAAAGCGCACAGAGTGGGAGGGTACGTGGTGCTCGACACTTTCCAATCCCTGGGTACGGTCCCGGTCGATGTGCAAGCTTTGAACGTTGACTTCGCTTGTGGCGGGGTCTTGAAGTGGCTGTGCGGAGGCCCCGGCGTCGCCTACCTCTATGTCCGACCCGATCTCGGAAAAAAGCTTGCGCCGCGCTTCACCGGATGGACAGCGCACCAGCAACCGTTCAATTTCGAAGTCGGACCCATCCGCTACACTGACCCGCCCTTCCGTTTCATGAACGGCACTCCGCACATTCCGTCCCTCGAAGCCGCCCGACCCGGAATCAAAATCATCACGGAAGTCGGCGTAGGTAAAATTCGTGCCAAATCGAAGCGTCAGACCGCCAAACTGATCGACCTGGCCGACCGGCGCGGCTGGCGAGTTAACACTCCGCGTGATCCCGAACAACGTGGCGGCACCGTCTCCATCGACATGCCCGATTCGCAAGAGGTGTGCCGGGAACTCCTCCGACGTGACATCCTGGTCGATTGGCGTCCCCAGGCCGGCGTCCGCATGTCGCCGCACTTCTACACGACCGACGCAGAACTCGAAGCGGCCATCGCCGCGGTAGATGAGATCTTGAAGAGCGGATCTGTTCCCACGCGATAAATCGGATTCCCGTGTTTCTGACGCCTTTGGTTACCGATGTTCGCGCAGTAACATTACGGACGTAAGCCCCGTTTTTCGCTTTTCTGCTGACCTCGTTCTTCTGCCCTAGCTATGCTCATTCCACGCCCGAAGCAATCGGATCACGCGGGTACAGAACTCAAAAACCTTGCATTTCTCCTGGCCAATTGCACTCCGTCCCTCGGACCTCCCGATGATTCCGGTCGTGACTGGAGCACTCCTGGGTCTCTACCTTTTCCTCCATGGGTGCATCCTGTTGCAACGCAGGACCGGCAGGTCCACGGCCAAGACGCCGGCTCTCAGTGAAATGGTCAGCACAAGTGCGATTTTCTTCGACCAAGGCAAGGAGCCACCGCTTTCGAGCACGAGAGAAATTATTCGCCTGAGCTCCCACAGTGCACCGCCGGACAACAACACCCAGCAGGCGAAAATCGCCGCTGCCCTTCTAAAAGCCGACGTCTTGTCTCCCGCGTCATGGACGGCCCCGGAAGATCGAGCGCGCGCCATGGTGGATCTAGCCGACAAGCACACCGTTCGCAGAATTGTCCCGGGAAATCTGGTGCAGTCCCTGGACCTCAATGCTTCGAAAATCTTGGTGAAAGGGGGAAGCAGAGACGCGCCTCACAGGTTCGGTGAAGGGGCGTCCGTTCAACCCTTTCACTGGAAACCCGCGGTGATGGTGTGGGGTGGGCCTATTCTCACGCTAGCTTGTCTGTACGTACTGGCGCTCCACTTCGGCTGGTTGTGAGTTGGCTGGTGGCTGATGGTCGCGACTTTGGCTGATAGCCGATGGTCGTTAGCTATTGGCTCCGAAATGGATCTCTTCGCCTCCTTCTCTCTTCTTAGCGACCTTTGCGGTTAAGAGCTTCTCCTCGCACCGAAAACCATCCCGCTCTGAAGATTCTTTCCCCACCCCCTCGCTGATTTCCCCCAAAGCCAACGACCAACGGCCACCAGCCAAACCCGCACCTTCCTTCTAACCCGTGCTACCCGATTCCTCCCTGCGTTCTCTCGCCATTCATTAAAATGACGATGTGCCTGATACCGTCCGCATAGGAATTCTGGGCGACTTCACCCCCGAATTCCGCTCCCATCACGCGACGAACGACGCGCTCCAGCACGCGGCCGCCGAGCTGAATCTCACCGTCCAGTCCGAGTGGCTGCCGACCCCGTCACTGGTCGAACCGGCTGCGAAGAAAACTCTCGAAAGCTTCGACGGCCTCTGGGCGTCGCCCGGCAGCCCCTACAAGAGCATGGACGGGATGCTCAAAGGCATCGAGTTCGCGCGTAGCCGCGACTGGCCATTCCTGGGCACTTGCGGCGGATTTCAGTACGCCGTGATCGAGTGTGCACGCAACGTTCTGGGCCTCAAGGACGCCGACACTGCGGAAAACAACTCTGGTTCAAAGAACGTCATTATTTATCCGGTCGCCTGTGCCGTCCCGAATCGCGCAGGCGACGCGCCCAAACTCTCCGGCGTGGTCCCCGAGATTCGCATCCGCCCCGGCTCTTACCTGCAGACTTTCTACAGTCAGGAGGTGATCCAGGAAGAATTCTTCTGCAATTTCGAATTGAATCCGGACTACGAATGGTGCTCGATCGAAGCGGGCTTTCCCATTGCCGCTCGCGGCCCCGATGGCGAGGTCCGCGCCATCGAGTCGCCCACCCACCGTTTCTTCATCGCGACTCTGTTTCAGCCGCAACTCAGTTCGAAGCCCGACAAGCCGCACCCGCTCGTACTGGCGTTCGTCCAAGCCGCCGCCGATTGGGGAAAGAAGAAACTCGATGACAGCGTTTTGGAATAGGTTGTAGCGCCCTCGTCGCGCCTCGTCTTGCGACCACTGCGGCCTTTCTCTACGCCCACCGCGGTTGAGGATTATTAGTGGTGCCCGATGGCACTCCCCGATATCTTTCGATATTCTTCCAACACCCCAATGGCCTCGACGACCTTGTCCGCCCCGGAAAAGCGACCATTCCTCTCCGACGGAATGCCCATAGTCTTGGCCATGGCCGCGGGCTTGCTCCTCATCCACTGCATCTTCAACAACCGCTACGATTATTTCCGCGACGAATTCGACTATCTAGCCTGCGCCAAACATCTAGCCTGGGGATATGTGGATCAGCCGCCCCTGATCCCCTGGCTGACTCGCCTCTGCCTGCTCACGCTTGGCGGCTCCCTGCGCGCGATTCGTCTCCTGCCTGCACTGGCAATGTCAGGAGCGGTAGTGCTTACCGCAATGATCGCGCGGGACCTTGGTGGACGAGCTTTCGCGATGATCTGCGCGGCCGCGGCAGTGGCTGCCTCTCCGGTCTATCTGAACGCCGGAAGTATGCTCACCACCAACTGTCTCGAACCGGTGTTGTGGAGTGGATGCGCCTACATCGCCATCCTGGCCGCCAAGCACAACCAACCCCGCCATTGGTTCTGGTTTGGCGTGGTTGCCGGCATTGGTATGCAAGAGAAGTACTCCATCTCCGTTTTTGGATTCTCGGTAGTCGTCGGCCTGCTCCTGACCGAGCAGCGCCGCTTCCTCTTCAATAAGTGGATATGGCTCGGCGGCCTCGCCACCTTCGTAATCTTTCTGCCCAATCTCCTATGGAACATCCACTACCACTGGCCGTTTGTGGAACTGATGCGCAACATCAAGGCTGAGGGTCGAGACATCGCGCTTTCGCCTCTGCAATATTTCCTGCAGCAGTGCCTCATCATGCAACCGATCGTGGCGCCTATTTGGATAGCGGGCGTTTTCGCTTTCTTATTCTGGCGCCCCTTCCAGCTCTATCGTTTTTTGGGGTGGAGCTACCTGATCAGCTTCGCCGTCATCGCCGGGCTGCACGGCAAGAATTACTACCTGGCTCCCATCTATCCCATGGTTCTGGCCGCCGGCTCGATCCTGTTCGAACATGCAGTCGACCGTCCACGTCTCGCTTGGCTGAAGCCCGTCGGTGTCGTGCTGATTCTCACTGGCGGAGCGTGGTTTGCGCCCGTGGTGGTTCCCATCCTGCCGGTGGACAAGTACATCGCCTATCAGGAGAAGCTCCCTATCAAGGTGCCGCGCAGCGAGCACAGCCATGTGGGTGCAGTCCTGCCCCAGCATTACGCCGACCAGTTCGGATGGCATGAGATTGTGAGCGAAGTCGTTGTAGCCTGGAATCGCATTCCTGAAGCCGAGCGCGCCGACTGCGGAATCTTCGCGCAAGACTACGGCGCCGCCGGCGCTATCGACTGGTACGGCCCGCGGTATGGACTCCCGCCTTCCCTAAGCGGCCACCAAACTTGGTATATCTGGGGACCACGCGACTACTCCGGCAACTGCCTGATCGTTCTGGACGATCGTCGAGAGCGCCTGGAGAGCATCTTCAACCAGGTCGAATTCGTAGGCCGTTCCCCCGACAACCCATACGCCCTGGAGAAGGACGTCCCGGTCTACATTTGCAAAGGACTGAAATCCGGAACGCTGACAGAAGCCTGGCCCAATTTGAAGAAGTGGCGATAAGGATTTGGCGAGCGGCATTTGACAATTGGCACCTGGCCAGTAGGCGCTCAATCCGATTTATTAGACTTCTGTAGTAATGTCTGCGTCATGCGAATCGTCGCCTTGTTCCGGGTCATTCTGCTCGGACTTCTCTGCGTTCAGCTCAACCCGCTCGCCGCCCAACCCAAGCCCGCGACGACTCCCATCGTCATCACCCACGTCACCGTCATCAATCCCGGCAAATCTTCCGTGACTCCCGACGCCACAGTTGTCATCACCGGTGCGCAGATCACCGAAGTGTCGACCTCAAACCAATTCCGCCAACCGAACAATGCCCGTGTCATCGACGCCCAGGGTCAATACCTGATACCCGGCCTGTGGGACATGCACGTCCACTCCGCATTTGGCGACTGGTTCCCAGGGGGACGTGACGTAATCCTGCCTCTCTTCATCGCCAACGGAGTCACCGGCGTCCGCGACATGGGCGGAGATCTCCCCGTCCTTCTCGAGTGGCGCAAGCAAATCGACTCCGGACGGATTCTCGGTCCCCGCATGGTCGTCTCCGGACCCATGCTGGATGCGTACCTCCCCAGCGGTAAACTGCGCTTCCCCAGCTCCGTCGCGGTCTCTACTCCAGCAAGTGCCGTTGCGGCCGTAGATTCACTCAAAAAGCAGGGCGCCGATTTCATCAAAGTTCAATCCGTCATCTCGCACGACGCATACCTGGCTGCCGCGGCTGAGGCCCACAAGCAAGGCTTGCCCATTGTCGGCCATGTCCCCGACAAAGTTCGCATTGCGGAAACGGTTGCCGCGGGACAAAAAAGCATCGAGCATCTCATGGGCATCTTCGAGGCCTGCTCCACCGAAGAGAACAAATTCATCCAGGGCAAAGGGAACCTGCAGTTACTGCTCACTACCTACAACCAGCCAAAATGCGACACCGCGATCAGTCTCCTCGCGCAACACCAGGTATGGCAGGTCCCCACGCTAGCCTGGCAGCGTGGCGGCACATTCCTTGACCAGTTGGACTGGAAGCACCAACCTCTCGACAAGTATGTCCCCGCGTACTGGCGCGACGTCACTTGGCGGCGATTCCATGACGAGATGATGCCAGACCTCCAGCGCGACTCACTCGCCTCGCGACAGGAGTACTTCGCGCGCAACTTGAAAATGATAGGAGCGATGCATCGTGCTGGAGTGCCTTTCCTCGCAGGCACGGACGCCGCCCCCGGCATCTACGTCATGCCCGGCTTCAGCTTGCACGACGAGCTGGCCCACTTCGCGGAGGCCGGCTTCACTCCCATGGAGTCCCTCCAGACCGCGACCAGTAATCCCGCTAAATTCTTAGGAATGGAAAGCAGACTGGGCTCAATCGAGTCCGGCAAAATTGCGGATCTCGTTCTGCTAGCCGCTAATCCGCTGGACGACATCCGCAACACACAAAAGATTCGCGCCGTCATCGCCAACGGCCGCGTCTTTGATCGAAAAGACCTCGACCGGATCCTCACGCAGGTCGAAGCCTCCGCGAAGACCCTGAAGTAAAACCGATAACATGGCCCAACTCGTCAAGACTCTTCGTCTCCGCGACTTGATCCTCCTCATTATCGGATCAGTCATCGGCTCTGGCATCTTCCTTGTGCCGGGCCCTGTTCTGCGCCAGGTTGGCCACTCCGTCGGGGTAGCGTCCCTGGTTTGGATCGCTGGCGGCATCCTTTCCCTGCTCGGTGCACTCACCTACGGAGAACTCGCCGCCATGCGCCCCGAGTCCGGCGGCCTGTACGTCTATGTTCGCGATGGCTTCGGCTCATTGCCCGCCTTCCTCTACGGCTGGTCCATGTTTTTGGCCATCGCCAGCGGTACGATCGCATCTCTCTCTGTCGCCTTCAGCACTTATCTCGGCGCAGTCGTTCCACTCACTCCGCTAGCCGGTAAGATCGTTGCGATCGCGGTGATTGCGGTAATTACAATCGTCAATGTGTGGGGGACCCGGCAGAGCTCCGACTTGCAGAACTACACCACTCTCATTAAGGTCCTGCTCATCGTCGGCATTTCCGTCCTCCTGCTGATTCTCGGGCGCGGCTACTCCGCCATTCCCGCCGCGCTTTGGACGGAACCCGCCAGCGCCTCGTTGTTTTCCAGATTCGGACTCGCGATGATCGCCGTGCTATGGGCTTACGAGGGCTGGCAATTTGTAACCTACTGCGCGGGCGAAACGGTGAACCCACAGAAGGACTTCCCGCGCGCCCTCGCGTCGAGCGTTGTGTTTCTCGCCGGAGCCTACCTCCTTGCCAACTTCGCCTACTTGGCGGCGCTCGGTCCCGCCCGCGCCGCGGAGTCCGAAACCATCGCCGCCACCTCGATCGCGACTGTGCTCGGCGCGTCGGCCGCCAAACTGGTAGCGCTGACCATCCTCATTTCAGTGTTCAGCGCAATCAACAGTGTCTCGCTCACCGCGCCCCGCGTGTTCTTCGCCATGGCCAGCGACGGACTCTTCTTCCGCAAACTCGCCCAAGTCCATCCTCGTTTCCACACTCCCGCGTTCGCGGTCGTCCTCCTCGGACTATGGTCTGCCCTTCTATCCTGCATGGGAAAATTTCAGGAATTGGTGAACTACACCATGTTTGTCGCCTGGATCTTCTACGGACTAGGCGCCGCCAGCGTCTTTCCCTACCGCCGCAAGTATCCCGACTTACCCCGGCCTTACCGTGTTCCCGGATATCCCTGGACGCCGCTGCTGTTCGTCATTGCAGCCACCGCTCTTGTCCTCAATGTGATTGTGTCAACGCCAAGAAACGCCGCCATCGGCCTGGGCATCGTAGCCCTTGGCCTTCCCGCGTATGCCGCCTGGAAAATTTCGAGAAACTAAACCGAGGAGAACAGACAAGAACTAAGAAAGGGCAGCTCGAAGAAACAAGCAACAGCCGTACGCCGCAGACATCGAGACACCTGAGACCCAAGACCTAACTAACACCTAAAGACCCGCCCTACTGCGGCAATGCCACCACTACTTTATTCCCATTCAACACATACTCCAGCTGCAGCGAAGCATTCTTCTTCCGTGCGATAGGAAAGTACACATAGCCCGAAACAGGCGCTGCAGCAGCTCCCTCCGGCAGACCCTTTTCGCTGAGCTCAGTTTCCATCACGGCTCGATCTCTATCCGTGGACGCGGGCTTCGGCCCGCTCCCTCCGATCCCCACCATGACGCCCGCCGATCGAGTCATTCCTCCGCCTCCGCGTGTGCCCGTGACGGGATCATACCCGGCGTTCTCATACCCCACGCCAACCGAAGGCGACACCGTAATGTCCCGATCCGATCCAGCCTTCTTTTGCAGACGCGCCGCGATCACCCCCGCGCTGGCCGGCTTGGCGGAAGTCTCCGAGCTCTTCACCCGTAGCACGAAATCGTTGAGCGAGACATTCAGCGCCTTATCCGTCGCCGGATACAGAGCAACCTCCGCCACCACACAGCACCGGTTCACATCCGAAACGAACTCTTTCCGCGCCCGTTCCGACGACAGGACCACAACCCCGATGCCAACGCCGTCCCACACCGTGTGAGCAGCATATCGGTCCGCCGACGATCGCGGCACCGTTCCTTTCGGGCCCGCCGTAGCCAGCGATGCAACGCAGACCGCCACCGCCGCCCACCCGATCTTCCAGCTCATAACTTCTCCTTGCTGGTCGCGTCCGAGCCCAACTTCGCCGTGATCTTCAGGGATTTACCGCTCCGCACGTAGACCCGCTGATGAAACGACTCTCGATCTGCCGCTGACACCGTAAGCTCATATGCTCCCGGATCGAGCCAGATACTCTTTAAGCGGTCCGCTGTCCCGGCATACGCACCATCGATGTAGACCTCGGCCAGCTTTGGGTCCGCGCTGAGCTTCAATTATACGCGCCCGTTGTTGTAGCTGAAATAACCCGAAGGGTAGTAGGGGTACGCCCCCCCCATCGGATACCAGACCGACCCGTAAACCCAATCCCCCGGATAGAACCCGTACGGACCGTAGGGGTAGTAATAAGGACCGTTGAAATGACTGTAGCCGCCGCCTACCCAAATCGTTCCAAGGTGCAGGCGAAGCTTGCCCTTGTCGGCAGACGCATCGGATTCTTTCTGCGACTTTTCTTTGTAAGCCGGGTCGGCGGCTTCCGGGGCGCTGGCTTGATCAGGAGTTTGCGTCCGGGTAGCGGTAGATTCCTGCTGCGCATTGTCTGCCGGGGAGGAAGACGATTCATTGGCCTGCGCATGAACCTTCACGCCGGATAGCGCAATCCCAAGAAATAGGGTCGCGAGCAAAAGGGCACGGTTTCGCATAAACACCCCCCATGCGCTTCCGATTCTACGCCCGCCCGCAGAGTTGCCCCGAGCCAAAAAAATGGAAGCGCCAGCGTCACTTGCTTTCCTCATCTTGCGTCTCCGGAGTCACCCTCCGCCTTACTTTGCCGCCACCCGAGGTAGGTAAAATCGGAAGAACTCCTCCGGACTGGAATCCAAACACACGTCCGAATTGGACGCCCCCGCCTCGGGGATCGTATTCCCCCTCTCATCTACCCGAATGCGCATCGCCTGAACCGGACAAAGCTTCGGATTCACCACGTAGGCGATCGTCATTGGGTCAAACAGAGTCGGCGTCTCCTGACCCCACTGGTGATACAGCAAGGTAAGCGCATCGGTGATCGGCGTTCCCTGGCTGAACAGAAACGCCCGTTTCACCTCATCGAGTTTCAGTTGGGTAGAGTCGAGCGGCATCACCGCCACCGGCACTCCCGACGCAAACAGCTTTTGTGCAGACGGAATGTCATTGAGAATATTCCATTCCGGTTGAGGCCCGCGTGCGGGTGTATACCCCAAATCTCCATACCCTCGCCTGATACAGCCGCCCATGAGGACGACCCGCTTGAGTTTCCGAAAGGTAGCGGCGTCTTTGTCGATGGCGCCTCCAACATTCATCAAGGGCCCGATGGCAATCAAAGTAATCTGCCCTGGGTAGCGCCGAATCTGCTCCAGCAGAAAGTCGACGGCTGCCGGATGGGAAGACTTCGCGAAGTGGCCGCCCTCCGCATAGCGTCTCTGACTGAGGGGATTTTTGTTCTGCGTGGGAACTCCCGCGGCTACCGGTATGTCCTGCCGTCCCGCTTCCCCCAGGAAGCGGTCAACCAATTTCGCGCGGGTCTCGGTATCTCCGAAGCCGGTGGTCACGCCCATGATTTCGAGCTCCGGACTGCGCATTGCAAGAGCCAGCGCAAAGGCGTCATCGATGTCATCGCCGATATCCGTGTCGATGATGATTTTTTCCGGATGTGCGGCGGTCGCCGTCACTTGAGCCCGGATAGAAAGTGGATGCAACGTCAGGCAAAGCAGGCCAATCAGGGTCGCCGATCTTGAGATGGGCAAGTCGTCTGACCTCCGAGGGGAGGCAGGAGGTCTCTCCGCGCTCACCCGATCTTGACGAATTTTAACGACGCCGAGTTCATACAATACCGCAAACCGGTGGGCGGGGGACCATCCTCAAAGACATGCCCGAGGTGGGCATCGCACAGAGTACAGCTAACCGCCGTCCGCGGGACGCCCAGGCTCACATCACGCTCCTCGCGCACATTTTCTCTCGCGATCGGCGCCCAAAAGCTCGGCCATCCCGTACCTGATTCGAACTTCGTGTCCGACTTGAATAGTGCATTGTCGCAACAGATGCAGCGATAGAGTCCCTTATCGTGCAGGTTCCAGTACTGTCCCGAAAATGACCGCTCGGTATCAGCATGCCGCGTGATCGTGAAGGCCGTCGGTGATAGTTGCTGCTGCCACTCCGCCTCCGTCTTCACCACCTTGGGCACCCGCGTTTTCTTGAGCCGCTTGCCGTCGTCCGAAAACTCCACGATGGTCACGTCCCCCGCTGCGTCGTGCGCAGCGGGAATCGCGGCTGCCAGCAGGGCGGGCTTGCGTAGCGACCACAACAAAGCTCCCGCCACTGCCGAGGCCGAAGTCAGCAGAAAAGCCCGCCTCCCCGACTTTCCATCCCGATCCAGATCCGAATCAAACATAACGAACTCCCCAGCGCATCATGCGAAAAAAATCGTCTCTCAGGTCAAATCGCCACTTGGCAGTGGGCAGTTGAAAATCAAACCCTACTTGCCCGTCCACAACTGCGGGAATTCTTTCTTCAAATGATCCACTTTCGGCAGATCGTTGTACTGGATATACGAACTTTCCGGATGCCGGGTCGCATAATCCTGGTGATAAGCCTCCGCCTCATAAAACGCCTTGAGCGGGACTACCTCGGTCACAATGCGATGCTTGAACACGCGCGCGCTCTCGAGCTGCGCGATGTAAGCCGCTGTAATCCGTTGTTGCTCGTCGTTCGTGTAGAACACCACCGACCGGTACTGCGAGCCCTCGTCCGGCCCTTGCCGGTTCAACTCCGTGGGGTCGTGCGCCACCGAAAAGAACACGTGCAGCAACTGTCCATAGGTCACCTGGGACGGGTCAAAGACGACCTTCACCGACTCCGCATGCCCGGTGCGTCCCGTGCTGACCACCTCGTATTCCGCCGTGCGCCGTTCCCCGCCGGAATATCCCGAGCGCGCGCTGATCACGCCCTTTACGTGTTGAAATACTGCCTGGACGCCCCAGAAGCATCCGCCCGAAAACACTATCGTCTGCTCGCCGCTCGACGACGTCAAAGCCGCATCGGTTACTGGCGGCGGCACGACGGGTTTAGCCGCGTCCGCGCCGGGCACAGCAAACAGCGCAAGACCCACGATCCCGACGACCAGGGCCGATCCTTTTAGCACTGTGACTAACGATGACCTTGCCATGACTACCCTCCTCCTGGAACGAACAAAACGCGCCCTTCGGATTGGAGTGCCGGGCGAGCCAAAAGTTTCGCGACCCCACTAAGCTGTAGAAAATAGAAACCAGAACCAACCCAAGCGGAAGACCCCAGTTTAGCCCTGGGCGTCAGCGCCGGGAAACCATGAATATACCCCACAAGCGCAATTTGGAGCTGGGCCAGCACTAACGCCTTGGTCAGCGCAATGGGATATTCGCCAACTAGCCTCTGACTCAGTTGATTTTGTCAGGTTCCCAGTGAGCGGCCGCGTGTTCGGTGCGGTCTGGAGCGCATTCGAATGCAACTCTGTTGGAACTGGAGCCGCCCCGCCATGAACGCCTGGAAGACAGTTCTGTTTTCCTGTGCCGTGCTCACTCTGTTCTGCCTAGCAACTCTTGCACAGGTTGGAGTTTTACCCAAGAGACGAGTGGCGTCAGACCAGCCGCTTCCTAACTTCCAGGGCGGATCATGAAGCTGGAAAACCGCTTACTCGAAAAAACACGCTGGTGTGTGCGTAATCAGCGTGGCGGGCGCAGTTTCGTTGCTGAGAAAACATTTCGAGCGGGATTAAACTGCGAACGAATAGTTAACTCCGTCCGATAAGCCGGCGGTGGGGTGACCGGCTTACGCATACCAGTAAAGCCGAAAACAGAGTTGACTCTGGGTGCTCAACTTGGAACTTCCCGCCTCCGCGTTATATTCTCGGGGCGTGCAGCGCTCCACGGTGCGGTCTCCCACGGCAGGTCTGTTCCTGGGCCTGATCATCACGCTCGCTGCCGTGGTCGCTTATTCCTGGTACACCACACAGCAGATCGCAGGACTACGCGCCCTGCAAAACAACATTGCTGACCGCAATCGCAAGGATTCCCTGCAGCTGCTGCGCATCCAGAATGATCTCAACTCGCTGGCATTGGCCATGCGCGACATGCTCGACAACGATGAGCCCTACCCCCTCACGGCGTGGGCGGCACAATTTCAGCGAATCCGCTTCGATCTGGATACCGCGCTTCGCGTGGAAGAAGAACTCGCGCCAACTCACCGCACGGCGGAGCAGCGGCAATATCTGCAGCAATCCCTGGCCCAGTTCTGGGACGCCGTCGATCGCACCTTCGCCCTCGCGCAAGACAAGCCGGACGAAGCCCGTAACCAGATCCGGCTGACGTTGCAGGCACGCCAGGCGGCTTTGAGCACCGCGGTCGCCCGCCTGCTGGTGCAGAACAACGAGAGCGAGGAGCAAGCCAACCTGCAGATTCGCCAGATTTATGATCGCGTACAGCGCCAGGTTTACGTATTTCTTGGCGCTACGCTGGCGGCTATCCTGCTGACCAGCCTGTACCTGATTTATTCCAATCGGCAGCTGTTCGGGCAACTCGCCGCCCTCTCCGCTCAACGCAGCGATCTAGCACAAAAACTGATTGCAACGCAAGAGTCGACCCTGCGGCACATCTCTCGCGAGTTACATGACGAGTTCGGCCAGATTCTGACTGCGGTCGGTTCCATGCTGGGGCGCGCCGAGAAACATGCGCCGGAAGATTCACCCGTTCGCGCCGAACTCAAGGAGGTTCGGGGAATTGCGCAGACCACCCTCGACAATGTGCGCAGTCTTTCGCAGGCACTGCATCCGGTCATGCTGGAAGAATCCGGACTGGAGGCGACTATCGATTGGTACCTGGCCACCGTGGAAAAGCAGACCGGCATTGGCATATCCTACGAAAAGTCAGGGAGTGCTTTTCCCATCAGTGGGAGCGCCAGCATTCACATTTATCGCGTTTTACAGGAGGCGCTCAATAACGTGGCTCGCCATGCGGGTGTGAGCCGGGCCTGGGTGAGATTGCGCTTCCTCGCTGATTCTGCGGAACTCGAAGTCGAAGACCACGGGAAGGGATTTACGAAAGAGACGGCGCATCCGGGCATTGGCCTGGTGGCGATGCGCGAGCGCGCACAATTGCTTGGAGGCCAGCTCGAATTCACGACGCCCCCGGGCGGGGGTACGCGGGTCCGTCTGAGCGTTCCCAAGAAGAAAGTGGAGGCGCATGTCGAATAAGATTTCCGTCCTGCTGGTCGACGATCACAGCCTGGTGCGTCGCGGCTTCCGCCGGATGCTCGAGGACGAAGCCGACCTCACCGTCGTCGGCGAGGCGGGCGACGGTACCGAGGCCGTTCGTCTCGCACAGGAACTCAGGCCCGACGTCATTGTCATGGATTGCGCCATGCCGGGCACGAGCGGCTTGATCGCCACCCGGCAAATTCTGGCGACCTCCCCCAAGCAAGCCATCCTCATGCTCAGCATGCATTCGGAAGAAACTCTGGTACGCCAGGCGCTCGATGCGGGGGCCATGGGATACGTGCTGAAGAACGCGGTTGACCTGGAGCTGCCCGCTGCGATCCGCAAGGTTGCCGCCGGAGAGGTTGTGCTCGATCCGCAGGTGTCGCGTCCGACAGCTCTAAAAGGCGAGCGCAACGGTGGACTGACCAACCGCGAACTCGAAATCCTGCAGTTGATCGTGGACGGAAAATCCAACAAGGAAATCGCCGACCAGCTCGGTCTCAGCGCCAACACCGTCGCCGTGCACCGGGCGAATATCATGGACGCACTGGGGATTCACAAGACGGCGGAGCTGGTGGTCTATGCGATCCGCCACGGGCTGGTCAACATCCCGTGAATCGCAGATCGTTCCTGCTGGGGATGGCGGGACTCGCATCCGCTGCAGCCTTCCGTACCGGGGAAAGCTGGGCACTCGCGGCGCCCACTCCTAATCTCGGCTTCAAACTCACCGATGTGACCGCCGCTGCCGGCATTCAGTTCCAGCACAACAGCGGCGCCTACGGAGGCAAGTTGCTGCCCGAAACGCTCGGCTCCGGCTGCGCCCTCCTCGACTACGACGCGGACGGTTGGCAGGATATTCTGCTCATTAACGCAATGGACTGGGCGGGACACAAAAGGCAACACAGTACGTTGAAGCTTTACCGGAACAACCGCAACGGGACCTTCGCCGACGTCACGCGCAGTGCCGGTCTTGACGTCGAGATGTACGGAATGGGAGTGGCCGTCGGGGACTACAACAATGATGGGTTCCCCGACATCCTGATTACATGCGTGGGGCAGAACCGGCTGTTCAGGAATACCGGCAAAGGCACGTTCGTTGACGTGACGCAGAAGAGCGGCCTAGGAGGAAGACATGCCCTGAGCACCTCGGCCCTGTGGTTTGATGTCGACCGCGACGGACTTCTCGATCTGTTCGTCTGCAATTACGTGCGCTGGTCGCCGGAGCATGACGTCTTCTGTAGTCTTGACGGGAAACACAAGTCCTACTGCACACCGGAAGCCTATCGCGGCGAGACCAGCTGGCTCTTCCACAATCGCGGCGATGGCACTTTTGAAGACATCACGGCGAAGAGTGGGATCTTTGATAGCAGTTCGAAAGCGCTTGGAGTCGCGTTACTCGATCATGACCAGGACGGCTGGCCGGACCTGCTGGTCGCCAACGACACACAGCCCAACAAGCTCTACCGCAATTTGCATAACGGCAGCTTTAAAGATGTCGGCATGGAAGCTGGGCTCGCGCTGAGCACGGAAGGCAAGGCCCGAGCGGGAATGGGCGTGGACACAGGCGATTTCATGAACTCCGGAACAACCGGAATCGCCATCACAAACTTTGATAACGAGATGATCGGACTTTACCGCGCACAGGAAAAAGGCACGTATGAGGAGGTAGCGACTCCGTCGGGCATCGGCCTGCCTTCCAAGAACAGCCTGGGCTTTGGTTGCACGTTCTTCGATGTGGATCTCGACGGCTACCTGGATCTGGCCATCGCTAACGGACATATCGACGAGACCGTTCGCAACATTCGGGGAAATGTTGGCTACGCACAGCCACCGCAGTTGTTTCTGAACAGCGGAAAGGGAGCGTTCCGCGATGTGGCGGGTGAATGTGGAGCAGAGTTCAGCCAACCCAAAGTTGCCCGTGGCCTGGCCCATGGCGACTTCGATCGCGATGGCGACCTTGACCTTCTGATCACCACCAACAACGGTCCAGCGTACTTGTACCGGAACGATCAGGTCGCAGGAAATCGCAGCATCCGCTTTCGCCTGCTGGGAACCAAGTCAAACCGGGATGCGATTGGCGCAGAAGTTCGTATTGAATACGGGGGCGCGCACCAGTCCCGGCTGGTGAAGAGCGGGTCCAGCTACCTCTCGCAGTCGGAGTTGCCGGTAA
>Ga0137394_10001463_pt1 | contig 17256 bp, 20 predicted proteins | sample czobulk116metaG_FD_108278 | JGI IMG/M metagenome (GOLD analysis project Ga0137394, IMG submission 108278) | Vadose zone soil microbial communities from Angelo Coast Range Reserve, California, USA - czobulk1.16 metaG | ecosystem: Environmental > Terrestrial > Soil > Vadose zone | place: USA...
CCAAGCACAGCTCGACCGGGTCGCACTGCGCTTGAATCAACGCCCTAGACAGACTTTAGGTTTTCAAACTCCGGCGAGTAAACTTCATGCAAGTGTTGCGTCGACCGTCTGAACTGGCAGCGCAAACCGGACAAGTGGGTTTCCGTGGAGAAGTCCCGCCTGGCAGGGGGAGGCGTTCAAATAACGGTGTGTCGAATTTTGGAACCATCGCCAGCAAGCCGATAAAGTGTTCCAACGCCGATCCCCAACTCTCCTGCGATCCGCTTCCAGCCCAAGCCCTGCGCCCGCAGCGAAGCAACTTTGCGAGCGTCCACGACGCGACGCGGACGCCCCAGCGTTTTGCCCTTGCTGCGTGCTCTCTCGAGCCCAGCTCGCACCCTTTCGCTGATTCGGATTCGTTCCTGCTTGGCCACGGTGGCGAGGATGGAGATCACCGCGTCTTTGAAAATACCGCAGGAATCGAAGTACGACTCAGTGAAACTGCGATAGCCGACGCCGGCTGCGGTCAGTCGGTTGAGATGAGTCAGGGTTTCGAGGACGCCTTCGCGGCTGAAGCGATCAAGGGACCAAAACAATAGCAGATCAAAGCGCCGCTGCGCGGCATCCCGAAACATTTGCTGGAACTCGACCCGATCACTCTTTGCGCCGGACTCGTGGTCAACGTATTCGCGAGAGACCGTCCAGCCCTGCTTTGCGGCGAATTCGCGGAGTTGCGCGAGTTGGTTCTCGCAGTCTTGCCCACGGTCTTTCGTTGACACACGGCTGTACAGTCCGATTCTCATCGTCCGTCTCCGATTTTCTCTGACTTCATCGCATCCAACCTGCCGGCCGCAAGGTGCGGCCGGGCTGTAACGTGATCGAGTGTCGAAAAGACAACCGTCCTTTGGCGTGTCCACGATGTTCGAGATTCCTCTCGACGACAGCCTCGAACGAGAGCCAACATTCTCCGCACTCGAAGGATGGGAGCCACTTGCCGTTTGGCTCCCTCTTGCGTAGCGGCGCGCCGCATCGCGGGCAGTCCATCAGTCGTCACCGTTCGAGAGCTGTTCTCTCTCTCTCTTGAGCGCAGCCGAGACGCGTTCTGAATGCCGCGAGCCAATCGCCACAGCGCGTACGTGCGACGGGTCTATTCCCAACCGCTGCGCCACGCGACTGTACAGGAGCTTGTCCGCCTTGCTGCTGCGCTGAAAGTAGGTTCGGTGAGGTGCATCCAGCGGCCGGTTAGGGAGTAGCAGGCGTTCGGACAATTTCGTCCCGCGTGCTGGCGGCGCGGTTTGTCCGGTTATCCCTTCCGCGATAATTTGCGTGAGTCGGACGAACCATCGGCCACGGCAATTCGGACACATCCCGTTCCCCGCATGGATCGTCTTGCGCGTCTCGCAGATCATGCAGCCGTAGCGCTCGAAGGCCACAGTGAACTTCCTCTGTTCCGATACGGTCTGTAGGCGCTTCAGTTCATAGGCCACTTGGCGGCTGCGGAAAAACGGCTCGAATGCGATGGCATCGCGTTCGGCCATGATCTCAGCAACTTGCTCCCGCACCTGCCGCCCAAGTTCGGCTTTGTCAATTCCAATGCGCTCGCGGACGATGGCAGTCGGCGAGAGAAGCAGTTCAACTCCGGGTTGTACTTCATTTTTCTTCATGGCTTTCCTCCTGCCAACTCGGGTGTGCTTTCTCTAATGCCTCGCGCAGATGGACTGACGAGCAGTGCGTGTATATCTGAGTTGTGAGAATGGACGAGTGGCCGAGCAGCTCCTGAATGGCTCTCAGGTCCGCTCCACCCTCCAGTAGATGGGTGGCAAAACTGTGGCGCAGCATGTGCGGGTGCACGCGCCCGAGCCCTGTTTTCACTCCCAATTCGCGAAGGATTCGCCTGACCGAGCGGGCTTGGATCGGCACACTTGATTCAACCCGCGGAACTAACTTACCGCGCAGGAACGTATCCAGTGCCTGGCGCGCATGCTGTTTCGTCGGGAGTTCGTGATCGCCGAGGCGCACCGTGCGCATCACGCGCTTGCCTATGTCGTTGGTTTCTCTCCATTGGCCAAACCAGCTGCCGTATTGGTCTTTCCATACTCCCCCTCGCTGCTCGGGCTGTTCTTCACGGAACAGTGGGCCGGATTCGCGGCCTTGCAAGTGCGCTCGCAGGGTCTCGGCGGTCTCCTTGCTGAATATCACCGGCCGTTCCTTCTGTCCTTTGCCGAAGACTTTCAGGACGTGTTGGTCCCACTGGATGTCTTCAACGCGAACCCCGACGACCTCAGCGATACGGCATCCGGTGTCATACATGAACATGACCAACCCTCTGTCGCGGACATTCTCGGCGGCAGCGATGAGTTTTCGGATATCAATCACGGAAAGCCAGTGAGGTAGACCACGCGGTACGCCACGACTCTCGATAAGTCGCGCCGGTGAATTCTTCACAACGCCTGTCATCTCTGCGTATTTAAAAAACGAGCGCAGCGCCCCTAGCCTTGAGCAGCTAGTGCGGGGGCTGACATCGCGTACCTTGAGGAAGTGCAGCCATTCAGTGATTTCGCGGTGGGTGATCTCGGCGACGTTCAGGCCGAGCGTGAAGTCGAGAAAGTCAGCGATTGCGTAGCGGTAGGCCGCGATGGAATGAGGAGAACGATTTCCAGCTTCCATGTTCAGAAGATATGCGTCGAGCAGTTGCGCGTTCTCTTCATGGTGGTTGAGAGTGCGCTCTTCGCGCAGTTTGCCGGTCGCCATGGCTCTATGCCCCCACCCGGCGCGGCTTGCCGAATTTGATCGAAGCGGTGAACGGAATTTCCAGGTCCGCACCGTCGGGTTCGAACGTGCCGCGCCTCACCACGGCATTTGCTCCCGTAAAATCCTCGTCATAGATGGAAAATCCTTCGGCAAGGTCGAAGCCCTTAAGAACGATTTCGCGCACGTTTTTTGGTACCCACTTCTTTGCGTTTGCCATCCAAGTCTCCCCTGCCAAGCCTGGTCTTCTTCAGCAGCCGCGAGGCTTTGGCGCAATTTGCGGCCGGACGGGCAGGGAACTGCCTACCCGTTTCGACCCCGTGTTACGGCCTACTTCCTGGCTGCGTCGTCCTTCAGGTCTTTGCGCAGTCCTTCGGCCATGGCCTTGATCGGAAAATAGAGCCCTGCCGTCGCGTTGCGGATCTCATCGGGCGGAAGATTCACGCCTGGCAGAGTGATCAGATAAAGAAACTCGCTTCCGCACTCGGCAGCATCGGCGAACAGTTCCGCTCGCTCCCGACGTTCCCGGCGACGATACTCGACCGGCTCCTGCTCCGGCACTCCCACTATCTTTGGGTGACCGTTTCCGACCTGCACCTTCACACTGCTTTTATTGCGGTTCATGGAAATCTCCTTTGCCACGCCCGGTCTCTTCAGCAGCCGCAGGGCAATGGCGTGAGTTGCGGCCGGACGCCGGCGCGCTGAGGGTCGCACCGGCGTTTCGACCGCCCTATGCGGAGACAACGAGGGTGGTGAACTTGTCAGGCTTTGTGGCAGCGAGCACACGGTTGGCGTAACCTTCGCCGAGTTCGCGCTCAACGATGGACTTCCACGCCACCGATCGTCTTTCGGTAGTTTTGAGGAACGCGCGGAAGAGGCCGTCCTCGACCATGGCGCCGACTTCTAGCGGACGGCGGACTCAGCTATCTGGATTTGCTCGTCGAGAGCTTCACGCTGACGGCGCATTTCGAGGATGTGCCCGAGTTCGTTCTGACTGATGTGGTGCAGGGGTAGTACAGGTGTGGGTACGATTGTTATAGAATGAGCGGACATTGACGTTTGTGCCTCCTAAGCACGACGTTGGTTCAGGGCTTGTCGTCAGCGCAAACTGGCGGCAGGCCCGCTTTGTTTCTAAGACTTCCTCTTGCCCCTTTTCCGCCCGCGTCCCTTTCGGTAGTGGGCGGCTTTGTACTTGGTAGCTCGCTCGACATCAGCGTCGGTCCACAGTCGAAGTTCAATACCGCCCTGTTTCACGCGCCGTGGCTCCTTCAGCTTTCCAGCCAGCAGCCAGCGAACCAAGGTCAGTTTGCTTACTCCGATCTTGTCGGCAACTTCTGCTGTCGAACGTGTTCCCATTGCGATAGCGGTACTATCGTATTAAGGTCTGGGTTTGTCAAGCAAAATCTTTGGGTATTTTTTGGACACATCTCCGTGGAATCAGTGGGAAACAGCAAGTTGAGGTTTCCTAAGCTCCCGAATTCGTGGTACGGATATAAACAGATGCTTCGTGCGACCGGGAAAGCGCGCGAGGCGAACCGGAGGATGCAGAGTGTCTGAGCCGAACTATAGGCTACTCACCAGCAAGCAGCGCAAACAACACTACATGTCCGTGCTCATAGAACGGCTGGGCGGGAAGAAGTCCGAAGAGATTGCCAGCTCTCTGAAAATGACCGTGGAGTCCGTTGATCGCGATCTTGAGTACGTGAGAAAAAACTGGTCCTCCATCTTCTCTCCTGGCTATGAGAAAGAGGAATCGAGAATCGCCAAGGACGCACCTCTAAGCGTGCTGAGGATTAAGGCCGATTGTTACATTTGTGGGGCCACCATTGCTGCGACAGAGGATAGGGTCGTGGTCGCGGTGATTGAAGTGGTTGAGGAAATCGATGATAGGGATGGGGATGCCAACTATAAGTGCAATGGGAAAACTGTCCAAAGAGGAAGTGGGGGCATCATCGACGCTGCTTGGGGAAAAAGGCGCTTCCTTCACTGCTGCGAGAAGTGCTCTGTTACAGTGCGCGAGTTCAATATTCTCAATCCGACATTTTCTGAAACGGAGATTATTTCAAAGAGACGCAGCCCTGAAGTACAGCATGGGCTGGGACTGCCTGCCGTCGAGAATTTAGCGACCCCCGAAATGGCGGAGGAACCGATTCACGCGGGCACGTTAGATCGGCCGTCTGGCGAGGACGCCCAGAGGGCGCAGTTGAAGGCATTTCTCAATGATCCGAGGTCTCGTGGCATGCGCCCCGAAATGCGGTCCGTGGCCAGGATGTGGGTGGACGGCTTAAGTGGGAGCGAAGTTGCTCGTAGACTAGGAAAAGACCAATCAACCGTGTCGCGCACAATCACGGCTGCACGAAATATGGCCTATGCATCGCGGTAAATCTATGCAAGAAACTTTTTTTTCTCTCGTGAAATCAGAGAGTTAGCCCAAAACATCTCCTCCAAAACAGCGCCTTTTCCGCAAATCCCTCTCTATAGGTAGAGGGGCTTCAAAGCTTCTCCGGTTCGAAACCTTTCCCAAGGTAAGCCATCTGGTCGCCAGGCCGGGTGGCTTTTTTATTTGTCATGACCCGAAGAAATTTTCGCCAAGAGGGTGTGATGCGAGCAAATCTTGCGGCCGCGATTGATGTTCGGTTCGGGAGTCAGCTTGCTTTCGCTCGCGCGGTCGGTCTGCATTCGGTGCGCGTGAATCGTCTTTGCCGCGGGTGGGTAGAGCCGACACCGGTCGAACGCGAGCGGATCGCCGAGACCTTGCGCGCCGATTCGGACTGGCTTTTTGCAGTGCTACTAATTCCAAACGAAAGAGGAGTACAAGAAATGAAAACAGAAGAGGTAGGGCTGGTCCATGTGTTCGCAGTGGAATATGTTGTGCACCAACTGAGAGGGGAATTCGGTGAGCCAAAAGAAGAATTCGGCTCGGCGATTCAGCGGCCAACTCAGAAGATCGCGGCTTCGACGCAAGAGGAAGCGGTCGCCTATGTCAAGGGAGAAGAGGCCGGTTTCTCGGTCACAGTGACCCACGTCGCAACCATTCTTCAGAATGTCCTCATTAAGAAACGCACTGCGGTTGCGGCCTGATACCGGCGCTGAAGAGTCTTGCAATCGAAACCACGCTAATACTGACGTGCGCATGGAGGGAATGAAATGGGAAAGCTTGCTGATCTCGCTGATTCGATTCACCGAGGCGCGAAGGCCGCGCAGCAGGACGAACTTGATGCCTTGCTCGGAGGCAACGGTACGGGGCACGGAGCTGTTTTGGAGGCGCTGACTGCCCCGGCGCGGAAAGCAACGGCGGACGCTGAATTGTCTGCTATGCGGGCAGAGCTGGAAGAGCACCCAGAGCACGCCGATACCGGTGCAGGAACAGGCTATCTGTTTGGAAAGTACAAGAATATTCCGGACGCGGAGATGTGGAAAACCATCGAGAGAGTAAAGGCCGCCCGGCGTTTCCGCAAATGATATGCCCCCGACGCCATACGCTCCCGTGCAACATACCCGGCCGTTCTGACGGCGACGAAATCTAGAGAGATTGAGGTGAAGCATGGCAACAACGAAGATATTCCGTACTACCTTCCAGATTTGTAAGCCGAACACGGGAAATTTTTCCGGAAAAAGTCACCAATACCGCCGGGCTGAACAAACTGCGTTAGTGTCCGCACCAAACAACCAGGGCGTGCTCGCGATCCTTACGTCCAATCTGACGCTTGCTGGTTCCGAAGTGGTCGAGATCCTTGCTTCGAAGGAAATTTCCGAGGGTTCGGACTACCAGGTCCTGACGTAAAACGCATGCACATCTTTCGATGCGAATACCAGACGGTCGTTCTTCGCACGACACCTGGGGATGGACCAGTCTGCGCTCTCCGTAGGCCGGCAGTCGTGGCGCTTGTGGTGGCTACGGCGCCGGAAGACGTTCTCGCAATTCTTGAATCGAATCTGACCCTGAGCAAGAGCGAATCGGTGGACATCGTGGGCCTTCGACGGCTCGATTCGCCCAACGAGAAAGTTTACTTGGCCGATCCAGCCGGCAGATAGGAGGTCCAATGGCCGACGAAAATCCACTGATCACTTCGCTGCAACGTGCGGCTTCCGGAAGTGGCGGCGCCACGACTGCGGTCGCCGACGAAGAAGAAAATCCGCTCGTTGCCTCGCTCAAGAAGACTGTAGCTGCAGAAAATCACGTTCCCGGTAAAGTCACTCCGTTCAGTGGTCCTCCGGCCACTTCTCCCACCCAAGCAGCCGCAAGAGTCGGCCGGGCGATGATTCGGCTGCAACCTCCAGCCTTTGACGCCACCCAGATCGAACGCAACGTGTTTACGGGGGGAGCGCGAGAACCCGGCATCGCGACTGACGAGGAGATCGGCAAGAGCGGCACTATCGGTCCGCAACCGGATGTCAACCTGCCCGGCCCGCATGGAACGCAGATTCATTTGAAGCCCGGCGATGTCGAGCAGATGGGCAAAGTATTTCTACCCGGCGCCAATGCCGACGCCACTCTACAAGGCAGCGCGCCGATCATCAGTCCGGAACGAGGGCTTGTTGCGCCGCAGAACTTGATGACGGAATCGGAACAGCGCCAGCACCCGATCTTGACCGGTCTTGGACAGCTCGGCGAAGGGCTGACGACTCCCGAAAATCTTGCAATCTTGGCAGGGACAGCGGGCTTCGGTGAACTTCCTGCCGGGATGCGCGCCGGACTTTCAGCATACTTCGCTGCTCAGATGGCCAAAGGCGCTACTGACTACGGTGTCCAAGGTTGGAAAGCGTACAAGCGCGGGGACAATGAAGAAGCGCAGAGACTTTGGACACTGGCTGCAGGTTCAGCGGTTTTGGGCGGCGCCGCGGGTGCGCACGCCATTCGCGAGACTCCCTTTGCTCCGAAGGTTGGAGCGGAACCGGTCGTTCCGAAGGGCACGATCAGTGAACCGCTGGCGCGTGATGCGACACCAGAGGGCGCGATTGGGCCGAAGCAAGAACCGCTTGCGCCCGAATCCCCCGCCACTCTCAGGGCTCAGACTGATGCCCTCGCCCGTGGCACAAACAAGACGGTTTACTTTCCGAAAGGTACGGAGAACCTTCCCGCCCCGCCCGAGAATGCTCAGGTCACGGTTGTACCAGGAGAGAAGGCTGGCGCCGGGACGTGGTACCACACGAAAGACGTTAAGCCGATCCTCATTCTCAAGAGAGTGCAGGACGGGACATTCGGCGAGCTCCTTGGAAACCACCAGAGCAAAGAGGCGGCACTCGCTTCCCCTGCGCCGATTGCTGTAGTTGCCCGGGATGCCGACGGGAATGAAATTAAGGCTTCTCTCGTCGATTCTACCAAGCCTGAAATCGTTGCCGCCCAGGCAGCGACGCTACAGCGTCAATTTCCAAAGGCAGAAATCAGCGTAGAGAAGCCCGAGGACGTGATTCACGAGCGGATGGGCACACAGCCCAAGGAGGCAGAGAAGTCCTCGCCAGCAGGAGTGTCGCAGCAGACACCACAGCAGCAAGAAGCGCCGCTGAAGTTCCGAACCGATAAAGCGGCGAATACCGCAGCGGTGAAGGCTACTCCGGAACAACTGGCAGATACCTTCCGCACGGACAAGGCGCGCCTTGAAGAATCTCGTCGCACGGCATCTCCCGCCGAACAAGCTCTTATTGACCAGCGCCTCGCTACGATCGAGCAGCACCTCACCGAACTTACCGGAGAACAGCCGGTCCAGAAATTCCAAGAGCGCCGTGGTGCGGCCGACCTGAAACCAATCCTCGACCGCCACGGACTGGACCTCTTTTTACTCGCACGAGAAGCGCAGCGGCTTGACCCCACTTTTGCGGCTCGCCTCAGCGAAATTGCGCATGGCAAGCTGCAAAGCCCTGCCGATCTGCAAAAGTTTGTTGACGAGAACGTACGAGAGCCGCAGGCGAAAGCCGAACTCACGCGACTCGTCGCCGACTACGCAGCACAGACCTCCGCGGAGCCCTCTACTGGTGTCAGCGCAGGCAGCAAAGCTCGCGGCATTCCGCGCACTGCACCGAAGTCGGCTCGAGCAACCAAATTCTCGCCAGCGGTCCTAGAAGAAGCGCGGCAAGAAATCCGTGCCGCGTCTGGCTTGGCGTCGTCCTTCGAACGTCCAGGCCGCTATTTCGCGGAGCACGGCGATCAAACTGAGGGTATGCCGTCGCGCTCGACGAACGCGGCGAAGGGCATCCACGCTGGTGGAACCTGGTATGGCGTTAGCTCCTCTCGCCACATCGTTGCCGATCAATACCCCTGGTTTGCTGACATGAAGGGCGGCGCGGGGAAACTCAGTGAACTTGTCGGCAAGGAAAAGGGGGCGGAGTACGAACGCCTAGTGAACACGGTTGCCGAGCACATCCAGCGCGAGAAAGAATCGGCGGCCCCGGTCATCGCCGAATTTGCGCCGAAGCTCAAGAGCTTGGCTCGCGAAATCGACGGGGATGACGTTGAGCTATCTGAACTGCTGGCACAAGTTGCGAATTCCGATGGTCGTGGATTTAAGAATCTGAGAGAGTATCTAGGAGAGAAGGTCGCCAATGCAGAACAAGCCCGAGACTTCTACCGATCCATCGAGGCAGCCGCAGTTGAAGCAAGATCGGCCGGCGCTCAGGAACCTGCTGGCCAAGCTCGTCAGCTTCGCGAGTCAGCGGGCGGCCGAGTTGCGGAAAGAACCGAAGCCGCCACAGGTGAAGAGACTCCCGCGAATTCCGAATTTCTCACGCCGCATCCACTAAGACAGAAAGCCCCCACCGAAAAACAGAACGTCCTGCCTGGCTTCGAATCTGCGATCGATGAGCAAAGAGCTGGCGCCGAACGTGTGCGCGGCGAGGAATTGACCGGCGAGGCAAATCAGGCCCTCGGCGACATCACCCGGGCGGCCGGTGAGATGGAACGCAATTCGCCACTGTTCCGCGGGACTGCTGCAAGCCCGCAGAACGAGATGTTCGAAGGTCCGACGGCCGCAGTCGGGGATCGAGTGCAAGTCAATGCCGGACCACTAGAAGGCAAGTCCGTCGAAGTCACGAAGGTTGGCGATTCGGGGATTTACGTTCGCGGTGAAGAGGGGCCGGTCAAGTTTGTCAAGAATGGTGACTTTGAGGCCGCACCGAAGGCGGAAGCTCCAAGGCCGAATCTGCTCAATACCGCCCACTCGAACCCCGTCTTCGATCCGGAAGTCTGGAAGTCCGTTCTCGGATACCTTGAGCCTTCGGAAGCGGCCGGCCAGGCAGATCTTCGTGCTCGCACCGGAGAACTCGCCCGCAAGCAGGCTGTGCTTCAGGAAAAGCTGAAAGCCGAACGCTCCCGCTGGCGCGGGCGCAGCGATGCGGACATGCTTGCCTTCGCGGACCTCGTAGAGAATGGCGAAGCTGACCGCAAGGCGCGCGGAGTGACGCTGAATCCGAAGACGCAGGCACTCCTTGATCGCGGCAAGAAATCCATCGGTGAGCAGGACAAGAAACTTGCTGTAACGCTTCGCACACTCCTCGACGAGGGCCGCACAGCGGTCCAGGATCTCGGCACCGGCAAACTCAAGAACTTCATCGAGAACTACTTTCCCCACATTTGGGAGGAAAAAAGCAAGGTTGGAGCGGCCTTCGGGCGCGTATTCGGCAAGCGCCCACTCGAAGGCCCGCGATCATTCCTCAAGAAACGCGAGATCCCCACGACAGCCGAAGGTTTCGATGCCGACCTGAAGCCGGTGACGACGAATCCCGTGGACATGGCGATCGTCAAGATGCACGAGATGAACCGCTACGTGATGGCGCATCGGCTTCTCGACGACTTGAAGACAGTGGGATCAGCGCAGTTCGTGAGCTTTGCGGAGAAGCCGCCCGAAGGCTGGAAAGCGCTCGATGACAGAGTCTTCACGGTTTATGGCAATCCGGATATTCCGGTCAAAGAACAGTACGACGCAAAGGTGTGGGATGCCCTATCCCAAACGGCCAAGAACCTTGGAATTAAGCATACGCGGGAAGTGAGCATTGGCGGCAAGCGTTCCGGCTTCGCGAAGCTCGGGCCACCGCCTGAAATTACTACCCGATTCGCCACGCCGGAATCAATTATTGCACACGAAATCGGACATCAACTCGACTGGAAGTATGGTCTCAAGGATCAACTTGTTAAGAATCCGCAGTACAAATTAGAACTCCGCAAACTCGCTGACCTTCACATCGAGGGAATGGATCGAAACGACCTTCCGAAATCGTATTTGAACTATCTCCGCAAGGGCGAAGAGAAGATGGCAACAATGGTCGAGGCACTCGTACAGGCCCCCGACAAATTCCGCAAGGTGGCACCGAACACCTTTGCTTTCTTGCAGAATCTCATTAAGCAAAACCCGGAACTTAAACCACTCCTCGAAGCAAAGCCGTCCCTTGTTTACGGTGGTCGCACCAGCACGGTCAATGTGGGCGGGATGGTGATTCACGGTCGCTACTACGCGCCGGAAGAAATCGCGACGCCGATCAACCGCTACGTCTCCAGTGGACTGAAGGGCGTCCCAATCTACGACATCATTCGCGGTTTCGGAAACTCATTGAACCAAGTGCAACTCGGACTGTCGGGTTTCCACCTTGGCACAACGTCACTGAACGCCGTGATGAGCCAATTCGCCCTGGGGGCGAAACAGGCGGTGCGTGGAGAATTCGTCAAGGCCGCCAAGAATATTCTTGCCGCCCCTGCGGCGCCAATCCGGAACCTGATTCAGGGTGGCAACGTGGCGAGAGATTATCTCCGGCCCGACCAGGCAAAGAAGTACGCAGCGACGGCTCAAGCTATCGAGCAGGCTGGCGGCCGAATTGGCATGGGCGAGGAGTACATCGACAATCGCATCGAGAGGATGCTGCAATCCTTCGCGAACAAAAAATACTTCACCGGCATCCTGCAAAGCATTCCTGCGGCTGTCGAGGCGCAAGCCATCCCGGTTCTTAAGTGGACGGTCCCACGAATGAAGATTGGTGCTTTCCACGATCTTGCGGCCGATGTCATGGACCGCGGACAGAAGAATGGCTGGAGCCCGGAGAAGATTCGCGGTGAGCTACAGAAGTCGTGGGATTCGATTGACAACCGCTTCGGACAAGTCGTCTATGACAACCTGAATTGGAACAAGGTCGCGAAGGACTTGGCGTTCATCGGAGTGCGTTCCGTGGGCTGGAATTATGGCACCTGGCGCGAACTTGGTGGAGGCGTGCGGGATCTGGCAGCGCAAACTGGCGCGACCCTAAATGGCAAGGGCTTCGACGTGACGGATCGCATGGCGTACACGTTCGCCCTCCCGGTGACGATTGCAGGGCTCGGTGCGCTTTACATGTACGCCCACACGGGGAAGTGGCCGCAAACCGCCAAGGACTATTTCTACCCGAAGAACGGCAAGGTTGAGGAAGACGGCACGGAGGTGCGATCTGCGCTGCCCTCGTACATGAAAGATGTTTTCTCCATTTCTGAGCATCCCGTCGATACGGCACTTCACAAGATGAATCCGGCTATCGGCTTGATGGTTGAGATGCTCGAGAACAAAGACTATTACGGCAACGAAATCAGGAACACCGACGATCCTGCAATGGCGCAACTGGTCCAGGTACTTTCCCATGTCGGACAGTCTTTCCTGCCTATTACGTTGCGAAATGCCCCTGGTGTCGAAAAGTTCATGGGTATCACGCCGGCGCCGCGAAACGTCGAACGGTCGGATGCTGAAGCGGTGGCGCACGAACTGATTCAACGCCGCGCACCCGCTGGAGCGCACACGGCTGCCGAGCAGAAAAAGCGGGAACGCATCCTTGCGCTCGAACAGCAACTCCGGGACAAAACGCTCGCAAAGGAAGCATTGAGGGAGGCGGTTAAGAAAAAGCTGGAGAGCGGGGAAATTACAGAGGAAGACGCCATCACGGCGATCACGCGCTCGCGCACTCCGGGCCTAGTTCGCGCATTCAAGCAACTCAGCATCCCCGAGGCGCTCAAGGTTTGGGATGTGGCCATGCCGAAAGAGCGCGAGCAACTGAAAGAGTTCCTGGCCACGAAGATTCAGAGTCGTTTCCCGAAGATGACACGCGAGGACCAAGATCGATACCGGCCGCTCTTGCGACGCGCGTTGATGGGATTGCCAGCGCAGCCAGGCTCCGGTGCCACATTGACGCCGCCGGATGGGACAGCAGGAAGTATTCCGCGCGGGGCGCCCATGACGGCACCGCGCTCCAGAATTTCGGCGCCAGCGAACTGAAGAGTTTGGGCAGGTACGGCTCTCTAAGAATTATAGAAGTTCTCTAAAAATTATAGTGAAGTGCAGCCAGGGAGGACGGCGATGTGTGCAGATCCGAGGAGAATCCTCGCGAAAATATATGGCCATGTCGGTTCGGAAGTTCGGGTGCCAGATGCTACCCAACCCTCAGAGACGCCCGAAGCAGTGGACCCCGAACGCGAGAAGCAGGTGCAGGCTGATGAGGCCGCACGAACGGCCGTTGACGCTGAGGCTCATCAAGGAGAACTGCCGTGAGCACTGACGCCCAGACAGAGCACCTTCAGAGCCGTGGCAAGGTTGGTCGGAAGCCGAAGCGGGAATCCCGCTCAGCAGAGTTCCGCCGGGGGCTCATCGCTTGGAAGGAAACCCCGGAGTCGTCACGGCCATCGTTACGCGCGTTGGCCCGCGGGCTCAAAACCTCACACGCGCTACTGCAACACTACTTGGACGGCTTGGAGGAGTGGCAATACGAGGAACGTCACCGCAGGGAGAAGAAGCAAGCAGAAGAGATTCGCTCACGTGCAAAAGCCGAGAACCGGCCCATGACGAGGCGGGAATGTATCGACGCGATCCTAACTCCCATGTTGCTCGACGGGATCGAGAGTATAAGGCGGGATGCCAAGCGCGGCCCGCTGAAAGCGCACCAGATCGAGGAACTGAAATTGTTCGCCAAGCAATTTCCGGAAGCGCAGCAAGTCCTGGCGAACAGCCGCGCCATGACAAAACAGGAGGAGAAAGAAGCCTGTGCTTCCGAAAGGGCAGCCGCGCTCACTTCCGCCGCGCTCGAAACCGTAGAGCGTATTAAGCCAGATGTGGAACGCGGCCAGGTGGGCTGGCAGGACGTCGAGCGACTAAAGTATTTCGCTAGCAAAGGGTATTCGGGAGCAAAAGAGATCTTGGAGAAGCACCCGCAGATGGTGAGGAACGCGACACTACAAAAGACTATCGCGGTAAGCCAGCTCAAGATTGCTGCAGCTTCGCGGATGTTGCAACAGAATTCGGTTGACGCTTCGTAATTTGCCAGAGAGACCCTCTCACTGTTCCCCTGCGACTGTTAAGTCCTTTAGAACCGTGCAAGGGAATGCGGAGAAAGGCTGGCAACTCCGCTAAGACGAAGGAGAGAGGTATGCCGTCGTATGAAGCTTCAATGCGAAACCTCAGGAGAGCGCGGGCAAGGTGGCGACCTCCGCGGCCCTGGCGCAGCACTGAAGAGGCGCAGATGGTCCGGAGATTCGTGTGGTATTGGTTCACCTGCCGCGACCGCAGCAGACCGTCCGCTCGGGCTTGGGCCCGGCAACTTGGAATAAGCCACACGTGGATTCAGAAGCTGGTCCGAAGATTTGAGGCCGACCCGAACGAGATGAGGCGGCTACAGGCTTTTGGTGAGCCTAAGGGCGCAAACCTCAATTGGGCGCAGGAGCGCAGTCGGCAGATGAGGGAGCGTGGAGAGTTGCGTTTTTCGCGCCGGGCAAAACTGATCGAGCCTCGCCGGTAACATCACCGAGCAAAAGAAAAGCCCCGCGTTGGCGCGCGGGGCGAAAACTTCACGGAGATCACTATGCATGAAAGAAAATAAATCAGCTGGACCCGTTGCGTCAAGCGGGAAAGGGCGTCGCGATGAAAAGAACTTCAAAATCCCGATCTCGAACGGCATCTTCGAGCACTACGGGAGGCTCAAAGACGCGCGGTGGCTCCTCGACCTGTTCGTTGACTGGACAACCAAGGAGGTACCAGCCTCCAACGGCGGGCTCGATGGAATCGTTCTGGGCGGTAAGCCTATCCGTGATGAGGACACTGCGTGCGCATTCAGAGGACAGTGCAGCACTCGAACGACTCGCAGATAGCGGCAACGCCTCGCACGGTTTGGGTACATTTCCCAGAAGCGTACCCCAGTGGGTTATGTGATTCGAGTTTTGAAGTCGAAGAAATGGGTTCCACTTGAAGCTCACTGCAAGGAAGTGATCGGCCAAAAATGGCCGGACAGACTGGCCAAAAATGGCCGGTCTGAAGTACCGGTTGTGGCCGATCAGACTGGCCATGATCGACAATTCAGAACTACCGATCATGGCCGATCCAATAAAGACAATGCAGTACAAGGCAAAGACAGAGCAGTAGAAGAGGAAACTACTTCGGCTGCTTTTCTCTCAAAGACAAAACCAGGGCCGGAATGGGAAGCCATCGGAATTCACTTCCCTGTGGGTGGCGCAGCGTTCAAGGCATCATGGCGCGCGTGGTACGTCGAGAACGAGCCCATGGCCGATTCTCTCGTTTGGCTGATGGAGGAGTTTATTCAGAAATGCCAAGCGACAGGGATAGCCGTGCCGCCACCATTCTTCGCTGCCAAGAGAAAACTCGAGCGTGAAGACGAACAGGGGCATGGCGTGGAAAAGACGGCTGACGCTAACCGGCCGCCGGCGGTACAAATCTAAAGTTGAGTCGAAGCCGTGAAGTTAAAGGTGTTCCAAAAACCCCGCGAAACGGATGGCCGCAAATCATTGATTCTGCACGCCACGGAAGGGCAATGCCGCGGGCTTCCACAAACACATGATTTTGATAAGACTCCCGATCAGTCCAGCTTCCTAGTTCTGTTTCACGACGCTGATCGGGTGATCTGAATAAGGACTCTTACCCATATTGGTGATGTCTGTTGGGGTGATGTCGAGATCGAAGTGCCGTTTCCAGACCCCATCCTGACTGTTAATGTTGAGCGTAAATTGACGTCGACCGGCTGTGAACTCGAACGGGGTCACTGGAACGAACCAGAAAATAGCCGCTGCCTTATCGTGTCCTTTAACGGGTATGGGAGCAGGGAGGTTATACTTTGTGGCTGACGGTTTGAATTCTCCTCCACTCTCTTCCCATCCACCAAATGATTCTGCAACCATCGCAAGTGGCAAAGTGACACTGGGACTGTCAATGTCGAGAGTGGCGTTGGTGATAATCGTTTGTCGCGCTCCTTCGTTCACAAATGAGCAGATTACTCCAATCTTCGGCCCCAAACCGGTGGTCTTTGTGATTAGCACGTCATGCCCGACCGCAACAGAAATGTCGGGGCTACGAAACTCAGAGTAATAGAAGGAGACACCTGAAAGGACGAGGGCAATCACTGCCACGACTAAAGCAATCCAATCAACTTTTGTACCAGGCATTGGAAGCTCCTAGTTCTTTGGACAGTCGCAACTGGTCCCATTCCCACATTTCCCGTTACATTTCTTTTCACAGAATCTGGGACCGCAGGCCATATCCAGCTTTTCGAGGACAACGACATTGTGTACGTCGTGTCCCTCCGCGGTCTTGCCCTTGAAGATCGAAGTGCGTGTTTTTCCGTCTTTGGAGACCTTCGAAGTTATAATCATCGTCACCTGGCCGCCCTTCTTCAAAGTAGACTCGATCGTGTTGGCATCAATTCGCTTTACTGAGACCGCGTCCGCGTAGAGGAGGCCGGTAACCGGATAGTCCTTGCCGTCGAATTTTGCGTCGTACTGAAGTTGAAGCGGACTTCCGTCGGCATTGGTTCCCTCGGCCTTGAGCTTGAGGCCATTCTCGTCAGCTATAACCACTATGGTTGTGCTCTTGGGCGGTGGCCCCGGACTGTACTTCGACCTACCGGGATCCATCTTCCAGACTCCGGAATGTTGATCGGCAGCTGCGGCCGTAACTGCCAAAGTGAGGCCCACAAGCAGCAGCACCGTTGTGAAAGCGGCAGACCTATTGGTTCGCATGATTAGACCTCCGTTTAGACATCCGGGAAATTGGCCGATTAGTATAGACGTTATGCGCGGAAGTTCGTCGAAAGTCCAGAGGATTCTTGCGTAGCCCTCGAGAACGGCGGAGAGGCTGGCCACGCCGATGTTGTTCAATCCTCACCACGTCACTGCGATGTGCTTGATAGAGATTATCTGCTTCTGAATGTTTTTCCAACTGGCAAACTGCGTGTTTTTCGACCGGGCAATCCAAAAGTAAAAAGGAAGAAACGGACCAAAGAGTGAAGGTGAATCTCCAACGAGCTCTCGCTACGAGGGCGAATTGTAGTAGTGTGTCGCGCGAGGCAATTGAGTCAACGGGCCAAGGGGGTTCATTGGCTCGAAGACGTTTTCAGAAAGGATGTGTGTTTCTGAGGGGCAAGCATCCAGTCTGGGTAGGACGCTACCGGGAGGACGTGATTGGGCCGGATGGGCAAGTCCGCCGCGAACGCAAAGCGATTGTGTTGGGAACGAAACGCGAGTACCCCACCAAACACCTTGCGGAACGCCGGATGGACGTGCTCCTGGCTCGAATCAACGATTACTCC
>Ga0137394_10001464_pt1 | contig 17242 bp, 16 predicted proteins | sample czobulk116metaG_FD_108278 | JGI IMG/M metagenome (GOLD analysis project Ga0137394, IMG submission 108278) | Vadose zone soil microbial communities from Angelo Coast Range Reserve, California, USA - czobulk1.16 metaG | ecosystem: Environmental > Terrestrial > Soil > Vadose zone | place: USA...
ACGCGCGAGCGGCAGGCCACGAGCACCGCGGAGTTCCTCAAGGTCCAGCTCGGGGAGACGAAGCACCGCCTCGACGAGCAGGAGCAGCGGGTCAGCGAGTTCAAGCGCCGTCATCTCGGCGAGCTGCCCCAGCAGCTGGAGACGAATCTCGGCACGCTGGAGCGGCTGCACACGCAGCTTCGACTGAACGCCGACAACCAGACCCGCGCGGCGGAGCGGCGGCTGTCGCTGTCCAGTCAGCTCGCGGAGGCCGAGTCGCTCCTGTCCGTGTCTCCGTTGCCGGGGGCGCCCGGGGCGCCGGCGGCGGCGCCAGAGAGCCCCGAAGTCCGCCTGACCCGCCTCAAAGAGGATCTCACCCGGCTTCGCACGCAGTTCAGCGAGAAGTACCCCGACGTCGTCCGGGTGGCTGGGGAAGTCGCCGCGCTCGAGCGCGAGCTTGCGGAGGCCAAGTCGCGAGAAGCGAAGCCCGAGGAAAAGCCGATGGCGTCTGCGCCGACGCCGCTGACGCCATACGTACTCCGGCTGAAAGAGGCGCTGGGCGAAGTGGAAGCGGACATCAAGGTCTTCAAGGGTGAGGAGAAGCGGCTGAAAGACGGGATCGCCACCTATCAAGGCCGCGTCGAGAACGTACCGCGGCGCGAGCAGGAGTTCAGGGAGCTGTCCCGCGATTACGACAGCACGCGCGAGCTCTACCAGTCACTCTTGAAGCGATACGAGGAAGCGCAGCTCGCGGAGAACATGGAGCAGCGGCAAAAGGGCGAGCAGTTCCGGGTGCTCGATCCGGCGCTCCCGAACGCCGAGCCGGCGGCCCCCAACCGGATGCGCCTGCTCAGCGTGGCGCTGCTCGGCTCGCTCGGCCTGGCCGTCGTGCTGGTGGCGCTCGCCGAGAAGGTGGATAGCTCGTTCCACGCCGTCGACGATCTGCGCGGGTTCAGCGCCGTGCCGGTGCTCGTGAGTATCCCGCTGATCGTGACCCAGACGAGCCTTCGCCGACGCCGCTGGCGAATGCGCCTGGCCGTGGGCGCGGCCTTCATGGGGCTTGTCCTGATCGTCGGCACGGGGTACGTCGCCGCTCACGGGAACGAGCGTCTGGTCTCGTTCCTCGGGCGTGGTGGGTCCTGAGACCGCCCGTGTACCTGACCTTCTACGGCCTCAAGGAAAAGCCGTTCAACGCCACCCCGGATCCCAGGTTCCTGTACATGAGCCCGGCCCACCGCGAGGCGTTGGCCCAGCTCGTGTACGCGACCCAGGAGCGCAAGGGCTTCATCGTCCTCACCGGTCGGGTCGGCACAGGAAAGACCACGCTCCTGCACGCGCTTCGACAGCGCCTCAACGGGCAGACGGCGGTCTCCTTCGTCGTCAATTCCAGCCTTTCGTTCGACGGAATCCTCGATTACGTCCTCGAGGACTTCGGCATCGCCAAGGGAATGGAGTCGCGGTCGCAGCGCCTGATCGCCCTCAAGAACTTCCTCGCCGAGCGCGAGCGGGCGGACCAGAACACCGTCCTCATGCTGGACGAAGCGCAGAACCTCGACGCGACGACGCTGGAGCAGATCCGGCTCCTCTCGAACTTCGAGACGCCAAGCAACAAGCTGCTGCAGATCCTTCTGGTAGGACAGCCGGAGCTCAAGACCGTGCTCCAGCTCCCCCAGCTGCAGCAGCTCAAGCAGCGAATCGAGCTGCGCTGCCAGATCCCGCCGCTGAGCGGAGACGAGACGCGCGAGTACATCCGGACCCGACTGCGCGTCGCCGGCGCGCGCGACCTGGGCCTGTTCACCGACCGCGCCGTGGAGCGGATCACGGAGTACTCCGAGGGCGTTCCGCGCCTCATCAGTCTCGTGTGTGATCACTCCCTCCTCTTCGGCTACGCCGACCAGCGACGCCGCATCGATGGGCAGATCGTGAGCCAGGCGATCGAATACCTCGAGGACGGCGCCACCACGCCGTCGCGCCGGCTCGGACGGCTCCGTGCTGCGGTCGCGCTGCGGCTCGTTCGCTGGAGTCTCTGGGGGGTCGCGGTGGCCCTCGCCGGCAGCGTGCTGACCCTGGCGCTGCGGTTCGACGCGGCCGTGCTGGGTCTCGCGCTGTCGATGCGCCACCTGGTGGGCGGGCGATGAGCAAATTCCTCCAGGCGCTCGAGCAAGCCGAGCACGACCAGGCGCTGCGTGGCCACCTGTCGGAGCCGACGGAGGAGCAGCCCTCGATCGACCACGCGCCGCCGCTCGGCGCCACGACCTCGCCGTCGGCGGCGGAGCTGCCGCCGGACATCTCGGAAGAGCTCGATGAGCACCTGGTGAGCCTGCTCGCGCCGAGCTCGTTCGAAGCCGAGCAATACCGGGCGCTGCGCCACCTGATCGAGCAGCGCCACAAGTCGACCGAGCTGTCGGTGATCGCGATCTCGAGTCCCGGTGCCGCCGACGGAAAAACGACCACGGCCATCAACCTCGCCGGTGCGCTCGCCCAGGCGCCCGACGCCCGGGTGCTCCTCATTGACGGAGACCTGCGCGGCGCGGCGATGGCCGGTCGCCTCGGCCTGCACGATACGGGCGGGCCCGGCCTCGTGGACGTCATCCTGAATCCAAGGCTCTCGCTGGCGGACGTCGTGAACACGCGCCCGCATCTCAATCTCTCCGTCGTGACGGCGGGTCGCGCTCCGGCCACTCCCTACGAGGTGCTGAAGTCCCCGCGTCTTGGTGAGCTCCTCGCGGAGGCCCGCCGCCGGTTCGACTACATCGTGCTCGATACCCCGCCCCTCGTCTCGGTTCCGGATTGTCGCGTCATCGGGAAATGGGTGGACGGCTTCCTCATCGTGGTGACGGCTCACCGGACGGCCCGCAGGCTCCTCGAGGAAGCGCTGAAAGTGACGGAGCCGGCCAAGGTCCTGGGCCTGGTGTTCAACGGCGACGATCGCCACCTCTCGAGAGACGCCTATAGCTCGAGACGAGGGTCGAGCCGGAACGGAAGGAGACATTCCGCCTCAGACGATTGACGCCAGCTCAGGTGAGCTGACGTCGACGGCGGGCGGGCGGGCGGGCCGGATGTTCGGCCGGCACGGCAGAGGATGTGTGGATTGGTCTCGCGTCCCGGAACGGGATGAGACCAAAGGGGGCGAAGCCTTGCCAGAAGCGGTGTCCGGCAGTGTGATGATCCCTCGCTGGCGTGTCCTCTGGACGCACAGCAACTGCGAGCAGCTGGTCTACGACCAGCTCGTCGCGAAGGGCTTCGACCTGTTCCTACCGACGGTTGAGGCCTGGGCGCGGCGTGGCGGAGTCCGACGCCTGGCGCGCATGCCGCTGTTTCGCGGCTATCTCTTCCTGCATCACGGGATCGACAAAACGGCTTACGTCGAGGTGTGCAAGGCGCGCGGCCTCGTTCGCATCCTCGGCGAGAGCTGGGACCGGCTCGAGAGCGTCCCCGATCCGGAGATCCAGGCGATCCAACGGCTTGTCGGCTCCGGCTTGCCGATGCTGCCCCATCCCTATCTCCGCGAAGGGCAGCGTGTGCGCATCACGCGCGGGCCGCTCGCCGACGTCGAGGGAATCGTGGTTCGAATGAACCCCAAGAAGGGGCTGCTGGTGGTCTCGGTCAATCTCCTGAGGCGCAGCGTCGCCGTCCAGCTCGACTGCACCGCCTTAGAGGCCGCCTGAGGCCCACGACGATGTGTGGAATCGTCGGCTACATCGGTCACCGGGAGGCGATCTCGATCATTCTTCCCGGCCTTCGCCGCCTCGAATATCGGGGATACGACTCGGCCGGCGCTGCCACGGTCGCCGGCCGGTCCCTCGACGTCAGGAAGCGAACCGGCAAGATCGCCGCCCTCGAGACCGTGATCGCCGTCGATCCGCCGCAGGGAACGCTGGGGATCGGACACACACGGTGGGCCACCCATGGCCGGCCGTCGGATGCCAACGCTCATCCCCATGTCGATTGCCACGCGGAGGTCGCGATCGTCCACAACGGCATCATCGAGAATTACCGGCAGGTTCGAAAGACGCTGGCCGCGGAGGGCCACCGGTTCCGCTCCGAGACCGACACGGAAGTCATCGCGCACCTCGTCGAGCGGTACCGGGCCGACGGGCTGGCCACCGCCGTGCTGCGCGCGGCCCGCGAGCTTCAGGGCGCCTACGCCATCGCCTGCATCGGCACCGACACTCCCGACACGCTCGTCGCCATGAGGCGCGGCAGCTCGCCCCTGGTCATCGGATTCGGTCAGGGCGAGATGTTCGTCGCCTCGGATGTTCCCGCCTTGCTGGGCCGGACCCGCGAGGTCCTCGTCCTCGATGAGGACGAGCTGGCGATTCTGACCCCGGCCGGCTTGACCCTGCGCTCGCTCGACGGCGCGCCGCTCCACCGGCGCCCGACGACGATCGCCTGGGACGGGGAGACCGCGGAGAAGTCCGGATATCCGCACTTCATGCTCAAGGAGATTTTCGAGCAGCCCGACGCCGTCCGTAACACCATGCGCGGACGGCTCGACGCGCAGGAACCCGACGTCCAGATCCCCGAGCTGGGACTCAAGGATCGGGACCTCGCAGGCCTCAACCGCCTGTGCTTCGTGGCGTGCGGCACCTCCTGGCACGCCGCCCTCGTCGGCAAGTATCTCGTCGAGGCATTTGCCCGGCTGCCCGTGGAAGTGGACGTCGCCTCGGAGTTCCGCTATCGCCGCCCGGTCATCGACAGTCGCGTCCTCACGGTCCCGATCTCGCAGTCGGGCGAGACGGCCGATACCCTGGCCGCCTTACGCGAGGCGCGCCGCCACGGCTCGCGAGCCGTCGCGATCTGCAACGTCGTCGGCAGCTCGCTGGCGCGCGAAGCGGATGGGGTCGTCTACACCCGGGCGGGGATCGAGATCGGTGTGGCTTCGACGAAAGCGTTCACGGCCCAGCTCGTCGCCGTGACGCTCATGGCGCTCAAGCTCGGACTCGCCAGGAGCTTTCTCGACCCCGCCACGGCGCGGCAGATGGTCAAGGCCCTCGCGGAACTGCCCGACCTCCTGTCCGTCGTCCTGCAGCAGAGCGACGCGATCCGGCGGGTCGCGGAGCGGTTCGCCCAGCACGACGACTTTCTGTACCTGGGGCGCGGGCCGCACTTCCCCATCGCCCTCGAGGGCGCCCTGAAGCTCAAGGAGATTTCCTATATCCACGCCGAAGGCTACGCGGCCGGCGAGATGAAGCACGGTCCCATCGCCCTCGTCGACTCGCGGATGCCCGTCGTGGCCATCGCCCCGCGAGGCGAGACCTACGACAAGATGGCCAGCAACATCGAGGAGATCCAAGCGCGAGACGGCGTCGTGATCGCGGTGGCGACGGCGGGAGACGAAGAGCTCCAGGCGAAGGCGGACGTCATGATTCCCGTTCCGCCGACGCTGGAGTGGCTCCAGCCCATCCTGCTCGCCGTGCCGCTGCAGCTGCTCGCCTACCACATCGGCGTGCTCCGGGGCGGCGACGTCGACCAGCCGCGAAACCTCGCCAAGAGCGTAACGGTCGAGTAAGAGAGAGGCTCTCCCGTGTCCGACAGCTTGCCCACGCCCGCCGATCACGCCGCAACCCTGAGCCGTCGCATCGCGACTCACACGGCGCGTCTCACCGTCATCGGCCAAGGGTACGTAGGACTCCCGCTCGCGGTGGCATTCGCCAACGCCGGCTTCACCGTCACCGGGCTCGACACCGACGTCGAGCGCGTGACGGCCCTCGCGACGGGCCTGTCCCACGTGCCCGACGTTCCGAGCGAGGAATTGCAGGCGCTGCTGCGAGCCGGACGGTATCAGGCGACCACGGAGGCCGCGGTCCTGGCGGACAGCGACGCCGTCCTCATCTGCGTTCCCACGCCGCTGGGGAAGTCCAAGGATCCCGACATCTCCTACGTCATCGCGGCGGCCAAGGAAGCCGCCGCGCGCTTCCACCCGGGGCAACTGATCATCCTCGAGAGCACGACCTACCCCGGAACCACGGAGGAGCTGCTGCTGCCGTTGTTTCAGGCGAACGGAGCGAGCATCGGCGAGGACCTCTTCCTGGCGTTCTCCCCGGAGCGCATCGACCCCGGCAACCCCACCTTCAAGGTCAGGGACATTCCGAAAGTGGTGGGAGGCGTGACGCCGAGCTGCAGCCGCCTGGCCGGCAGCCTCTACCGCGAGATCGTCCCCCGCGTGCACGAGGTGTCGACGCCGAAGGTCGCCGAGCTGGCCAAGCTCTACGAGAACGTCTTCCGCAACGTGAACATCGCCCTCGCGAACGAGTTCTCCGTCATGTGCCGCTACCTCGGGGTGAACAGCCGCGAAGTCATCGACGCCGCCGCCACGAAGCCGTTCGGGTTCATGCCCTTCTACCCCGGCCCGGGGATCGGCGGCCACTGCATCCCCGTGGACCCTCTCTATCTCTCCTGGAAGATGCGGCTCAACGGCTACGAGGCACGGTTCATCTCGCTGGCCGACGACATCAATCGTGCGATGCCGACCCACGTCGTGACCCTCGTCAGCGAAGCCCTCAACGAGGAGGGCCTTCCCTTCAAGGGCACCCGGATTCTCGTGCTCGGGGTCGCCTACAAGCGAGGCATCGGCGACACGCGTGAATCTCCCGCGTTCGAGATCATCGCCGCGCTCCGCCGCAAGGGTGCCGAGGTCGCGTACGCCGACCCCCACGTGCCGGCGCTCTGGATCGATGGCGCGCGGATCAAGACGGTGGAGGTGACCCAGGACGAGCTCCGAGGCGCCGACTGTGTGCTCGTGCTCACCGATCACCGCGAGTTCGACTACGTCGCGGTGGCCCGCTTCGCGCGCCTCATCGTCGATACGCGACACAGTGTTCCCGAGCTGCCCGGTTCGCGTGGGCGTCTCGTGAGGCTCTGAAGAGCCGGCCCAGCCCGTGACGAAGCCCGCGTCCGCCCACGCTGCCTTGACCCAACTCCGCGCCCCGCTCTCGGAGCCGCTGTTCGTACGGGCGCTCTCCCTCGAGCGAAAGCGCGCCGAGCGCTCGCGCTCACGCTTTGTCTTGATGCTCGTCGCGGCGGGGGCGGTCGCTCGGCCCCCCTTCGCCGACGCCCCGCTCGCCCGCGCGGTGCCCGCGGTGGTCGCCTCGACCCGGGAGACGGACGTCGTCGGCTGGCACAAGGAGCCCGGCACTCTCGGCGTCATCTTCTCGGAGCTCGGCGCCGGCGCGAAGGAAGCCATCCTCGCCGCGCTCCGGGCCAAGGTGACGGGCGTGCTGGGCAGCGTCCTGCGCCCCGGGGAACTCGAATCTCTCACGCTCACGTTCCACTGGTTTCCGGACGACTGGACAGGCGATGAGGCGGGCCCGGCCATCACGACCCTGTATCCGGACCTCGTGGAACGGGGCCAGGCTCAGCACGTCCCGCGCGCCCTCAAGCGCGCCATCGATCTGCTCGGCAGCGCGGCGGCGCTCCTCGTCCTCTCGCCCCTGCTGTTGCTCATCGCGCTCGCGGTCAAGGTGTCCTCACCGGGGCCTGTCCTGTTTCGTCAGCCACGGATCGGCCGGTACGGCGTGCCCTTCACGTGCCTGAAGTTCCGCTCCATGCACGCCGTCAACGACCCGCGCATCCACCTCGAGTACGTCAAGCGATTCATCGCCGGCACGGTCGAGCCGAGCCCGGCCAGTACGAACGGCAAAACGGTCTACAAGCTCACGAACGACCCGCGACTCACCGTGGTCGGGCGACTGTTGCGCAAGGCCAGTCTCGACGAGCTCCCGCAGTTCCTCAACGTGCTGCGGGGTGAGATGTCGATGGTCGGGCCGCGTCCGCCCGTCCCCTACGAGCTCGAGGCGTACGACGTCTGGCACCGCGGGCGCCTGCTCGATGTGAAGCCGGGCATCACCGGCCTCTGGCAGGTGAGCGGGCGAAGCCGGCTGTCGTTCGACGACATGGTCCGTCTGGACCTGCGCTACGCCACGACGTGGTCGCTCGCGCTCGACCTCAAGATCCTCCTCAAGACCCCCCGTGCGGTCTTTTCCGGTGAAGGCGCGTATTAACACCGCGTCACCGCTCACAACGAGCGTCGTCCGCCACCCTACACCCCACACACACTTATGATTCGAATAGGCGTCGTCGGTTACGGTTACTGGGGTCCCAACATCGTCCGGAATCTCCGCGGCGTGGACGGCTGCGAGGTCGCCGCCGTCTGCGACCGAAGCCCGGACGCGCTCAAGCGGGTCGCGCAGGCGTATCCCGACATCGCCGTCACCGACGATGTGGCCGAGCTGATGGCGTCGCCCAAGATCGACGCGGTAGCGGTGGTGACACCCGTCTGCACACATTTCCAGCTGGCGAAAGCCGCCCTGCAGAACGGCAAGCACGTCTTCATCGAGAAACCGTTCACGGCGACCACCGCGGAAGCGGAAGAGCTCATCGAGCTCGCCGCCCGGCGGAACCTCAAGATCATGGTCGATCACACCTTCCTGTTCACGGGCGCCGTCAAGAAGATCCGTCAGCTGCTCGAGGAGGGGGTGCTGGGCGACATCTATTACTACGACTCCACCCGGGTCAACCTCGGGCTCTTCCAGCACGACGTCAGTGTGATCTGGGACCTCGCGCCTCACGATCTGTCGATCATGGACTTCCTCATTCGGGAGAAGCCGGAGGCGGTGATCGCCACCGGCGAGACCCACCTGAACGGCCTCGTCGACGTCGCGTACATCACCGTCTATTTCCCCCGCAACACCATCGCGCACATCAACGTCAACTGGCTCTCCCCGGTGAAGATCAGAACAACGCTGATCGGCGGCGAGAAGCGGATGCTGGTCTGGAACGACCTGGAGGCCGACGAGAAGCTCAAGATCTACGACAAGGGCGTCCAGATGACCAACCGTCAGGGCGTCTACGACCTGCTCGTGAGCTATCGCTCCGGCGACATGTGGGCCCCGCGCGTCGAGCAGGCGGAGGCGCTGAAGGTCGAGCTCAGCTACTTCGTCGAGTGCATTCGCAACGACCTCACCCCTCTCAACGACGGGATGGCCGGCCTGCGCGTCGTGCAGCTGCTCGAAGCGGCCGATCGGTCGCTGAAGGACAGGGGCCGGGCGGTCCGGCTATGAGCGACTCCCTGTCCGTGGCGCCCGACGTGAAGCTCGGCCACCGCGTCCGGCTGGCGAAGTTCATCAACCTCTACGGGTGTGAGGTGGGCGACAACACCAAGATCGGGGCCTTCGTCGAGGTTCAGAAGAACGCCAAGATCGGCAAGAACTGCAAGATCTCGAGCCACACCTTCGTGTGCGAGGGGGTCGTCATCGAGGACGACGTCTTCGTCGGCCACGGGGTCACCTTCATCAACGACTCCTATCCGCGCGCCACCGCCAGCAACGGTCATTTGCAGACCGAGCAGGACTGGAAGGTCGAGCCGACACTGGTGAAGCGAGGCGCGTCCATCGGCTCCGGCGCCACCATCCTCGCCAACGTGACCATCGGCGAGAAGGCTCTCATCGGCGCCGGCAGCGTCGTCACCCACGACGTGCCCGCCTACGCCATCGTCGCGGGATCTCCGGCGCGCATCCTGCGCTCGCTCCCCGCCGACGGCGCCCCCACCCCGTGACCACCGCCGACGTCGGCACGACATGCTGACGTTCGACCTCGCGTCGAGGCGGACCGGCGCCCTCCGTCTGCTCTGCATCGGCGCCCACAGCGACGACATCGAGATCGGTTGCGGCGGAACGATCCTGCGGCTCCTGTCGGAGCACGCCCATACCGAAGTCCAGTGGGTGGTGGTGGGCTCGAGCGGTGAGCGCGACCAGGAGGCCCTGGCCAGCGCCGAGAGTTTCCTCGCCGACGCGACGAAGCGGGACGTGGTCGTCAGGAACTTCAAGACGAGCTTCTTTCCGTACGTCGGCGAAGGCATCAAGACGTTCTTCGAGGAGCTGAAGGCCAAGAGCTCGCCCGACATCATCTTCACCCACGCGCGTCACGATCTGCATCAGGATCATCGACTCATCTCGGACCTGACCTGGAACACCTACCGAAATCACCTGATCCTCGAGTACGAGATCCTGAAATACGACGGCGATCTCGGCGTTCCGAATCTCTTCGTGCACCTCGACGGGGCGATCTGCGAGAAGAAGATCCGTCTCATCATGAATGGCTTCAAGACCCAGCGCGATAAGGACTGGTTCACGCCGGATGCGTTCCAGGCGCTGCTGAGACTCCGTGGCGTGGAGTCGAAAGCCCCCGACAAATACGCGGAAGCCTTCTATTGCCGGAAGGTCGTCGTCTAGGTCACCCGATGTCAACGGAGCGATCCCAACCATGAAGGTCGTGCTCTTCTGCGGAGGTCTCGGCACCCGGCTGCGCGAGTACTCGGAGACGGTCCCGAAGCCCATGGTGAACATCGGGCAGCGGCCGATCATCTGGCATCTCATGAAGTACTACGCGCACTACGGCCACACCGAGTTCATCCTCTGTCTCGGCTATCGGGGGGAGCTCATCAAGCAGTATTTCCTGAACTATGACGAGTGCCTCTCGAACGACTTCCAGCTGACCGGCGGCAAGGACGTCAGGCTGTACGGCCGCGACATCGACAACTGGAAGATCACGTTCGCCGATACCGGCCTGTCCTCCAACATCGGGCAACGCCTCAAGGCCGTCCAGCGCTACCTCGCCGACGACGAGATCTTCCTCGCCAATTACAGCGACGGGCTCACCGATCTCCCGCTCGGCGACTATCTCGACCACTTTCGGCGGCGGAACAAGATCGGCAGCTTCGTCTGTGTCCACCCGAGCCACAGCTTCCACGCCGTGTCGGTGGCGCCCGACGGCCTCGTCCGGGATCTCCGCCCCGCCGTCGACTCCAACCTCTGGATCAACGGCGGCTTCTTCGCCTTCAAGCGTGAGATCTTCGACTATCTCAAGGATGGTGAGGAGCTCGTCCTCGAGCCGTTCCAGCGGCTCATCCCGATGAACGAGCTGATCGCGTACCGTCACGAGGGCTTCTGGGCGTGCATGGATACGTTCAAGGACAAGCAGGCCTTCGACGACATGAACGCCCGCGGCGAGACGCCGTGGCAAGTCTGGCGCTCGGCCGGCAACGGCCGGCCGCCGCGCCCCGTGACGCCCGAGTTCTCCGAGATGCTCGCGACCGCCCCCGGGGCAACGCCGAGATGAATCCGCTGCGCTCACCCGCGGGCGGCCGCGGAGACGGGCCCGTGAGTTACGTGTTGAACCTGCCGTCGGCTCCCTCATTCGAGGGCAAGGGCCTGAGGGGTTTCGCCTTTGGGCTGCGACACCCCCAGCTCGATATCCATTTCGTCGACGTCGCGCAGGGCCACGACACGTACATGATCAGCAAGTGCGTTACCCGGATCTATTACGTCCTCGAAGGCGAAGGGTCCTTCACCATCGAGAACAAGACGTACCGGGTCCGGCCGCGGGTGCTGATCGAGGTTCCGCCGAATCTCGAATACTCGTACTCGGGGACGATGAAGCTGCTCTTGATCGGCACGCCCCGCTGGTTCCTGGGCAATGAGCGGATGACCAGGAAGAATCCGGACGTTCATCCGGGAACCCTGCTCGAGCGGTTCCTGGGCAGGCTCGCCGCCTGGAGGCCTCGAACGTCGTGACGTCGCGTGTGCGCCGGCTCCTGAGGCTGACGCTCTTCGGAAAATCGCCGCTCGGGGTCGCCCTGCGACTCAACGGCTGGGTCTGGCGTCGCCTCCCTTCGTGGCTCACCGCGGCCCGTCCGATTCGGGCGTACGGCGCGTTGCTGCACGCCCTGGCCCGCCAGCAGACCCGGCGGCAGTCTTTCGGCACCTTCTTCCTTCGCAACCGTCCGGAGCTGGACCTGATGCGACGCCTGGCCCACCGGACCGGCGACGGCTCGACGCTGACGATCGCGGTCGTCGCGTGCAGCGTCGGCGCCGAGGTGTACTCGATCCTGTGGGCCATCCGATCGGCCCGGCCGGACCTCAAAGTCGTCCTGCACGCCATCGACGTCTCCCAGGCCGCTCTCGACTTCGCCGAACTGGGCGTGTACACGGTGGGGCCGTCGAGGTTCCACGACGGCTCGATCTTCGAGCGTGTCACGGAACGCGAGATGGAGCAGGTGTTCGAGCGGCAGGCGGCGTCACGTCGAATCCGGGCGTGGCTGCGGGAAGGGATCGTCTGGCATCGCGCCGACGCGGGGGACCCGGACCTCCCCGAGGTGCTGGGACGGCAGGACATCGTCGTGGCCAACCGATTCCTTTGTCATATGGACCCGCCGGACGCCGAGCGATGCCTGCGCAACGTCGCCCGATTGCTCACGCCCGGGGGACATCTCTTCGTGTCGGGCATCGATCTCGACATCCGAACGAAAGTTTCGCGCGACCTCGGCTGGACGCCCCTGCCCGATTTGATGGGGGCGATCCACGACGGGGACCCGTCCTTGCGCCGCCAGTGGCCCTGCGGATACACGGGTCTGGAGCCTCTCGACACGACACGGGCCGATTGGCGCGTCCGGTATGCGTCAGTCTTCCAAGTCGGCGAACGCCGCTGATCGAGGCACCTCGGCCAATGGTCCCGGCGGCCGCCGCCGACGCAGACCATTTCCGTACCGACCATCTGGTTCAGCGGCTCGGCGACCGCGCCGTTTCCGGCGGGCTGGTCACGGCGGTGGCACAGGCGACGAAGCTGCTGCTCCACCTCGCGTCGGCGGCGGTGCTCGCGCGACTGCTGAGCCCCGAGGAGTTCGGTCTCGTCGGGATGGTGCTCGGCGTGACGGCGCTGCTCGGCCTCTTCAGGGAAGCCGGGCTCTCCACGGCGACGATTCAGCGCGAGACGATCACCCAGGCGCAGGTCTCCAATCTCTTCTGGATCAACATCGCCCTCAGTGGACTCACCGGGCTCGTCACGATCGCCCTGGCCCCTGCGGTGGCGTGGTTCTATCGTGACGCGCGGCTGACGGCCATCATGCTGGCCCTCTCCGTCACCTTCCTTCTCACCGGGTCCACCGTCCAGCACCAGGCGCTGCTCATCCGGCAGATGCGGTTCACGGCCATCGCGATCATCGAGGTCGCCTCTCTGCTCGCCGGCATCGTGACCGGCTGCTGCCTGGCGCTCTTCGGATGGGCGTACTGGTCACTCGTCGGCCAGCAAGTCTGCATGGCGGGCACGGCGTTCGTGCTCACGTGGTGGACGTCAGGATGGCGTCCCACGAGGCCGGAGCGGGGCAGCGGCCTCGCACCACTCGTGAGATTCGGGGCGCACCTGACGGTCTCGGACCTCGTCGCCCGCGTGGCCGTCGCGAGCGACACGATCCTCGTCGGACGCGTGTTCGGGGCGGAGTCGCTCGGACTCTACTCTCGCGCCAGTGCGTTGCTGGCCCGGCCTCTGGAGCAGCTGCTCGCTCCGCTGAGCGCGATCCTGATCCCGGTCCTGTCACGGCTGCAATCCGATCAGGAGCGTTACCGGCGCACCTTCGTCCGGGCCTACGACACGCTGGCGCTGGTGGCGTTCCCGTTCGCGGCGATCTGTCTCGTGCTCGCGGAGCCATTGGTTCTCGTCGTCCTCGGGCCGAAGTGGAAGGGTGTGGTGCCGCTGTTCGCGGGATTCACGCTGGTGGCCCTCTCGCTGCCGCTGTCGATTCCCGCCAGTTGCCTCTTCATGAGTCAGGGTCGCGGTCGAGACTTGCTGCACACGTACACGCTCCTCTCCCTCGTCACGATTGCGGCGTTCGTCGTCGGCCTCGCCTGGGGTCCGCTGGGCGTCGTCCTGGCCCTCGCGGTCTCGAGCCTGATGATCCGTCTGCCGATTCTCTACTACCTGGCCGGCCGGCACGGCCCCGTGCGCACCGCGGATCTCTGGAAGGGCTTCGTGGCCCATCTGCCCTGCTGGGGCGCCGTCTACGCCGCCACCGCCCTGGCCCACGGCATGCTGGGAGCGGCGCCGCCGCTGGTGCAAGTGCTCGTGAGCGCGCCGGCCGGGCTCGCCGGAGGCGCCGTCGCGGTCCTGGTGTTCGAGCGCCCGCGGGCGAGCGCCTTCTATGCCTGGCAGACCGTCAGGCACTCGCTCGCCAGGCAATGGAGCGGCGCCGCGTGATGCCCGTTGCCGACCACGCCGCGGGGGCCTCGGTGGAGCCCACGTCCGGCCCGCCGAAGGGCACGGGCCGAGCCAGGATCGCGCTCTTCGGGATCTTTGGAATTCAGAACCTCGGCAACGAATGCACGCTGCAGGCGACGCTTCACAACGTGCGCGAACGGTTGCCCGGTGCCGAGCTCTACACCATCTGCTACGAGCCGCGGGATGTGCTCCGACGTCACGCGCTGCCGTCCGTTTCCGTGTCCGCACGCTCGTCGACGGACGCCATCTCGGCCCCGTCGGCCGCCGGCCGGAACCCGCTGAGGCGGTGGCTCCGGATCCTCTTCCGCCGAATCCCCGGCGAGCTTCGTGAGTGGCTCAGAGCCTTCAGGACGCTGCAAGGCACCGATCTCCTGCTGATGACGGGAACGGGGATGTTGACGGACTACAACTGCTCGGCCTCCGGCTATCCCTACGACGTCCTCAAGTGGACCGTCGCCGGACGGCTGGCCGGCTGCAAGGTCCGCTTCGTGAGCATCGGAGTCGGTCCGCTGCACGAGCGACTGAGCCGACGCTTCGTCCGGTGGGCGCTCGGCCTGGCCGATTATCGGAGCTACCGAGATCACGTCTCCAGGAGCCGCCTCGAGGCCCTCGGGATCGACACGAGCCGGGATCGCATCTTCCCCGACCTGGCGTTCAGCCTGCCGCCGGCGGCGCTTCCCGACGGCCCGGCGCCCAACGGCCGACGGTGCGTCGTCGGGCTCGGCGTGATGAATCACGTCGACGCCCACGAGCCCGGACATGACCGGCCGGAACGGTATCGCCGCTATCTGTCGAGGATGGGCGACTTCGCGGCGTGGCTGCTCGAACGCGGCTACGGTGTCCGCATCCTCCAGGGGGACGCGAAGCACGATGGCACGGCCCGGCGAGACCTCAGGGCCACGCTCGAGCAGCGCGGGCTGAAGTATGGCGTCGCCGACATCGTGGACGAGGACAGCACCTCGGTCTCCGAGCTCCTGGTCCAGCTCGCCCAGACGGACGTGGTCGTATCGCCGCGATTTCACAATCTCATCCTGGGGCTTCTGCTCAACAAGCCTGTGATGTCGATCTCCTATGATCCCAAGAACGACGCGCTGCTCGAGCAGTTCGGCCTGGGCCGCTACTGCCAGCCCATTGACGCCCTGGATGTCGACCGGCTGATCGAGCAGTTCATCGATCTCGACCGTCACCGTGCCGAGAGACTCTCCGTGCTTCGCGAGAAAGCCGACGAGCATCGCCGGCGGCTCGACGAGCAGTATCGTCTCGTCCTCGCGAATCGCTGAGCGACCCGGCCATGCAGCCAACCTCCCACGCGCGTTAGCCGTCAGAGGACACCCGATGCGAGTCTTGGTCACAGGTCACAAGGGATACATCGGAACGGCCATGGTCCCCATGCTGCGACGTGCGGGCCACGACGTTCTCGGACTCGACAGCGATCTCTATCGCAACAGCACGTACGGCACCGGCCTGCCGGAGGTCCCGGAGATCATCAAGGACATTCGGGATGTCGAGAAGACCGACATCGAGGGCGTCGACGGGATCATCCATCTGGCGGGGTTGTCGAACGACACGCTCGGAGACCTGGATCCGGACCTGACCTACGAGATCAACCATGCCGCCTCCGTCAGGCTGGCGGCCATCGCGAAGGCCCAGGGCGTCTCGCGATTCGTCTTCGCCTCGTCGTGCAGCAACTACGGCGCGGCCGGCGCGGGCATGCAGGACGAGACGGCCGCCCTCAACCCGATCACCGCGTACGCCATCTCGAAGGTGATGGTGGAGCGCGACGTGGCGGAGCTCGCCGACGACACGTTCACTCCGGTCTTCATGCGAAACGCCACCGCATACGGCGTGTCCCCCAGGATCCGCTTCGACATCGTGCTGAACAACCTCACGGCGTGGGCCTACACGACCGGCCAGGTCCTCCTGAAGAGTGACGGAACGCCGTGGCGGCCGCTCGTTCACATCGAGGACATCAGCCTGGCGGCGATGGCCGCCCTCGAGGCGCCGCGCGAGATCGTCCACAACCAGGCCTTCAACGTCGGCCGCAACTCGGAGAACTATCAGATGCGCCAGCTCGCGGACATCGTGAAGGAGACGGTGCCCGACTGTCAGATCAGCTTCGCCGCCGGCGCCGAGCCCGACAAGCGCAACTACCGGGTGGACTTCAGCAAGTACGCGCGCGCCTTCCCCGATCACACCCCGAGATGGGACGTCCGACGTGGGGCGCAGCAGATCTATGAGTCGTACCGGGCGTTCGGTCTCAAGCGGGACGAGTACGAGGGGCCGCGCTACAAGCGCATCGCCCAGATCACCACCCTGCTGGAGAGTGGCCAGCTGGACAAGACCCTGCGCTGGCGACGCCCGCACGGCGCGGGCGATCGATGATCTTTCGCGACACGCCGCTCCCGGGCGCCTATGTGCTGGAGCCCGAGCGAATCGAGGACCATCGCGGGTTCTTTGCGCGGATCTGGTGCAAGAACGAGCTTCGCGCGCGTGGGCTGGGCTGCGAGGTGGCGCAGTCGAATGTCGGGTTCAGCCGCCGGCGCGGCACGCTCAGAGGCCTTCATTTTCAGCGGCCACCTCACGCGGAGGTGAAGATCGTCCGGTGCACCCGAGGCTCCGTATTCGACGTCATCGTCGACCTTCGCCCGGAATCTCCGACGTACCGGCGCTGGTTCGGCGTGGAGCTGAGCGAGGAAAACGGCAAGATGCTCTACGTCCCCGAAGGGTGTGCGCAAGGCTACCTCACCCTGGCCGACAACACGGAGATCTACTACCACACCTCCGAGTTCTATCACCCCGAGTCCGCGTCCGGGGTCCGCTACGACGATCCGGAATTCGGCATCGCGTGGCCGGGCGAGATCGCGGTCATGTCTCAGCAGGACCAACACTGGCCGGATCATTCGGATCGAGACCGGCCCACGGCTTTGGCCGAACAAGGGGAACGCCATTGATACTCGTCGACAAGGCGCTGGCAGAGAGACAGGCGCAGGGGAAACCGGTTCGTGTCGCGATCGTCGGTGCCGGTTACAGCGGACGCAACATCGCCTACCAGATCATCCACTCCGTTCCGGGCCTCCGCCCGGTGGCGATCGCCAACCGGAGCCTTGCCGCCGCTCGCGACGCCTATGCGGCGGCGGGGATCGCCGGTGTCCGCAGCGTCGACACGCCGAACGCGCTGGCGCAGTCGATTCGGGACGGCGGCTTCGCCGTCACC
>Ga0137394_10001465_pt1 | contig 17240 bp, 24 predicted proteins | sample czobulk116metaG_FD_108278 | JGI IMG/M metagenome (GOLD analysis project Ga0137394, IMG submission 108278) | Vadose zone soil microbial communities from Angelo Coast Range Reserve, California, USA - czobulk1.16 metaG | ecosystem: Environmental > Terrestrial > Soil > Vadose zone | place: USA...
ACTCTATGATAAACCTGACCTGGTGTGTCCCTCTTTCTCATTATTCTTTCCTTCCTGTTCGTGCTCACACTCCCTCTCCCTCTCAGCGTTCTTCTCAACATCGGAATTATCCTCTTCGGACCGACTGCATACACCTTTGTCGACACCGACAGGCCCCCCTAGTGCCCGCTCGCTGATTGTTCAACCGTCTACCTCCCTTTTCATTGCGAATTTCTCTTCATCCCATGGGATAAATTGTCTTCAGGATACCTGAGCCAGCGACGACTGCTTCGGCAACCATAGAACAATTACAAAATAGCAAAACTTCATAGAGCCTTGGAACCCAAGTTACCATTCATACCTCGGTTACCCGCTCGATACCTCAATACGCTATCATGATGAATGCGCTGCGTCCTTCTCTCTTTCGTCCTACCGGCCGTCCTTCCTCTGCTCCCCCAACTCCGATCCCTCAGCCATCAGATGGGGCAAATCCGGCTGACCGGGCGCACCGGTCTATCGCTAAGCTATCCCTCTCCGGTTTCAAAAGGTCGCCCTCTGCCCAACCGATGTTACCGTCACAAGCCGCTACCGTCATTCAAGATGGCTCTTACCTTCAGGTCCTCAGTCTCAAGTTCAGTGAGGGTGTTTCCAAGGCGCTTGCCCAACCCCCCAGCCCTGCCACCGCTAGCGACTCCCTCAACGGGAGGCGTCCCATTCCGGCTGGCCGAGGACGCGAGTTCGGATCTCTTATTGCAACGTAAGCGGTTCATTTCCGGTGTATTACCGCTTGGCATTTCCATTCTGATCTGCCCGCAGCGAGTTGAATGCATTACACGATAATCCGCACCTTCGCAAGGCAGCCTTGCGGACCCTGCAGCGTCCCCTCTCCGCTTTGTTGACCAATCTATCGAACAATTTGCTGCGGCTGCTGTCCTCTCCCGAATTTCTCAGCCCGCCAGCCCCTACAATTCATGCACCGAACCCGAACCCTACTCAGGCCCATGCGTTGTCCCTTGCAACCTTCGCTGGCGAACTGCTCGAGGTCTTCGATGAGCTTGGGTTGGGCCTTGATTCGGACGCTCGGGGTGACGGTTTGAAATCGACGCGGGAGGCTCTATTGTCCGTCACCACACGAGTCATTCATCCATTGGTCGCTGGGATGAAGGCAGAACTTACGTCACTCATTGAAGCGCTTGAGGGGCCTGCTCCGACATGCCACGCAAAAGTTGCTACATCTTCAAAGACAGTCCCCACGCAGCACCCCTCCATCCTCGCTCTGCAGGCTAACATACCGATATATGCGCGCGCCCTCACGCGCTACTTCCCCGCGGCTTCGACCCAGTCCCATCTTGCCTCTTTGGAGATTTCTGTGGTTTGGCGTACCCTCGTTGCACTTGCTCACAGGACACCTTCGCAACAGACTCCGCCAACCTCGCCGAGTCTCCCACCTCTTGGTGGAAAGAAGGGTCGTGCCGTGGGCGCCACACCCCCAACTACTCCCCCCTCCGCGCGGTTCATCCTCAAGCTGCCCCCTTCTCGTCCTCCCTCGCCTCCGACTCCACATACCGTTATACCACCTATCGTCACGGACACCCGCGCTGTATGCGATCTGCTTTCCTCTCTACCCCGTCCCGACGCCGGTAAAGAGACCACGCGCCTGGCACGGGAGGCTGTCAGTGACGCATGCGATGGACTCAAAGCTCTCCTGCGCCTCATGGAATTTGTGCATACGTGTACCATCCACAGTGCGGAAGAGCTCGCGCGTGAACTTGGGGTTTTGACCGCGGACCTCCCGACGCTGATCTCCCTCCCTATCCTCCTAAATGCGTACGTGTTTACAAGCGAGAAGGGCGGTCCTAGGTCTGTCGCTTCTACGCTCGGTCTTCCAGAGGAGCGATATCGTCTTGGGTGTCTCACGGGGTTCGGCAGGGCGGAGGAGTGTACCACGGTTGTTGGACAGAGAGTGCTCGACGTGCTCACCAATCAACCGGGGCTCTCGTCTGATCCTGCCGCCGAGGGTGTGATCCGCTGGCTCAAAGCCGAGATCGCACCAACCACGCCGACAGCGGGCTAAATGGATCTTATGTGCAAGAATTTCATTGCAAGCTGCCAGCTTCATTTTTTTTGTCTCGTGATATCATATACCGCTCGGATGTTGGAGGCTTTGGTTACCATTTTTTTTTCTCAATTTCTGTCAACTTGGCCTATCTCACGAATATATCTTACGGTATTTCGCGTTGTTGTAGACATAGCAGTCTGTCTTGTAACTTACCACGCAGTGTTTAGTAGCCCCCTCCTGCGGAGCCCGACATAGACTTATTATTTATTGCCATAATGACGGAGAGAGCACATGGCGGCTATGAATGAATCCGAAATCTAATCTGGTCTGCTGTCTGAACCAACGTGTAGGGGGTGTTTTGAACCACGGCATAGCGTAACCTACCACTATTGATCGAACTGAATGTGGGAGCGTGATGGGAATATCATCATGGCGACTGTCATTCATAAGCACAGGTCCAAGAAAGCCGTGGGCATGTCTGCAAGGACGAAACATCTCCGTTTTCTGATCCTTTACCTGTCCACACATGAGATTTGCGAGTGGCTAGGGATTCAAAGGCCTGCCCACGTGACTGTATGGGGATGGGAAAGCGACGGGAGTTCTTCTCCCACCCATCGTAGTACTCACCAACTTGAATTGAAGATGGTATCGTCTCAAACCAGTTCAATTCCTCTCTCGGATGTTCAAGCCGGTTATCATGGCGCCACCGTCACTTTGGTAAGACACGATGAGGCTGGGGTGCGCTGCCCAAGCTGTGGACATGATCGTCTTACATCATAGTAAAACACTGCCGTGTAGTTTCTGGACTGGACTGGGCGAGGACGTAAATCGATCGATAATCGATAACCATCGGAGACTCGATTCGCACAGTGCAGGAAGAAGTCTGTACTGCGTGCAGAAGAAAATAGGAGGATCTGCGTCCGCGGCGAGGTTACGGTGGGCGAACAGCGCGAACTTACTAGTATGCACTGTATGTGCACTTTGCATTCCATTGATTGTTTCTGAAACAGATATACCTCACCACCTCACCTTTATCCTCGTCCAGCACCTGTTGATGTCGTTGGCAAAGATCTTGTATTACAGCAATGACCCTTGTCACCGAGCATGCCATCGGGGGTAAAAATGTCCCGATCGGAGCGTTTCGACCGAAAATTCGGTATCTCTCTATACACGCGCCCACCTCGAACTACCCGGAACTTCGACGCTACAGCCTTTTGTCGAAAAAAAAAATTGCGAAAATGTCGCGAACACGAAACAATAAAAAAAATAGAAAAGGTTTGGTGCCGGCATTCCCTACGCAGTCCCCACGTCACCATCGAGTTCCAGCCCGCCACCGACTTGGATCTCATGCACGCTCTCGCATGCGACGCCCTTGAGCACGTTTGCGGGACCCTCAGCGACGACGGCCTCGAGCTCAGCGGGACTCTTGACGAGCAAGAAACCCGCAAAGCCGAGTGCGTTGACGCCCAGGCGTTCGTGCGAGGCGGCGAGCTCGTGCGCCTCTCGCCGTCGCGGGAAGACGTACATGTGTCCGAGCGTGAGCAGCACGTTGTACGACGGCGCCCCCGCGGGGTAATCGACCGCGTACCGCACCGTCGAGATGCACAGCTCGAGCAGCTCCAGGAACGCGTTCGCGAGCGCTGGCTCTAACTCTGGGCGCGTCGATCCGGGTGCTAGCGCCAGTCGCCGGACGTGGTTCGCGAAAGGGAGAGCGGAAAGCGCGAACGGTTTGTCTGTAACCGGGGGCAACAAATTTTATGGGATGTGTATGTGAGAGAGAGGGGGGGAGGGAGCACGTTTTTTAACTCGCGAAAAATCCCGCGGTGATGGGGAGGATACCGACCGTCTTTGTCTATGCGGGCGGCCCTAGCAAGACGCTCGATGGGCGGGCCATCCTCGTTTCGCGCGGGCAAGAACTGCAAGTGTTTGTGTGGCTGACTCGCACCGCTACGGTCGCCACCTTCCGGAGGAGGGCGTCAGGCTTGATGATTGGTGGAAGGGAAGGTGGGGGAGGGGGTCTGTGCGGTTACGCACAATTGTAGAACGCGAACAGATGCTTCCCGGCTTCGCGCGCCGCGCGCAACAACAGATACGTCTGCACGAGATCGCTAGGACGCAACGGCGACGTCTGGCTTTGGAATTCTAAAGCCGATTGGGGAACGCCAAGATCGAAGAAACAAAAACATGAACGTCAAAATTACGCTTGTACCACCTTGTCCCTGCCTTTGCGACACGCAGAAGAATCAGAAATGCATGCACCTTTTGTAACCAGGAGGAAATGTTCCTCGACGACAGAGTACTTGTTGAGCTGGAAGAAAAGCAGAGCGAGATCGGTTCGTCGCTCTCTCACAGAGATCCGGAAAACAACAAGGGAACGTGAAGGCGATGAGATCACCCACTGACCAGGACGACGTATTCTGTGCCCTCTTCCTCATCCCGCAGCTCGCCGACGTAAAGGTTCGGATTGTACGGCGACTTGAACACGTCTGCGCGTTTCTCCTTCTGGTGGTCGCCTGGCTCAAAGTGTGGGGTCGGAAGGTCGGGTTTCTGCAGCAACGCAGGGCATGACCTGATCTCGAACTAAAGACAGAACGAAAGTGATACGTGTGGATCTAGGGTCTGGCGATGGAGAGGTGGGGGAGCCAATGTGACCCACGTCGATACCCAAGTCCTGGTGCGTGTGAACCTGCGAGGGAAAAAACAGCAGATCGCCCGACTCTTTGCCCTTCTCAAAGGCAGGCCTGAGAGCTGAGATGATGGCGGATGGTGTCGAAGCGGACATGACTTTCCGCAACGCCGTGACGCTCGAGATCAGACGACGTGAAATGGTAGTCAGTCGTGAGGATCGGTCATCACAATACACCTCAGGTCACTCCCAGGCCGTCATGCTTGTTGTCAACACGTCCGGATAATACATCGGACGTTCAACATTACAAACTCCACCTCTGTTCTGTGCATGTTTTGTACAAGAAACCCGATAAACAACAAAGAAAACAAGAGATGGCTACTTCCGCGCCGCAGGTCCCAGCCGTGCACGGTCGTAAGCCTCCCCAGTGGCTAATCTAAGCACGCTCCCTCCTGGCTTTGTTGTCCTTTGCTTCTTCCATCACTTCCCCTAACATCATGGCCCGGGTATATCCAAAGATAGCGACAAGTGACCATATTGCCCCATTCGTCCCCTGTTCACAAGGACTCTCGGTCATTCGGTGACAATAGAAGTTGTGACAGGGACGACGCACCTGGTAGAACAATATGGCGAAGAAAACTTGGAAAACCAACAGTACGATCCTAATAACCATGCTTCGATATGCAGACGTGCCCTTAATAAATGGGGCGGGATATTCCAAGGCGAGAATGACGAGACCGAGGAGCAAAGATATTATCGGGATGACGGGGGCTTTCACTATAATGGAGATAAAGAACGCATCCTGTTTCGCTGGTCTAGAGACGCCAAGGAAACATTCAGAGACAGGTGGAGACAGAGACGCTTTGAGCACGTACTGGATACCTCCAGGGTTACGCCTGATCCCACTGACAAAGTCCCAAAAGAATTTACGATAGACCATCGCAAAGTAGGCCGCCCAAACGGTGTCTGTTGTAATTTTCGTTAGGCCGGCTGCGACTTTGAACGAGAGATGGGTTGCCAACTTACAGGCGGAAGCAGCGATGGAGACATAGCGCGCGTGTTCGTGCCAGATGAATTTACCCATTTCAAAGACCAGCTAATGGGATTGCGTTGGTGTTTGTGTGAAGGGGAAAGGTAAGGGGTGGTTTTTGTGAGGGGAAGGAGAAAGAATGCAAAGGGCAGTTAGGAACAATAGTGGCCACCAGGACACAAGGAGGTGTGAATTTGTGGGAGCCCGCTCGGATGGAAAGATAGCGTCACCGGGGATAACTGAAAAGAAAAAGAAGAGAAAGAGCGAAGGGAGAGGGGAGCTCAGCTCGAACGAAGAAAAGCGAGGAATAACGCGGGGAAAGAAAGGAAGAAGGGAAGGGAAACAAGCTCAAGTAGTGCCGAGCACGGCCGGGCCTCGCCTCGCCGGTCCACAGCCCGTCTCACTTGACGACCATCGCCAAGATCAACTCATCTCACGGCCTCCTCGATTAGATCGCCATACTGTCTTCCTCCTCATCGTGTATACAGGTGATACTGTATGATAAAGTCCGTCATTAAAAGCAAACCGTTTACCTATGCGCACACACCCCAACCCATCCCGCAGGGCATACACTTCTAATAAGGTATATCCAACGTAGGCGGGCGGGCCGGGCGCATGGGTACAGTTGGCCGCTGATGATCAACAACAGTAACCGTAACAGTTGTCAGTCAGCTGTCAGATCCTTCACATGCATCAACCTCGCGAGGAAACCTAACGCACCTCGTCCCAGCGATCACCGTTGCCATCCCGCACCTCGCTCATTTCCGAGTCCGGCATCGAACGCCGCTTTTCCCACGCATCGTCCGTAAAGGGATTTCCTTCTTGGGGTCCAGTCGGTGGGTACCCGACGCCCTTCTCGGGATCACTGGGGTCTGAGAAAGGATTATGCACTTGCGGAGTTCGCGGAGACAATCCCCTTGGAGGACAGAAATGCATCGGCAGACTTGGCGTCTTAGGCTGCCGAATGGAAAATTTCGGACGCCAACGGTCTCGTTGGCCACCCCTGCGACGGCGAAAAAGAGCGACAGCAAGGACGAGTAGGACCAGAAAGAGGGTGCCCGCTATCGTTCCTCCGATGATAGCTAAGTTGAGCCGTTTGGTGTGAGGTGTCCCAGTGGATCCTTGAACCACATTCTGAACATTTCGAAAGGCATCTACCGTGCCTGAGTTCGCGATGTTTCCGCTGTTGTCCTCGGTGGTCGATCCATTAGAGGTACTGAGCACAACTATCCTATCGATGTTCATGAACTCGCCCGTATTGTCCTGACCGGAGTGTGCGGGATTCGCGGTCAACGTGACATTGTGTGGGCCGGATGTCAAGCCGCCTGCGAAGTACTGCGGGGGAATTAATCATAGGCCTGGTTCGAACCATAGCGCAACTGACCAACAACGTCTGCAAGAAGTGACGAGTGTTAGCGCAAGGAAGAAATCAAGCTCAGCGTGCTCACTCCGAAATGCAGATGGCTGGCTAGACCACTCGAGCCACCCAGGAATGACTTCGTGACCCCATCCGTCGTCACGGTGTAGTTCGCTTGGTCAGGCGAAACTATCCCGAATATTGCAACAGCATCACCATCGAATGCGAACTGTGCTTGTGCTCCTCCGGTCTGAGTATAGCTAGCGGTGGAGGAATCTTAGCACAAGGGACTGAAAGCTCAGGAATGCGGAGCGTACTGAAGTGTATCATTAAACAATCCCTGCCCTCGGAGCACACCCCAGTCCGCGGGCGTGGGCAAGTAAGCGATGGTATTGGCGTCTACCGGCATCGCTGTTATCGTTGAGCTGGGGACGACAGTTCGATCTATCACGCATACAAGGGGTGTAAAAACGCACTTGACAGAACCGATCTGTGTCTCGAAAACAATGGAGTCGAGGTCAATAGGAGAATTCGTGCCCGTGTTGGTTAACACGGCAGTATGAGGCCCGTTCGTAAGGCCAGATTGACCACCGAGCAATTGCTGGAATGACGCATTTTGAGAGTGCGCGTTACCGGCTACAGACTGGCCATCAATGGAGATATTGTACGGGCCATACGTTGAAAATTTCGCGCCAAAGAACCATATTCCGGTCCCTGGAGAATGGGATCAGATAACGTGGGGGCGGTCGAGAAAGGGTAGTCACCATTAAACTGAATAGTTGCGGATGCACCATAGGAAGAAGATGTATGCCGTGACTGGTATGAATAGAACTGGTAAGGGAAATCAGCGTGTGAAAGTCAAGTGATGTTATGTTAGATGGGACGTACTGGAGCGCGAGGGTCATTAGGTGAATCTGTCCATGCACCAGCAGGACTGTATGAAATCAAAGGGGAGGCGTCATCAGCTGGATCCGATGAAAAATAAATCAACAATGTTGCCATGGACATAGAGGTAGGTCTCCGAACCAGAAACGTTGAAACTAGCCATCAGGGCTGAATGAAAGTAATAAAGGCTGAGGAACCCGGCCAGCAGGCTCAGGAGAAGGGAAATGAAGATAGCAGCAACCGGGGGTGTTGCGATACTGGGGGGAGTGTTTTGGCGAGGCCATCATTTTATCATAGTACCAAGTCGACCGACCGCACGTGTACCTCACTCCCCGGACGATCTCACCACTGAAACAACCACAACTCGGAGCTATGGAGATGGCCGCGGCAATCTAGCCCTATGACCCAACATAGCATTGTACACCTAGCGAGGTAAAGAAAACTGTGAGTATTGTATATATAACTTAGCCAACTAGCCCTAATAGAGGAGCGGCCCGACACCGAAGCACAGCCTCTTGACCTTGGCATCTGAGTCAAAGGCCTCCCTTCACCATTGCATGCCTCCCAGGAAATCAGTGACCAAGCCACTGCCTGGCCCGGCTACCCCTTCCAAGCGTACAGAACTTATCACCGTCGGCAGTCGCCAGATCCAAGTCAAGCATCCCACTCGCCTTGACGAGAATGGCCTTTTACCCTCCACCGCACGCGCGCTCGTGTTGCGCAATGGGAAGCAGGGTGCCATGGGCACAGGCGAGCTCATGTCGCTGAGGAAGCCGATCGGTCGCGAGAAGCTCGAGTTGTTGGGAGGTAAGCTGTTTGCCCATGGCGTAAAATTGATCGAATACCTAGCCCTCTCGTTGAAAAGAGGATCTCCTTACACAGTCGACCAAGAATGCCCTTGCTGCCCCGTTCAACATCGAACGGCTCCTCAGCACTGCAGATGCGGAATATAGCGGTAGGCTCCACTCTGTGATCCTCTCAAGGACCATGAATAATAAAGTCAAACATCGATCCAACAGCCCATATCGATAGTATCAAGTGGCTCAAAGACCCAGACCTCTTCTACCACGAGCTCTCGAAGGAAGTCCATTCTAATGTTTCTCAGTCGTCAGGGAATGTACGCCAGGACCCTTCAACCGACAAGAACTTCGTGATCAATGCGCTTGCCACTCGGTAAGGGATTCCACCCCTCCGCCTTGGCGCTTGGCTGAGCGTCTCCTCGATGAGGCTAGGATACATAATTCGTATATGCTTGCTTCTGCTTGGAAGATTGTTCGGGACCGCCTCGAACTACTGGAGCAAAAGGGCGTTGTCAACAGTCAAATCCGGTCGCAGCTGGCAAACAAACCGAATTTGAGAAAGGAGTATCTCGTCGTGTGCGACGTTCTCGGCGCTCTCATTGACGCGCTTCAAGCGCGGTTCTCATTGCTTGCGGCAACGGCTGGTGTGCATATTCCAAATCCCCTTGAAACGAAAAATAGTCACCGTTCCTCTCCTAGAGCACTTCAAGATATATTTTAGGAAATACGAGGAAAGCGACCCCCATAATCCCGAGTACATATTTGATTGGACCGCCCTTCGTGAGGCCTATAAGTCCTACGTTGACTCGATTGTCATTGAGCTCTGTCTTCCCAACTCACAATATCCCAAGTATATTTTGGCTCGCATCTTAGAGGATGCCACGCAAGAAGCTCCTCGTGAAGCGAAGCGCTTTCCGCAAGCACTGTTCGACGCACTCGGTGACCTCTCAGTAAATATCTATGCCGTCTCAGCGTCGCTCTCATTAACCTGCCAATATTATAATCAGGTTGCATTGCAGCTGCAAGAGACGCTAGAGGCACCGTTTTTTAGTCCACGAGGCGAACAATGGCGAAGTCAATCGCGGGCCATGCCTGAAGAGTTAAGTTGGTGGACGGAGGCTCAGTCTCTCTCTGAAGAGGCGTCGAGAAAACTTGGCAAAAATCTCAATATTATCTTTCCGCTGGAGAAGACCAAGCAGAGTAATATAGTGGACGCAATGTGGACTCGTATAAACGACGTGGGCATGTTCGAAAACCTGTGAATGGCCACACTGATGCATACTACAGACCTACAAAGCCGTCACAACTATGGACTTGGACATACTATGGCGGGTAGAGGATGAGTTTCTACGCGTCCCGCAATGGAGTACCACGGTGTCACCCGGTAAGCGCAACACTAAGACACCCACAGCCTTCTCAGAGCCGAAGAGGATCGAAAGCGGCAACGCAACCCTGCAAGTCCCGGATGGGAATGAGTCGGACCCGCCTTCGATGCCCCCTCTAACGGAGGCTTCGGACATGTCTTCCAATGACTCTGCTGGGGCGTTGTGGGATGGTGCCCCGGAAAGCGAGGATGGATCTTCAGATTTCGACGGCGAGGTGTCGAGCGAATACGATTCAGAGGAGGAGGCTGAGCTGCGCGATCTTCTGCGCGAAGCCATGGATATCGCAAGTGCGCACCCGGAAATTTTCGAGGAGAAGAAGGCCTTCGATGAAAAGTCGAATGATAACCAATTCCTCAAAGCACTGGGAGCGCTCCGAGGTAAGTCAGGGCTCAGTGATGAATATGGTTATCAAAGATGTGAATCGCTGTTAGGCCGCCTATTCTCCTCGAATCCCCGGCTCAGAACGAATCGGCCTGGGGCGCAGGTGCCCCAAACTTTCCCCAAGCTATCCAAAATTAGCCAAGGTATGGGTGATTCAGTCTTGGATGTCCTTTGGACTTACCCCCTTGTGTTTGTAAATACAACGGTATAGGGCGAACTGTAACCATCGAGGAAGTCGAGGATGAAGATGCGTGGCATACAGTAGCCAAGAAGAAGAAAAAGAAAAAACCAAAGAAGAAAAAGAAGCCAGTGCCTGCTGCTGGGCCAGTCGATGGACCCGAGACAAGCTCTCAGCCGCCGTCCTCGCCCGTCATTGAGCCACCTTCACCAATCATACCTTCGCCTCCGCTCGTAGTGGAGCCCCCGCCGACTCCAGAAGTCAAGAAGAAGAAGCGCCTCGAGAAGCGTCAGCCAGTCGTACGCCCCCCGAGTTTGGCATCGAGCTCGACGACAACGTTTGCCAGCATGTCCACTACTTCACTGGAGGAGACCCGCGCGAAATCTGCACATTCGTATCTGCAGTCGGAGAACTTGACGGAGCAAAGGGTCAAGGTCAAGACGCGAGCGGAACCGTCAAGTCTCCCACCGGTCGAGGAGCACGATACCAAGGGGGGTTTCTTCTCACGGTTCAGCCGTAAGAAGGAGACTGCGCCGGGCACGTCTGAGGAGGAGACGAAGGAGAAGCGGAACCTCTGTTCATGGTTCAAGAAAATGAACCGGAAGAGCGCCGGGTTTTTGGCACAGATTCTAGGTGTGGACAAGAGCGCGAAGAAGGGTGGGCCACCAATGAAGTGGGACCACTTCGTCAAGGTGGGTAAAGTCTCCCGCTTATCTGCGCTGTGGAAAGCGAAAGTGGACTGTCCTTGGTGACAGGTGATGATCGACATGGGTTTCGAAGTGGATGCGGGCACTGCGGGGTCGAGCGTCCGCTTCCAGCCTCCAGACCCAACATTGCGATCGATTTCGTTCCATAAGCGTAAGTACTCTGCCACCTTCTCTGACTGAGTGAAAATATATCTTCACCTTTTATGCAGCTCACCCGGAGAGCACGATCGACCCGATCACTCTTCAGAAGTGGGGCAAGAGGCTGAAGAGCTACTACGGGTGGTCGGAGGAGATTCTCCTGCAGCATGCCGGTTTACAACTCTAAGCGCTCGTGCACCGTCGATTCTTTGGGCGCAGAAGAGATACTTCAAATTTGGATGCGAGGCGTTAGGAACGAAGTGCGAGTGGCGCATGTGGAACACCTCCTGTAAAGCAGCATGATGGGCAGTGATGTTTTATCAGGCTGCTTTAGTGTGGGGTACTGTGCTGTGATGTGCCCTAGTTAATAAATTGAGTGTCACGGGTTCCGGCTAGCCTCTCTTCCTTTGAACCGCGGCCTCAACCAGATGGCTGCTCGACCGCCCCCAACGAGGCCCCATATCAGCCTCAATCCGTCCTCGCACTTATCTCATTCGATCACAGAGTGGGGCGAAGATGACGCCTGGGACAGTGCATCCGATTCCGAGTCGGTCTCGAACTCCCAGTCCGTGTGGGGTCGTTCGCTCAATCAAACCGCGAACTCTCGACCGTCGGGTGCGACGCCCACGCCCGCGACCACGTTGTCACCCTTGTCGTCCTCCTCCGCATCCAAGCCCGTGCCCGTCTCCCGCAAATCGCAAAACAGCTCCAGCTCGACCCTCGCCTTGTCCTACACGCACATCAATGCACCAAGCCCCTCCCACGCAGACTCGATCTCGACTGGCGCCGCCACTGCCATGACGACGACGAAGAACGGCTGGACGATCGTTCAGAAAGGGAATGAAGATGGAGACGGACTCGGACTCGGACTCGACGACAAGGCCGCGACCGCAACGGCTCTCTCAGAATCTTCGCACGATGATCGCGAGGGCGGCGGCGACGCGGACAACGACATGACGTTTGAGGATCTCGGCGCCGAGTTTATCGACATGCCTGTGATACCCAGGACACGACTGGGCGCCGGCTGCGTTCGGCAGGATGCGGCGGAGATCGCCAACGGTGCGTGGGCGCGTTTACCAGACGGTTTTTTGCGGTGTTGTATTCATGCATATGGTGTTTTTTGGTTTTGCACGTACGCATTGCACGCATGCAGACCCTTTGCGCCTTCTTGGTCGTCCTAATGGGGGGCGACATGGTCGTGCCGAATCTTCGTCCTCACGACACTCAAGACCGTCGTCCCCGCATCATAGTGAGCCATCGGAAAAGCTGAAGCGGGAGCAGTCCGTCAAGGCCAATCGTCATCAAAAATTCATCGAGTGTCTGTCTCGCGAGGACGTGCACATGGGTTCGTTCTTGCTTTTTATGTTCACTAATTCTTCACCCGGGACTATCTGACACTTGGTCCCCCTTCCTCCTCCCTTCTCCGCCTCGCATTTTCTTCAAATTTTATTTTATTTTTCATTTGCTGTATAAGCCGAGCTACGAAAGTTGGCCTGGTCAGGTATCCCCGAAGATCTTCGGCCGCTAGCTTGGCCATTACTCCTGGTGCGATCCTATTACATCCTACGTGCGCCGCTCTAGCCTCATCTTTCTAAGGGCTATCTACCCCTTCCCACGCGCCTGCGCTCATCCACGCTGGAGCGGAAGCGCAGAGAGTACCAGTCACTCGTCGATCTCACATTTGCAAAGGGCAGAGACGGCTTGGATCAACAAATATGGCATCAGATCGAGATTGACGTGCCGCGGACAAGACCTGGGGTGCAGCTGTGGATGCATTCTTCGACGCAACGCGTATGGATGCGTCACATCATCATCGTCATCGACCTGCGTTTTTGCCTCACACCCTCCATTCATTCTCTTCACAGTGTCTGGAGCGCATATTGTACGTCTGGGCGATACGGCATCCCGCCAGCGGATACGTGCAAGGAATAAACGATCTCGCCACGCCGTTCTTCGAAGTGTTCCTGTCCGCATACCTCGGTAAGTGGTGGTTCTGCCAGCAAAGCAAAGTTCCCAGGCATCTGACGAACAAGACGATATATATATATATATTATATACCGCCAGATGCCGATCCGGAAGAGATCGATCCCGCGATCCTCCCTTCGCCCGTCCTAGCCGCGGTCGAGGCCGATTCGTTCTGGTGCCTCTCGCGTTTGCTGGATGGGATCCAGGACAATTACATCACCGCGCAACCGGGTATCCAGCGCAGCGTCAAGCGCATGGCGGAGCTCATCGCGCGCATCGACGCACCGCTCTCCGAGCACCTCGCCACGCAAGGCGTCGAGTTTATGCAGTTTGCGTTTAGATGGATGAACTGCTTGCTGATGCGCGAGATCAGCGTGAAGAATACCGTCAGGATGTGGGATACCTATTTGGTGCGTCTTTTTCTCTTTCTCTTTTTGGCGCTCGACAGGAACATCGGGATGAATGGCCATATACTACAGGCGGAAGGCCCGGACGCCTTTTCTCAGTTTCATTTGTATGTCTGTTCCGCATTTCTCGTCCGGTGGAGCGAGAAGCTCCGTGAGATGGACTTCCAGGTACGTAGGAGTTCTCATCGGCGCATTCTATCCATTTCTTGCGTTGGCCCCACCTCTATCCAACGCCCTACCCCCAGGGCATCATTATGTTCCTACAGTCATTGCCAACACAAGATTGGACGGACGACGAAATCGAGATGCTCCTCAGCCAAGCGTTCGTGCTCAATTCGATCTGGCACAACGCGCAGAGCCACTTTACGGGAAAGTGAAATCGATCGAGAACGTCCTTCCATTTCAAGCAGCACATACCCTTCCTACTTTCTGCGCATACTTTGTTGTCGGTCGCTCAAGTCGCGCAAAAGTCACACCACACACAAACCGGGGGTTGCATCAGCAATAAATCTGATAAATGCACAATAGCACCACGCTTAGAGGAAGTGGAGGGGAAGGGAGGAGTGGAGTGAAGTGAAGTGAAGTGGAAGATGAGGATATGTATATCATCACCCAAGGCAGAGAGATGTGTACGGTTTCGTGTCTGCATCATCAAGTACTCGGGCTCGAATCGGCCTGCACTAGCCGTACCTCGCGCTCTATCGCCTCCGCCATCTCAATCGCGGCAGCTTCGTTACCTACGCGCAGACGGTACTGCACCGTCTGCGTATCCTTGCCAGGCGATGTAATATGACCCGTGAAGGCGACCGTCTTGACCGTGCGCTTTGGCTGCAATCCGGGATACATGCGGAAGTTCTACACGGGAAAAACATGAGTTCCTAATAATAAAGAGAACGGCCGAATGGCGACGCACGATGATAATTTTTCCAGTGACGCTAGAGCGTAGGATGACGCGCCGTGTGCTCGTTTCTTTATGCGTCTTGAGACGGAGCATGCCTATACAGACAGCGAAGTGAGAAGGAAAAAAAAAACAGATTAAATGTTGAGCCTCCGCTCGCGGGAAATGATAAAAGCGAGAGAGCAAGTACGCACCGACGCCCATCTCCGACCACGTAGGCGCACCCTCACGGTCCGTCGTGAACTTGAACACTTTCGCCTTTACCGTATACGTCGTGTCTTCATCCTCCTCGCCCTCGCCCTCCCCACCATGAAATCCGGATGGCGCTTGCCCGTCCTCTTCCAGCGAGCCCTCCGTCGCCGGGGTGTCGGCTCGCGTTGTAGACGACGAGGGCACGTCAAGATGTGCAGGCGCGGGAGCGGGGGTGCTGGCAGTCGTCGACGCTGGCGTTGATCCCGCCGTACTTACCCCTCCTGTTCCCGCCGCCGTCGCAGAGGCCGACGTGGAAGTTGTCGACGCAGCGCCAAAGACCAATCCAGAGGCAGTAGTAGATGTTGTTTGGGATGACCGCGCGCGCGACGGCGATCCGAACGAAAAGCCGACGCTGCCTGCCTTGGGCGGGGTCAATCCCTCGCTACCCCCCGGTGCGACGCCGAACCCGAATGAGGCGGGAGTCGTCGACGACGTCGACGTGCCGAAAGTGAACGGTGACGGTTTCGCGGGCGAACCGAATGGTCCGCCGAATATGCTGGTGGGCGGCGGATGATGCGGCTCTCCCTGGCCCTTCTCCTTGTCCTCTGTCGATTTCGTCGTCGATGTCGCTGAGCCAAATAGGCTGTTTGGTGCCCCCGAAAAACTCGTGGTGTCCGAGAACAACTTTGTGCCAGGCGCCACGTTGAAGGCGAAAGGTCCTGACGCAGATGGAACGGGCTTGTCTTTCTCCTTGTCCTTTTCCTCTGACGCCGCCTTATCAGAACCGAAGAGCGAGGTCTTTGGTGGGTTGCTGAAGAGCAAGGTGGTGGTGGCGCCAGCCCCACCCCCACCGAAAGGAGAGGCGCTCGAAGAGGTGGTGCTAGTGGGCGCGAATGCGCCGAGCGAAAAGGCGGGTTTCAGGGAGGGTGTAGATTCGGCTTCTCTTGGTGTTGCAGACTTAAACTGGGATGCCGCACCGGTGAAGCTGGAAAAGGGTGACGACGATGCCACGGACGTGGATTTAGGGTCTGAAGATGCGGTTGATGAGGATGTGAATTTGAAAGGGGATGATTCGGTTGTAGACGATGCAGGGGAGAATCCGGTTGCAGACGCAGCAGAACTCGTCGGAGCTGCAAAACCTGCGAAGCTTGTGGGAGGCACCGGCATCGCGGCGGGCCCGGACGTAGCGGGCTTGAGGAAGGAGGACGGGGCAGCGGGAATGAAAGGCTTGCTGGGTGGGCCTGAAGAGGATTTACCGTCATAGTCTTGCTGCACCGAGACACGATGCTTTTTGTATTGTCCCAGGAGATCCGCAATATCGACGAAAGGATCGGACTCGATCGCCTTCGAGACGGCGGAGAGGAAAGAGGAATTGAGTCCGCGGATGGAAGTGTAATACTTGAGTGCGACCTCATCCGTGTCGCCCGACGCGTCCGATTTCGATGTCCCGGACGATGACGACGATACCACTGGCTTTGCGCCCGCAGTGGAAGAAGGGCCGAGGAAGGACGCAAACGTTTTGGTGGCGTCCGACGCAGATTCTGATATGGGAGGGGCATCTGCTGGTTTCAGAGGTGAGCCAGCAAGCGGAGAGGAAGCGAAGGTGAAGGGGGTTGTTGCACCACCAGTTGCTCCGAATCCTGAGAAGCCGCCGAATTTTGGCGTAGCGGCTGGCAGCTGGGGATCGTGTGTGGTGTAAGTGGAGACAGGTGAGTGGGTGGGAAATGAAGAGTTGGGACATACGGTGGTATCACTAGTTGGGGGAAGGGCTGGCGCGACGGCGGGGCTTCTTCGCTTTGGGAGACCGCGTATCCTAGCAGAGCGCTCGGTGAGTTTCAAGGGGTAAAAGTAAGAACGAAACGACGCACTCGCGTTTTGCCAACTCTGAGTCCTTGGCCATTTGGAGACCAGTTGAGATTTCCTGTTGACATATTTTGTCAAGATGCGTAAAGAGTTGGGTTGGAGATGAATGTTGGACACACCTCGACCTCGTCATCCGCATCATCGTCCTTTGATAGTTGTTTTTCTGCGCCGCGCTTCATTTGGGCTATGGGGGATGCACTGGCCGTAAGGACGCGTTAGAACACAATGACAAGTCGTCTGAGACCAACGCGCCGAGACAGCGTGTCGGTGTTTGCTGACGTAATCCCATCCATCTATTATACAGCCAGCGGCTCAACACTTTCGCCCGGCCAATCATCCATGCAACCCCCATGCGGAAAATCGGCCCCTCAGAGCGAGATTGATTTGAT
>Ga0137394_10001466_pt1 | contig 17229 bp, 14 predicted proteins | sample czobulk116metaG_FD_108278 | JGI IMG/M metagenome (GOLD analysis project Ga0137394, IMG submission 108278) | Vadose zone soil microbial communities from Angelo Coast Range Reserve, California, USA - czobulk1.16 metaG | ecosystem: Environmental > Terrestrial > Soil > Vadose zone | place: USA...
CCGCAGGTCGTCAAGCGGCTCATCGAGCTTCTCCATCGGGCCAAGGCCCACGGCTGCGACCTCGTGGTGTTTCCCGAGCTCGCGCTCACCACCTTCTTCCCGCGCTGGTGGGTGGAGGACCAGGCGGAGATCGACGCCTTCTTCGAGCGCGAGATGCCGGGGCCGGAAACGCGCCCACTCTTCGAGGAGGCCCAGCGTCTGGGTCTGGGCGTGTGCCTCGGCTATGCGGAGCTCGTGGCCGAGGGCGGCGTCACGCGGCGCTTCAATACCTCGATCCTGGTGGACGCGGCGGGGCGCATCGTGGGCAAGTACCGGAAGATCCACTTGCCCGGGCATGCCGAGCACGAGCCCTGGCGGGCTTTCCAGCACCTGGAGAAGCGCTATTTCCAGGTGGGGGATCTCGGCTGGGGCGTGTGGCGCGCGTTCGGCGGGCTGATCGGCATGTGCATCTGCAATGACCGCCGCTGGCCCGAGACGTACCGGGTCATGGGTCTTCAGGGCGTGGAGATGATCCTCCTCGGCTACAACACGCCCGTGCACAATCCGCCGGCGCCCGAGCATGACCTCCTGGCGAATTTTCACAACGGGCTCGTGATGCGGGCGGGGGCATATCAGAACGGCACGTGGGTGGTCGGTGTGGCCAAGTGCGGCCGGGAAGAGGGCTGCGACATGATCGGCCAGAGCCAGATCATCGCGCCCTCCGGCGAGACGGTCGCCATGTGCGCGACCCTGGAGGACGAGCTCTGCGTGGCCCGCTGCGACCTGGATCTCACGCGCTCCTACAAGGAGACGGTGTTCAACTTCGCGCGCCACCGGAGGCCCGAGCACTACCGGCTCATCGTGGACCGGACGGGCGCGGTGCCGCCCCCGTGACCCGCGCCGCCTGGTTTCGAGCGTCGTCGCCCGTGGTGTTACACTAGACGCCGCCATGAGTGAGCTTCACGTGCCCGAGAGCGCCCAGCTCGCCGTCACCACGAGAGTCGATGAGTTTCCCTTTCGCACGGAGCTCAGTCTGGCTCCGCTCATCCGATACTGGGAGCACGAGATCGCGGATGGGTGCTCGGTGCTCGCCTCCGTGGCCCGGACCGTGCTCGACCAGGTCGCCCACGCGCCCGAGCTCGCCGGCCCCGTCACCGATCTGGCCGCCGTCCGGGCCCACGATGATCTGCTCCGCGCGCTCATGGTCGCGGTGTTCTCGCCCGCGGCCGAGGACGACGGCTATGCCGCGGCCCTGCTCCCCTTCCGGCTGCGGACCTTCTTCGCCACGCCCGGCTTCGTCCGCCTCCTCACGGGAGACGACGGGCTCGTCCTGGGGCGGGTGGACGTCGACCCCGCTCTCCTCGTCCACGTCCGGATGCTCCACGCCTATTCCCTCATCCTGCTCCGGGTGTACGGCATCGATGTCGGCGTCGAGTATCCCTGGGTGTCCAGCGTCAAGGACCCGGACACGGGGCTCGACCGGTATTTCAAATTCCTCGTGAACCGGCGCTTTCTCGACGTGGATGTGGTGGGTGAGCCCCCGGTGCTCAGCGAGGCGCTCCGGCAGCGTCTGGGCGCGGGAATCCTGGACCCGGCCGCGCTCCTGGAGGTGCTGCCGCCAGACAGGTTCGTCATCCGCGGCTTCTCGATCATCAAGGCCGTCGAGGTGACGGAGCAAGAGGTGCTGTCCGCCATCGAGCGGGAGCTCATCGACAAGGAGTCCATCGTCTCGACCGAGCGATTCATGGGATTGCAAGACAAGGTCCGCGCTCTCCTGCGGCGTCCCGAGATCGATCTGGGCCTCGCCGCCATCGAGGGCGACCGCATCCTGACCCTCAACTTCGGCTCCCGGGTCGCGCAGGGCTGCATCTTCGCCGGGTCCACGCATCACCGGGTGAGCGACTTCGCCGGCTCCGTCTACGAGCGGGCCGCCCAGGAGCGCCGGCCCCTGTTCGTCGAGGACCTGGAGGCCTATCCGAAACGGTCGCGCACCGAAGAGGGCCTGCTCGCCGCGGGCTACCGGAGCCTCGTGGTGGCGCCTCTCATCTATCAGGACGCGCTCATCGGCAGCCTCAAGCTGGTCTCGCCGAAGCCCGGATCGCTGAACCTGACGCTCATGCCCCATCTGCAGCAGATCCTGCCCCTCTTCGCCATGGCGGTGAAGCGCAGCATGGACGAGCTGAACAACCGCGTCCAGGCCATCATCAAGGAGCACTGCACGGCCATCCATCCCGTGGTCGAGTGGCGCTTCCGCCAGGCGGTGCTCGGCAGCCTGGAGGGTCCGGCCGCGGCGACGGGGGAGGGGCAGGCGGGCCAGATCGAGCCCATCGTCTTCCGCGACGTGTACCCGCTCTACGCGCTCTCGGACATCCGCGGCTCGTCGAGCCATCGCGCCTGGGCCATCCAGAGCGACCTCCTGGCTCAGCTCGGCCTGGCCCGCGAGATCCTCCAGGCCGCGTATCGGGCCCGCCCCATGCCCATCCTGGATCAGATCGGCCACAAGATCGAGCAGTACGCCGGTGACGTCGAAGTCTCGCTGCGAAGCGGGGACGAGGTCGGGCTCATCGCCTTTCTGCGTCGCGAGGTCGAGGCGCTGTTCGGCCACCTGGAGAGCCTGGGGCCGAACGTGCGTGAGCGCATCGAGGCCTACCGCCGTGCCCTCGACCCGCAGCTGGGCGCGGTGGGCACGCGCCGGCGGGCGTTCGAAGAGAGCCTGACCCTCATCAACGACACGATCGCGAGCTACCTCGACGCCGAGGAGCAGGCCGCCCAGATCCTCGCCCCGCACTACTTCGAGAAGCAGCGCACGGACGGCGTGGACTACAGCATCTATGCGGGCGCCTCGCTCCTCGAGGACGGCGGCTTCACGCCGCTGCACTTGAAGAACCTGCGGCTGTGGCAGCTCATGGTTGCCTGCGGCATCGCCCTGGAGGTGGAGCGCGTCAAGCCCCGCCTGGCCGAGCCGCTCGAGACGACCAGCCTCATCCTCGTCCAGCACGCGCCCCTGTCCATCCGCTTCCGCTTCGACGAGAAGCGCTTCGACGTCGACGGCGCCTACAACGTCCGCTACGAGATCATGAAGAAGCGGATCGACAAGGCCGTGGTGCGGAGCACCACCGAGCGCGTGACCCAGCCGGGGAAGATCGCCATCGTCTATTCCCAGGAAGCCGAGGCCGCCGAGTACCGCGACTATATCGCCTACCTGCAGTCCCTCGGCTCGCTCGAGCGTGACGTCGAGCCGCTCGATCTCGAGGAGCTGCAGGGAGTCTCGGGTCTCCGTGCCCTGCGCGTGACGGTGAGCCTCAAGCCGCCGGCTGACGAGGCCCGCGGCGCGCTGGCCGCGGCCGCGCGGCGGGCTCTCGGTTGACGGGTCGACCAGCTGTCCCCACCGTGTCCTTCGAGAGGCCTGCACACATGCGTGGACGACGTCTGGCGGCGCTCGCGGTCGCTTGCCTTCTCCTCCCGTCCGCCGTCAACGGGGCCGAGGTCAGCGGCGGCTCCGATGGCGACCTGAAGCTGTCCTGGAGCGTGGAGCCCCAGACCCGCGACTACACCGCGGTGTGCGGCAATGTCTTCAACCAGCGGCGCATGTCGGGGCGCAATATCCGCATCACGGTCGAGGGGCTCGATGGCGGCGACCGGGTTCTCAACGCGCGAGATGCCTCCGCCCCGCGCGACATCGCCGCCCTCGGCGGCCTACCCTTCTGCGTCACCATGCCGGTAGGCGCCGCTCGCTACCGGGTCCGCATCACGACGATCGACTGGGACATTCAGACCGGTCAGTAGTCCTCGCCCGCGGGGCCGTCGCGTTTCGAGTACACTAGCGACCACGAGCCGCCCCCAGATCATCCCTCGAGGAGGAGCGCGCGAATGGCGAAGTTGAAGTTTGGCGCTTGGATCCCCACCTATGCCTGGAGCGGAGGCAAGAGCGATCCCAGGAACGTCAAGGGCATCCGCGAGTCCATCGAGAAGTGCGAGAAGTACGGCATCGATGTCTGGGTCATCGATCACCTCCTCTCCGCGCCCGGCCTCTACGGCAATGCCTGGCTCGAGCCGCTCAACGTGCTCGCCTACGCGGCCGCCCTCACCCGCAAGGTCAAGATCGCCACGGGGATCCTGGTCTTGCCCGTGCGGCATCCCGTCGTCCTCGCCAAGGAGATCTCGACGCTCTGCCATCTCTCCCAGAACCGCTACGTGTTCGGGGTCGGGCCGGGCTGGTACGCGAGGGAGTACGAGGTCACGGGCTCGCGCATCGAGGAGCGCGGCAAGCGCACCGACGAGATCATCGAAGCGGTGACGCTGCTCCTGACCAAGCCCAATGCCTCCTTCTCGGGCAAGTACTACCAGTTCACCGACGTGACCATCGAGCCGCGGCCGCCCCGGATGCCGCAGATCTGGGTCTCCGGCGGCTCGCGTGTGCCCGACCCCGGCGAGCACGACGTGCCCGTCATCGCCACCACCGTCATGGACCGTATCGTCAAGGCGGGGAACTGGCTCTCCCGCTGCTCGGGCACGCAGGAGTGGGTCAAGCGCGACTGGGGGCTTCTGCAGGAGCACGCCCGCGCCAAGGGGAAGGATCCGAAGAAGATCACCTTCGGCCACTGCAACTTCATCCACATGGTCGACACATCGAGCGACGAGAAGGCCAAGCAGCAGTCGAAGGCGCCCTTCATCCGGACCATGGGCACGCACCGCAGCTACGAGCACCTCCAGGAGTGCTACATGATCGGCAGCCCCGACCGCCTCAACGACCGCATCGAGGACCTGCGCAAGGCAGGGCTGCAATACCTCGTGCTCGGGCCGGTCACGGACGACCCCAAGCAGATCGACCTCATGGCGAAGAGGATCGTGAAGCAGTTCTAGCCATGGCGCTCCCCGCCAAGCTGACCGCCGCCGAGCAGCCGGTCGCCACCTGGGCCGAGGGCGTCGAGACGTACTTCGAGCGCGGGTGGTCCGACGGCCTCCCCGTGGTGCCCGCGACCGAGGACGCGGTGTGGCGATTCCTCGAGGCCGTCGGCCGCGCGCCGGGCGACGTGGTCATCACCGAGCCCGTCCGGCGCCGCACCATCACCGCGGAGAAGGTGGCCATCAACGCCGTGCTCGCGGGATGCCGGCCGGAGTACATGCCCGTGCTCGTGGCCGCCCTCGAGGCCATGAGCGATCCCGCCTTCACGCTGCATGGGGCGATCACGAGCACGGGCGGGTCGGCCACCCTCGTGGTCGTCAACGGCCCCATCAGGCGGCGCCTCGACTTCAACGGCGGCGCGAACGTCTTCGGCCCCGGGTGGCGGGCCAACGCGACCGTGGGCCGCGCCATCCGGCTCATCACCCTCAATTGCCTGGGCGCTCAGCCGGGGGTCCTCGACAAGTCGACGCAGGGCCATCCCGGCAAGTACAGCTACTGCATCGCGGAGAGCGAGGAAGAGAATCCCTGGGAGCCACTTCACGTGGAGCATGGATTCGCGCGCGAGGCGAGCACGGTCACCGTCTTCGCCGCCGAGGGGCCGCACAACGTCCTCAGCCACTACGGGGAGACGGCGGAGGCGATCCTCGTGACGCTCGGCGACACCATGGCGAGCCTGGGCAGCTTCAGCCCGGGGCAATCCTTCGTGGTCCTTGCCCCCGAGCACGTCCAGATCCTCGCGCGGGACGGCTGGACCAAGCCGCGCCTCAAAGAGGATCTCTACGCCCGGGCGCGGCGCACGCGCGCCGATCTCAAGCGCGGGGGCAAGCTGCCCGGGACCATCGAGCCGGGCGACGAGACGCAGTGGGTGCATCGGGGCCAGGGGCCCGACGACATCCACGTCGTGGTGGCGGGCGGCGGCGCCGGCGGCCACTCGGCCTTCATTCCCTCCTGGAGCCGTTATCGAAACTCGCTGGCCGTCACGCGGGAGGTTCGACCATGACCATCAAGATCCTCGATCCGACTATCGCGCCCGATCACGCGGAGAGCACCCTGGCCAAGCGCGTGGCCGATCTCGACGGCAAGGTGCTCGGCCTGCTGAGCAACAGCAAGGTCAATGGCGATCACCTGCTCGATCTCATGCGCGAGCGCCTGGCCGCGCGGTATCGCATCAAGGGCGTGGTGACCATGACGAAGTCGAGCGCGAGCCGCGTCGCCGACGAGGCGATGCTGGATGCCCTCGCCCGGGAGTGCGATGTCGTGGTCACGGCCATCGGCGACTGAGGGTCGTGCAGCACGTGCAGTTTGCACGACGGGATCGAGCTGGATCGGCGGGGCGTGCCAACGGCCGTCATCTGCACCGAGCAGTTTGTCTCGAGCGTGCGGGCCCAGGCCGAGATCTGCGGGAACCCGCTTTACCCGTTCGCGGTGGTGGCCCATCCCATCGGGAGCCTGTCGAAGCGTGAGCTCGAGGAGCGCGCGGACGCGGCCGTGCCCCGGGTGGTGGCGATCCTGACCGGAGCGCCCTGACCTACTTCTCCCGCCACACCTCCTGCAGCCGTCCCCAGCCGTAGATCGAATGATGGGGCACCAGGTTCTTCACGTGGGGCCACACCGTGAAGTAGTCGAGCCGCCAGACGAGGGACGGCCGGGCGGCGGTCTGCTCCAGCTTCAGCTGGATCTCGTTGACCATGGCGAGCCGCTTCCGGGCGTCCAGCTCCTGAGACTGCCGGTCGATGAGCTGCGTGAGGCTCTCGTCGCAATAGCCTGAATAGTTCCGGGACGAGCCGCAGGCATAATGCTCATAGAAGTTCGCATCGGGGTCGTCTGGCTCGAGGCCGTTTCGATCCGCGCCGAGCTGAAATTCCCCGCGCGCCTGCATGGGATACCACTGGGATGAGTCCACCTGCCTCAGCGAGGCGTCGATGCCGACGCGCTTGAGCTCGCTGATCAGGAAAGCGCTCAGGTCGGCGAAGGCCGGGAGGTTGCGGGTGACCATCTCGATCTTCAGGGGGCTGCCGGGACTGAATCCGGCCTCGCCGAGCAGCTTGCGGGCGTGGGCCTTCTCCTCGCCGGGATTGCCGTAGCCGGCGAGCCCCCGCAGATCAGCCTCGAGCATGCCCCAGACGCCGTAGGGCCTGGGCAGCATCGAGGCGCCGAGGATGGCTCCGCCCTGGTAGACGGCGGCCACGAGGGCCCGCCGGTCGATGGCGCGGCTGACGGCCTGACGCACCTTTGCGTTGTCGAACGGCGGCTTCCTGGTATTGAGGATGAGATGATCGAGGACGCTGGAATTCACGGTCGTGATGACCAGCTGGGGCGCCGCCTTCTTGAGCTGATCGGCGATGCCCTTCCCCGTTTCGCCCGGGAACGTCGCATCCACTCGCCCCGCCTGGACCGCCGCCGTGGCCGTTCCGCGCTCCGCGATGATCAGATATCGCAGGCCGTCCAGGTAGGGCCGGCCCTTCACGAAGTAGTCGGTGTTCTTCACGTACTCGACGAACTCGCCCTTGCGCCAGTCCTTCAGCTTGAAGGGCCCGGTGCCGACGCAGCCCGCTCGGTAGCTTGCCGCCGGCACGTGCGCGGCGTAGATCGGTGTGTATCCGGAGGCGAGCATGAGAAGCAGGGAGGGCTGGGGCCGCTTCAGCCGGAACACCACGGTGAGCGGGTCGATGGCATCGACCGCCTCGACGTTGGCCCACCATTCCTTCCGCGGGTTGAAACGCAGCTTGGCAGGAGCCTCCGGCGCCTCCCGGAGCATGTCGAACGTGGCCTTGACGTCCCTGGAGGTGAAGGGCTTGCCGTCGTGCCACTTCACGTCCTTCCGGAGAAAGAAGACCAGCTTGCGATAGTTCTCCTGCCACGACCAGCGCTCGGCGAGCTCGCCGATGAGGTTGTCCACGCTATGCGTGGGCCTCATCGGATCGAAGAGCACTAGATTGCTGAGGCACGGCATGGCCGGCCACATGGTGGAGATCGTGGGGCTTTCGTGGATGGCGAAGCCCTGCGGCAGGTCCTCACGAAGCCTCAGGGTGAGCAAGCCGCCCGACCTGGGCGTCTGTGCGAGCGCGGGGGAGGTGGTCAGGACCACGAGTGCCGCCACGCCGATCACGTGAAGGAATGGCGGAAGCCTCATTGCGCGCCTCCCAATGGTCGGCAACCGAGCACCAGGCCGAGTCCGACCAATAGACTCACCCTTGGCCGGCTCATCACGGTGATGCGGCGATTAGAACCGCTCGAAGGTTTGGGGCGCGGTGGCCATCTTGAGGCGCAGCGAGGCCATGAAGACGAGGTAGGCGTGGGCGCCGAGGGCGAGCAGCCTGTCGCGATCGAGTGCGCGGAGGGCGGCGATACGCTCGGGATCGAGACCGGCCTCGCGCAGTGTGGCCTCGGGGTCCTTCAGGTATCGCTCGCGGAAGGCGTCGTCGGACTTGAGCTGGTAGAGGCAGCGGTTGAGGGGATAGCCGCTGGCGGGCGGGAAGGTGTAGTGGAGGCTCATGCGAGCGGCCACGTCACCGTGGCATTGCCGTGATGCCAGGAGGGCTCGTAGCAGATCACGCGGGCCCTGGCGGGGCCGACGGCGCCCAGAAGCGTGATCCAGGTCCTGAATTCCACGTTGCCCGCCTTGTCGAGCTCCTCGCCGGTGAGCGCGGCCGTCCCGGCGCCGCGGCCCGCGACGAGCCGGTCGAGCATCTGCCTGTCCCAGTCGTAGTCGGGCGAGCCGTACTGGTCGGTGCCGGGGAAGTGCGAGAGCCCGCCGGATGCCATGAGCGCCACTCGCTCGGGGCGCGCGTCCAGGATGCCGCGCAGGGCCTGACCCCAGGCATAGCAGCGCGCCGGGGTCGGCTGGGGGGGCAGATACACGTTCACGTAGAGGGGAACGATGGGCAGGCGCGGCTCGGGCATGGTGAAGTGCAGGGGCACGAAGAAGGCGTAGTCGAGGGCGAGGTCCTGGGAATAGGTCAGGTCGAAGCCGCGCTCGATCCCTTGCTCGAGCACGGCGCGCGCGAGCGGCTCGTGCACGTCGAAGGTATAGCGATAGCGGTCGAACTTGCCCGACACGGTGGAGCCGACGTAGACGGCGAGGGCGGGAACGGAGGTGAGGAAGAAGCCCTCGACGTGGTCGCCGGCGACCACGCAGATGACGTCGGGACGCGCGGCCTGGAGCAGTCCCTTCACCTCGCCGTAGGCGGCGTGAACGCGGAGGACCATGTCGCGGTCCTCGGTCTCGGGCCGGACGAGAAGCTGCGGGGTGTGCGGGCAGGCGAACGCGGCGACCAGCGGCATGACCCGATGCTAGGCCATGCTCGGCGGCCCACGCAAGTCCGGGCGCGGGTGAGCGATTCGTGGGCTCGGCGAAGCCCGGCTGTGCATTTGCTGAGCAAAGCGCGCCGCGGGTGCATCGCAAGCTCGTGGAATCACTTACCACAGGAGGGGCAAGGCTCTTGCTATGCAATACCCGGTCGGCTATAACTAAGGCCTCTCGGGATCTGAGGCCACGGCATTTTCCACAGCGCTTCAAGGAGGTTGGCATTCCATGAGAAAGACCAAGATCACCGCGTGGGCAGTGCTGGCGGCCTTCGCCGGTTTCCTCGCCGTCGGGCCCGGCCTGGCCTCAGCCCAGTCGAAGGAGCCCATCAAGGTCGGCATGATCCAGCCGCTCTCCGGGCCCATTGCGGCGGCCGGGTCGTACATCACCAACGGCGCCAAGATCGCTCTCGACCGCGTCAATGCCAAGGGCGGCGTGCTGGGCCGGCCCCTCGAGCTCATCATCGAGGACAACAAGTCCGACCCCGCCGAGACGCGGAATGCCGCGGAGAAGCTGATCGTCCGCGACAAGGTGCCGGTCATCATCGGCGCCTGGGGCTCGTCCATGACGCTGGCCATGATGCCGCTGGCCTTGCAGCACGGCGTGCCGATCGTGGTGGAGACGTCCAGCTCCGGCAAGATCACCGATCCCAAGACGCCCGGCCAGAAGATCGTGAGCCGGATCAGCCCGACCAGCGAGCTCGAGGCGGTGGGGGCGGGCGCCCTCATCCCCAAGCTCGGGATGAAGAAGATCGGCTACCTGGCGGTCAACACCGACTGGGGGCGGGGCGCCGTGGTGGCCTTCGGCGAGGTGTTCAAGAAGAACGGCGCCACCATCGAGGCCGTCGAGTACGTCGGGCAGGCCGACACGGACTTCTATGCTCAGCTGACCAAGTTCAAGGCCGCGGGCGTGGACAGCATCGTGATCACGGACGACGCGCCCAAGGCCGCCAAGATGCTGCAGCAGATGAAGGAGCTCGGTCTCAACGTCAAGGTGCTCGTGACGGGCGGCTCCGCGTGGCCGGACTCGATCGTGCAGCTCGCGGGCGCCCCCGCCGCCGAGGGCGCGATGTTCATCAACTTCTACAATCCGTACGACTTCGCCATGGCGGGTGACCCGGAGGCGAGCAAGGCCTACGTGGACGAGTGGAAGAAGCGCGGCCTGCCCTGGATCGGGATCGTGGAAGGCATGCGCGGCTTCGACGCGGTCAACCTGGTGGCCAAGGCCATCGAGAGCGCCAAGGAGCCGACGGCAGCCAAGATCCACGCGGCCCTCAAGACGCTGGAGGCGCGCGGCCTCTACGGGCTCAACAAGTTCGACCAGAACGGGCAGAGCTACTGCAACATCATCGTGACGCAGGTCAAGGATGGCAAGTACTCGGTGGTCGCGGTCACCCCGAGCAGCAAGCTCTGGGAGCTGTCCGCCGCCAAGTAGTGGTGACGGCCCTCTCGGCCAGAGACATGGCGGGCGCCCCATCGGGCGCCCGCCTGCTTTCACCCCATGCTCGCTGAGCTGACCCAGCACGTCGTCAACGGCCTCATCCTGGGCGGTGGCTATGCCCTCATGGGGATAGGCCTCACCCTGATCTTCGGCATCATGCGCGTGGTCAACTTCGCCCACGGCGAGTTCTTCATGCTGGGCGCTTTCTTCCTCTTCACCCTCTTCAGCCTCTGGGGCGTGAACTTCTTCCTCGCGAGCCTGTTGTCGGTGCTCGGGGTCGGTCTCGTGGGAGCCGTGGTGGAGCGGCTCGTGCTGCGGCGGCTCAGATTGCAGCCGATCGAGATCCCCATGCTCGCCATGGTCGCCCTTTCCGTCATCATCCAGAATGCCGCCATCCTGCTCTGGGATCCTTCCCCGAAGACGATCAAGCACGTCTTCTCTCCCGTGCCGCTCACCCTCGGGCCCATTCACGTGGTCTCCATCCGGCTCTTCGCCGGCGCCATGGCCGTCGCTCTCATCGTGGGCTCGCACCTGTTCATCCAGAAGACGCGGCTCGGGCGGGCCATGCGGGCGACCTTCCAGGACACGGACATGGCCCGCCTCGCGGGTGTCGACGTCGACAAGATCTACATGTTCACCTTCGCGTTCGGGGCGGCCCTGGCCGGCGCCTCGGGCGCGCTCCTCGGCGCCGTCTTCTGGGTGTATCCGGCCATGGGAGACCTGGCCGCCCTCAAGTCCTTCGCCGTCGTCATCATGGGCGGTCTCGGGGATTTCCTGGGCGCCATCGTGGGCGGCTTGCTGCTTGGCGTGGCCGAGAGCCTGGGCGCCGGGTACATCTCGTCGGGCTACAAGGACGCGATCGGCTTCGTCCTGATCATCCTGCTCCTGCTGTGGCGCCCGCAGGGACTGTTCGGCAAGAAGACCTTCCCGCGATGACTACGCGCGGGTTTTGGGGAATCGTGGCGGCCGTGGTGCTGCTCGCGCTGCCCCTTCTTGGCGTGGACGACTACTACCTCCATCTCCTGATCATGGCCGGTCTCTTCTTCCTCCTGGCCGCCGGCATGAACCTGCTCCTGGCCGCCGGCCAGCTCAATCTCGGCCACACCGCCTTCTTCGGCATCGGTGCCTATACCTCGGGCCTGCTCGCGCTGCACTATGGCCTCTCGCCGCTGTGGACGCTTCCCCTCGCCGCCGCTTTCACAGGCGTGGTCGGCTACCTGCTCGGCCGGCTCACCCTCAAGCTCCGCGGCGCCTACTTCGTGCTGGTCACGGTGGGCTTCGCCGAGGTGATCCGGCTCGTGGCCACCAACTGGATGGATCTGACTCAGGGGCCCATGGGCCTGGCCGGCGTGCCACCTTTCAATCTCGGGACGGAAAGACTGACGCTCGTCTCCAAGCGCGACTACTACTACCTGATGGCCGTCATGGCGGGCGCAACGCTGTACCTGACAGCCCGGCTCCTGGGCTCGCGGATCGGGCGCGCGCTGAGGGCCATTCAGAGCAACGAAAGCCTGGCGGAGTCTTCGGGTATCAGCGCCTACGCGCACACGATGCTCGCCCTGGTCGTCTCGTGCGTGCTCGCCGGCGCCGCCGGGGGTTTCTATGCCCACTACATCACCTTCCTGTCTCCGGAGCTCTTCGGCTTTCAGAACACGGTGACCATGGCCGTCATGGTCGTGGCGGGCGGGCAGGGCATGGTGCTCGGGCCCGCCCTGGGCTCGCTCGTCTTCACCTTCGTGCCCGAGATGCTCCGGATGGCCGTCTTCTACCGCATGCTCCTCTATGGCGTCATCCTGCTCCTGGTGGTCATGTTCATGCCCCGGGGCCTCGTCTTCTACCTGCGGGCGCTTCTGCGCGACCGCGCGAAGCAGCCCGGGGTCCCGTCGGCCGCGGGCGCCGACGCGGGCTTCACGTCCGGCGATGACGGCGCTCGCATGGCGGGGCCGGCCCTCGCAGTCAGGGACGTCACGGTGCGCTTCGGCGGCCTCGCGGCCGTCGAGGGCTTGAGCCTCGATCTCACGCGCGGCGAGATCCTCGCGTTGATCGGACCGAATGGTGCGGGCAAGTCCACGGCCTTCAACGTGATCACGGGCTTCCAGGTTCCGGACGCCGGGCGCGTCGACTTCGACGGGCGCGACATCACGTCCATGGCGCCCTACCGGATCGCCGAGCGCGGGCTCGTCCGCATGTTCCAGCGCACGAGCATCTTCCCCGAGGCGCGTGCCATCGACAACGTGCTGACCGCCTGTCATCGGCTCGCGCGGAGGAGCCTCGGAGAGCTGGTGCTGACGACGAGCGGCTACCGCCGGGAAGAGGAGCGACTCAGAGGGCGGGCGCGAGCCATCCTTCACTTCGTCGGGCTCGACCACAAGGCGGAGGAAGCCGCGAAGAACCTCTCTTGCGGCGAGCAGCGGCTGCTCGGGCTCGCCATCGCTCTCGCCCCCGACCCTTCGGTGCTCCTGCTGGACGAGCCCGCCGCCGGGCTCAACGCCGTCGAGACCGAGCGGCTCATGCGCCTGATCGAGAGCATACGGGGCCGGGGACTCTCCGTGCTCCTCGTCGAGCACGACATGAAGCTCGTGATGGGTCTGTGCGACCGGGTCGTCGTGCTCAACTACGGCCAGAAGATCGCCGAGGGCACACCCGCGGAGATCCAGAGACATCCGGAAGTGATCCGCGCCTACCTGGGCTCGGGAGAGATCTTTGCTCACTCTTGACGGCGTCTCGGTCGCCTATGGCGCCGTGGAGGTGCTGCACGGCGTGAGCCTCCGCGTGGAGGCGGGCGAGCTGGTGTGCCTGCTGGGCGCCAATGGCGCCGGCAAGAGCACCACGGTGCGCGCGATCTCGGGGCTCCTGCGGCCCACGGCCGGCAGCATCAGCTTTCTCGGCGAGCGCCTCGACGGCCGCCCTGCCCACGCCGTGCTCAAGAAAGGCATAGCCCAGTGCCCGGAGGGGCGGCGCATCTTCCCGGAGATGACCGTGCTCGAGAACCTCGAGATGGGTGCCTATGTCCGGGGGGGCGACGGCGCGCGGGCCGGCGACCTCGAGCGCGTCTTCCATCACTTCCCGCGATTGCAGGAAAGGCTCGGGCAGCTCGGCGGTACGCTCTCGGGGGGCGAGCAGCAGATGCTCGCCATCGCCCGTGCCCTCATGTCCGCGCCCAAGCTCCTGCTCCTGGATGAGCCGTCGCTGGGGCTGGCGCCGACCATGGTGGCCACGGTGTTCCAGGTCATCCACGAGATCCGCCGCCAGGGCGTGACGGTCTTGATGGTGGAGCAGAACGCGGCGCTGGCGCTTCAGATGGCCGACCGCGCCTACGTGATGGAAAGTGGGTCCATCGCGCTCGAGGGCGCGGCCAGAGATCTCCTGCACAATGCCGACGTCCGGCGCGCATATCTCGGAGGCTAGGGGGACGGACATGGTCAGGACGGGGGCGGAGTACATCGCGAGCCTCAAGGATGACCGCACGGTGTACATGCATGGCGAGCGTGTGCGGGATGTCACCGAGCACCCGGCGCTGCAGGGCGCCATCCGGAGCATCGCGGGCCTGTACGACCTCGCCGCGGCGCCCGAGAACCGAGAGGTCATGACCTTTCCGTCTCCGGCCACGGGCCAGCCTGTCAACATGGCGTTCCTGATGCCGCGGACGCCCGAGGATCTCGCGGCGCGCCGGCGGGCGCATCGCCTCTGGGCGGATGCGACCTTCGGGATGATGGGCCGCTCGCCCGACCACGTGGCGGGGTTCATGACGGGCTTCGCCCTCTGCCCCGATCTCTTCGCGCGGGAGGACAAGCGCTTCGGCGATCACGTCGTGCGGCACCACGCCTACCTTCGTGACCACGACCTCTACACCGCGTACGTCATCATCCCGCCCCACATCGACCGCTCGAAGCCGGCGCACCAGCAGGAGGACCCGCACCTCTACGCGGGGGTGGTCGAGGAGCGGGGCGACGGCATCGTCGTCACGGGCGCCCAGACGCTCGGCACGGGGGCCGCCATCTCCAACGAGATCTTCGTGAGCTCGATCGTGCCGCTCGGCCCGGGCGACGAGAACTACGCCCTCTCGCTCTGCGTGCCCACGGCATCCCCCGGCCTGCGCATGATCGTGCGGCGCCCCTACGCGGAGACCGCGCCCAGCGTGTACGACTACCCGCTGTCCTCGCGCTTCGACGAGACAGACGCCCTCGTGGTCTTCGATCGCGTCTTCGTGCCGTGGGAGCGCGTCTTCGTCTACAAGGACACCGCGCTCACCCGCGCCCAGTTCTACGAGACGCCCGCCCACGTGCTCGGCAATCACCAGGCGCAGATCCGCTTCGCCAGCAAGGCGCAGTTCCTGGCCGGCCTCGCCCTCCGCATCGCGGAATCCATCGGCGTGGACAAGACGCCGCAGACCCAGACCATGCTGGGCGAGCTGGCGAGCTACTGCGCCATGGCCGCCGGGCTCGTGGTCGCCTCGGAGACCGAGTGCGTGCGGGACCCACGCGGCTTCGTCTCGCCGAGCGCGACCTACCTCTACGCGAACAACTGGCTCCAGGCGACGTATTACCAGACCATGCTCACCTACCTGAGAGAGCTGGCGGGTAGCGGGCTCCTCCAGGTGCCCGCCTCCTACAAGGATTACCTGAACCCCGAGATCGCGGGCGACCTCGAGCGCTATGTCCGCTCGCCCGGGCTCAAGTCGATCGAGCGCACCAAGCTCTACAAGCTCGCCTGGGACCTCGTCGGCTCCGAGTTCGCGGGGCGGCATCAGCAGTACGAGCTCTTCTATGCGGGCGCGCGCGGGCAGACGACCTCCGTGCGCGCCTACCGCGCCTTCGACTTCGGCGCGGCCCGCGCCATGGTCGAGCGCTGCCTGGCGGGCTATGACCTCCCCACCGCCCCGCCCGGCGGCTGAGTCGCGCCCGGTCATGATCAAGCGCCGGCTCATCGACGAGCTCAAGGCGAGGCAGGCGGATCTCTACGCCCTCTGCTCGCGGCTGGTCCAGATCCCCAGCGAGAATCCCCCCGGCGATACCACCAAGCTCGCGGCGTTCATTCGCGACTATCTCGTCTCGCGCGGCATCGAGCCCGAGTGGCACGAGCCCATGGCGGGACGGCCCAACCTGGTTGCCCGCATCGGGAGCGGCGGGCCCCGCGTCGTCCTCGCGGGCCATCTGGATGAGTTTCCCGCGGGGCAGGGATGGACCCGTCCGCCGTTCTCGGGCGCGGTCGAAGACGGACGGATCTGGGGACGCGGCGCCGGCGACATGAAAGCCGGCCTGGCCGTGGCTCTCACCATCGCCTCGCTGATCCGCGGGATGGGTGTGTCGCTCCGGGGGACGCTGACGCTGGCCTTCGCTTCGGACGAGGAGACGGGCGGGGCGTGGGGGACGCAATGGCTGCTCGCCAATGTGCCGGCCGTTCACGGCGATGCCTGCCTCATCGGGGAATCCTCCGGCACGTGGTCGGCGGGCATAGGCGAAAAGGGCGTGCTCTGGCTCCGCCTGCGCGCTGCCGGCATCTCGGGCCATGCCGCCTATCGCCAGGGCACGAGCGCCATCGCCAGCCTGCGCGCGGCGCTCCGCGCTCTCGATCGACTTCACGGCCGACGCGGAAAGCCCCACGCCTCGGTCGCCCAGGTGATGAGCCGCCAGCGGCAGGCGGCAGAGCGCCGGTGGGGGCCGGGGACCGGGCGGCTTGCCGGACGACTGGCGGTCAGCGTGGGCACCCTGGCGGGCGGCGGGCAGGTGAATCTGATTCCGGAGTCGGCCATGGCCGAGGTGGATCTTCGTGTGCCGCCGGGACTCAAGACGGCCAGGATCGAGAAGGAGGCCCGCCGCCTGATCAGGCAGGCGGCCCGCGGCAGTGTGGAGGTGGAGGTGTTCAACCACTGCGAGCCGTACGTCACGCCGCCGGACTCGCGGCTCGTCACGCTCGTACGGGACAATGCGCGGCAGGAAAATGGCCGCCAGGTCCTGCCCGTGGTGCGCCTGGGCTATACGGACGGCCGCTTCTTTCGCCGCGCGGGGATCCCCACCGTGGTCTACGGCCCCGCCGTCCACAACATGGGTGGCCCCGACGAGTGCATCGAGACGGCGGACCTGCTGGAGGTCGCCCTCGTCCACGCGGGCGCCGTCCTCGACATGCTGGTGCCCGGAGGGCGGCGATGAGCGAGACGTGGAGCGTTGCGGGCATCGCTGTTCCGGCGGGCCAGATGATCCGCCACAGCCTCGAGGTGGTCGAGCTTCCCGACGGCACCCGGGTGAGTCTGCCCCTCGCCCTCCTGAACGGCGCCCGACCCGGGCCGACCTTTTACGTGGGCGCGGCCATCCACGGCGACGAGGCCAATGGCGTGGCCATCGTCAGCCGGCTGCTCACATCGCTCGATCCCGCCGTGGTGGCGGGCCGGCTCGTCTGCGTCCCCGTCCAGAACCCGCTCGCCTTCCAGGCGGATCACCGCGTGCCCGTGGGTCTCTATCTCAAGACGCCGCTGGACCAGGCGCCGATCGACCCGTGGACCACGTTCCCGGGCGATCCCGCGGGCAACGTCACCGAGCGCCTTTCCCATCGCCTCTTCTCGCTGATCCAGGGATGCGCCGCCGCCGTGGACATCCACACA
>Ga0137394_10001467_pt1 | contig 17223 bp, 19 predicted proteins | sample czobulk116metaG_FD_108278 | JGI IMG/M metagenome (GOLD analysis project Ga0137394, IMG submission 108278) | Vadose zone soil microbial communities from Angelo Coast Range Reserve, California, USA - czobulk1.16 metaG | ecosystem: Environmental > Terrestrial > Soil > Vadose zone | place: USA...
CTTTGAGCTTTGCACTTTGCGTCTTTGGGCCGAGGGAATCAAAGCACAAAGTACTAAATACAAAGCTCAAAGCTCAAAGCAGGAAATTATGAATTCTGACTTCTGTTTTCTGTTTCCTGTTTCCTGTCTTCTGCTCTCTGTTCTTTCTACAGTTTTCTTAACACTTCAAACAAGTCTTCGTTATCGGGCTGGTCGGCAATGTTGTGGATGTCAACGTAGGCTAGCTTGCCTTCTTTATCCACAATGAAAATCGCACGCTCGCTGATGCCGTCGTTTTCGCGATAAGCACCGTATTTTTTCGCGACCTCACCTTTGGGATGGAAGTCGCTTAAAAGATCGTAGGAGAGTCCGCCCAGGCTCTTGGCCCATGCGGTGTTACACGGCGCGCTGTCAACTGATATGCCCAGGACCTGGGCATCGTAGCCTTGAAAGCGTTCGAGGTCGGCCTCGTACGCAGGCATCTGCGCCGTTCAGACAGGTGTCCACGCCAGCGGGTAAAACGCCAGCACAACATTGTTCTTGCCACGGAAATCCGAGAGCTTCACCTTCTTGCCTTTTTCCAAATGGCTTGGCAGCTCAAAATCCGGGGCAGTGTCTCCGACTTCAGGCATGAGAATTCCTCACTTTCGAAAAAGTTTTTAGCGGACTGGATTGGGGGCTATTCAATGTCAAGAGTAATGGAGAGGGGTGCAGAGTTCAACCTTCAAGCTTCAACCTACGAAGACTCCCTGTATTTCGCTGCGCGGCTTAGCCGCAACCAAGTAGTGCTTTGGCTTCAGCGGAGCCGAATGTCTATAGAAACCGCTATGAGCACCACCCGCGCTCCAGCGGAGCGCAATGTTTCCGGCAGTGGTGCGCGAGTCCGTTTCGCTCCGCTGGAGCGAGGAGGAGTCTCTTTGGACTGGCGTTCTATAAACATTCCGTCCGTACGGGACGAGGGAACCGCGTATTTTGCCGCTCTCCGGCGAATCCAGAGTCCTGGAAAGTTGGTGGTTGACCCTCTGAGTCTTGCTCGCGTAGCATGTGGCGAAGCAGCAGGGACAATTTGAACTCATGATTTGCGGGCCTGGTCCGGTAGTTTTATCAGCAAAGGGGTTGCAGCTTGGAGATAGACGACGACGCAAAAGAGATTGTTCGCGATATCGGAACAGCAATTAACGAGTCAGTGGAGAATTCGTCCAAGGTTGCTGAAGCGATCGAACGATTGCGCGACGCCGGTTATGAAATGGAATTAACACTCCGGTTGGAAATCGGCTTGCGACCTCATTCCGGCGATGAAGACGGTGTGTCGGGTGATGCCACCCTCGATCTCACCGACGAGGATGTGCAGGTACTCCAACGAATGAAAATTCGAATCGATCCGGAAGAAAAGATCTAAGAATTTGTTGATGGATTTGTTCGATATATGACCTATATGAGATATCGGTCCTATATTCTTTTGACACCAAAGAATCCTACCCCAAAACGCCCGCCGCTTGGCGCAACTTTCGCCCCTGTGGTATCTTGACTGGCTTTCAATCCGGCAGAGTTTTTCGCCTTCATAAGGTCCCAAACAGGAGCAGAAGAAAGTATGGCTACGTCCAGCGGGAACACAGTTACAAATGGCCAGTCGGCAGGCCGCGTCGTGCAAATTATCGGTCCGGTAGTTGACGTTGAGTTTGAGGCGGGACACCTACCCCCTATATATCAGGCCCTCAGAATCGTGTCTGAGGGTTTTGACGTGCCCACGCCCGTCGACCTGATCGCCGAAGTGCAGCAGCACCTTGGCGAGGGACGAGTGCGAACAGTTTCGATGTTGCCGACCGACGGCATGGTGCGCGGCATGAAGGCCATCGATACTGGCGGTCCGATTACCATGCCGGTTGGCGAGGGAACTCTCGGACGCGTGCTCAACGTTATTGGCCAGCCGGTGGATAACCTCGGCGCAGTCAAGCACACCGAGCGCTACCCGATCCATCGTCACGCGCCAACCTTTGAAGAGCAGTCTACCGAACTGCAGATGTTTGAAACCGGAATCAAGGTCATTGATTTGATTCAACCGTTTGTGCGCGGCGGCAAGATTGGTCTGTTTGGTGGCGCCGGGGTAGGAAAGACGGTCATCGTGATGGAGTTAATCAACAACATCGCGAAGGCTCGTTCCGGCTTTTCGGTTTTCGCCGGAGTTGGTGAGCGCACCCGCGAAGGAAACGACCTGCTACGCGAGATGGTCGAGTCTCAGGTGATCCAGTTTGGCGACGCCTTTAATAAACACTTCCACGATACCGGCGAGTTTGACATGACGAAGGTCGACATGAATGCGCTGGAACAGTCGAAGGTAGCGCTCATTTACGGCCAGATGACTGAACCGCCGGGAGCTCGTTTGCGAGTGGCGCTTTCCGGGTTAACCGTCGCTGAGTATTTTCGCGATAAGGGTCTCGACGTGCTGTTGTTCATTGATAACATTTTCCGCTTTACCCAGGCCGGTTCAGAAGTGTCAGCGCTTCTTGGCCGCATGCCTTCCGCCGTGGGTTATCAGCCAAACCTCGCGTCGGAGATGGGCGAGATGCAGGAACGCATCACCTCTACGAAGACAGGATCGATTACTTCCATCCAGGCGGTTTACGTGCCGGCCGACGACTATACAGACCCGGCGCCTGCGACGACCTTTGCCCACCTCGATGCGGTGACCGCGCTTTCACGACAGATTGTTGAGTTGGGAATTTATCCGGCAGTAGATCCGCTTAGTTCTTCGTCGCGCATTCTCGATCCTCGCATCATTGGCGCGGAGCATTACAATACTGCGCAGGATGTGAAGCGAGTGCTGCAGCGTTACAAAGATTTGCAGGACATCATCGCGATCCTGGGTCTCGACGAGTTGTCTGACGAAGACAAGCTCATCGTGTCGCGTGCTCGCAAGGTTCAGAGGTTCTTCTCGCAGCCCTTCTTCGTGGCCGCGCAGTTCACGGGACTGGAAGGTAAATACGTGAAGCTTGAAGACACGATTAAGGGTTTCCGCGAGATCGTTGATGGCAAGCATGACGATCTGCCGGAGCAGGCTTTTTATATGGTCGGCACAATCGATGAGGCAGTAGAAAAAGGCAAGACGATTGCGCAGTAGGACAGGCATTCCTGCCTGTCCGCTTTGATCTGGTCTCGTTTGATTACAAGCAATATCGTTTGTCCCAATTTAGACAGGCAGGAATGCCTGTCCTACTTAATATGGCCCAACTCCAACTCGAAGTAGTTACGCCTGAACGTCGCGTCCTTTCAGAGCCGGTTGATGCGGTAACTGTCCCCGGGGCGGGCGGTGAACTTGGCATATTACCCGGCCACACGCCGTTGATTTCCCAACTCCAAACCGGCGTTCTTTCGTACACGACCGGCGGAAAAAGTGCGCAACTGCACGTCTCAGGCGGCTTCGTCGAAGTGAAGGATGATCACGTTTCCGTGTTAGCTGAGATAGCCGAACGTCCTGAGGAGATTGATGCAGCGCGCGCACGTTTGGCGCGTGAGCACGTTGAAAAACAGTTGAATGGGTGGACGGGGACGGAAGAAGATTTTGAAATGGCCCGAGCGAAGTTGGAGCGCTCGGTCGTTCGCCTGCAACTCGCCGGCGGCGCGTCGAGAGGCTAAGTGGGAGCGCAGGCATCCTGCCTGCTTCGTCACGTAAACTCAACCCCTCAGTTCTAAAAATCTTCTAACGCGAGACCGGCAGGCAGGATGCCTGCGCCCCTTCGACTCAAACCTTCCTGGTTTTTTGGCTCTACTTGCCGCTGCATATGTCGTGGCACCGTTCGGCGGCATACTCCCAAGCGCTAAACTTGCAGTCGTCATCCGCGGAGGAAATCCACGGATCCTCGCCATACATTTTGTAGGTACTCATTAGGTGACCAGCCGTCATGCCTTCTGTGTAGCTGGCTAGAAGGAATTCATCTACGATTCGACGAGCTGTCAACGCAGCGGTCTCACAGTTTTCGAAAGCACCGGCCGAATACCGCGCGCTTTCGTCCATGTAGTGCGAATTGTCGTCCACATAAACCTTGTATTCATTTTTCATGGTTGAAGCTTGATCCAGCGTAGAGCGCAGGCAGCCTGCCTCGCTGACTCTCGCGATTCGCTTCAGAAGTTAAATAAGGTGCTTCTTCCCTGAGATCAGCAGGCAGGATGCCTGCGCTCCGTTAATCCGCCTTAATCGCGTCACGCATCTCCGTTACAGCCCGTTCAAGACCCACAAAGATCGAACGCGAAATAATGCTGTGGCCGATGTTGAATTCCGTAATCTCTGAAAACCTGGCGATGGCGCCGACATTTCGGTACGTCAGTCCGTGGCCGGCGGCGACTAACAATCCGTATTGACTGGCCAGAGCTCCACCTTCTCGCAGTCGTCTCAATTCCTGCCCCACCCGCAACGCTCCTTCACCATGAAAGCCCCGTCCGCCCAACGTGGCCTCGGCATAGGCTGATGTGCACATTTCGATTTGCTGTGCATTTATCTCGTGAGCGGCTTCAATTTGCCTTGGATCCGGATCGATGAAAAGGCTCGGGAGTATTCCGGCCTGCCGCAGACGGCCAACCGTTGCGCGCACGATGGCGATGTTGCCGATTACGTCGAGACCGCCTTCAGTGGTTATCTCGTTCGGCTCCTCAGCCACCAGCGTTACAGCGTCGGGGTGCGTCTCGAGAGCGATCTTCAACATCTCTTCCGTCGCTGCCATCTCCAAATTCAGATAGGTGTTAACGGTCTGGCGCAGGGTTATTAGATCGGCATCCTGAATGTGACGCCGATCCCCGCGAAGATGAATAGTGATGCCGTCGGCGCCGGCTTGTTCGCAAAGCATTGCCGCGGAGATGACGCTTGGTTCGGGGGCGCGGCGTGCCTGTCGCACAGTGGCGACGTGATCGACGTTGACATTGAGACGTGCGGTCATTTGGCTCGAATTGTAACGCAAACCTGTTAGTTAGCGTCAGGAGCGTCAGTTGTAACGCAAACTGTTGGTTTGCGAATGGCCGTAACCAGGAAGATTGGTTGCGAATCTTGGTTTCAAGGCCCGCAGCCGCTGCCGCCCAGCCGCAAACTAACAGTTTGCGTTACGCATTCTGCGCGATCAGCCAGACTGCGTGTCGTGGACCGACTTGATCGCTCGGTCGTACACGCCACGGCGCGCTTGCTGTCGAATTCGTCCCACTTCGCTGAGCATCTTCAGGCTATCGCTCGCCAGGTTGACTTTACTTCCTTCGACGTGGTCCCAACGAACGGGAACCTCCTTTAGTCTCAATCCAGCCCGGTACGCGACATAAAGCAACTCAACATCAAAACCAAAGCGGTCGATGGTTGCTCCTTCAATGAGCGGGCGGCACATATTCATCCGAAAAGCCTTGAAGCCACACTGCGTGTCCCAGAAGGGAAGACCGGTGGCCAGTCGGACGAGGAGATTGAAAACGCGACCGCCCTGTTCACGCCGCCATGTTTGGTGAATACCTATTAGATCTCGGTCGAGCGCTCGCGAGCCAAAAGTCAGATCATATTCGCCTCGCTGAATTGGATCGATCAGTTTTGGAGCGTCCATAATCGGCGTGGAAAGATCGGCATCGGTAAACAGAGCAATATCACCACGTGAAGCCAGCAGTCCCAATCTCACCGCTCGTCCCTTCCCCAGGTTTGATTGATAGCTAATGACAGAAGTATGAACTGTTTTGGAATTGGCTAACTCTTCCCGGGCAGTGTCTGCCGTGTTGTCAGTGGAGCCATCGTCAACCACGATCAATTCTGACTCGGAAGTGTATTCATCGAGGTAGGCGACGATCGTGCGCAATGACTTTCCGAGGCGCGCGGCTTCGTTATAGGCGGGAACAATGATTGACAGGGATTGCGTCATGCGATGCTCGTCCGGGCCTCGTTTAGTGATAAACGCGAATATACCACAGCAGCAATTTGGGGCCTTTCCGTAGGACAGACATTCCTGTCTATCCCAGTTGCATTAACAAAGTGTAGCTAAGAACGCCCCAAAGAAATTTTCCATATGTCATTTGACATTTTTCATTGGCGATTTCACAAAGAGAGTTCTACTGTACGGATATCAAGTAAGAAACGACGGTGTATCTCAGCCCGATGTCGGAATCAAATGGCCAATGAAAAATGTCAAATGACATATGGAAAATCGTTCTTTCTTCGGTGAGTTTTTGAAGGAATGCATTGGAAAGGCAGGAATGCCCGTCCTACCTGAACAAATGGGGCGCGTGTGTTAAAATCCTGCCGACTCTCCTCGATTGGATTTATGAGGCACTAATAAGCAGAGTTTTATGAGCAAGCGATTCTTCATTATTGGCGGTGCAGTAGTTTTAATCGCCGCGCTTGTGGGCGGCACTATTGGACGCTCGATACGCTTCCGAAATAGCGTGGCTCCCAAGGGAGTGGTTTCTTACACGCAGGCGGATGATATCGAGAGCGATTACAAGGAAGCGGTTGATGTTATCTCCGACGGCTATGCTGGTGATATCGACTATGAGAAGGCCACACAAGCAGCTATCCAGGGAATGCTCTCCACCCTCGATCCCCATTCGATGTATTTCCCCTTCAACGAATTCAAGAAGCTGAAGGAAGATCAAGACTCGAGATTTTATGGGATTGGCGTAACCATCGTTCCCCATCGCGATGGTGTTTACATTCAGTCGGCAGTGGAAGGCACACCCGCGGGCAAACTAGGTTTGCGCTACGGCGATCGCATCCTGGAAGTGGATGGCAAAGACGCGCGCGAGTGGTCGAGCGAGCAGGTTTCCAAAAAGGTTCGCGGCGGCCGTGGCGAGGAAGTCACGATCAAGGTTGAACGCGCCGGCGCGGAGGCGCCTCTCTATTTCACGATCATTCGCGATTCCGTCCCGCTGCCGTCGATACGCAACGCTTACATGCTGCGACCGGGCACAGGCTATGTCGGCTTGACGGGTGGTTTTCAAAGCACCAGCGACGAAGAGTTGCGCGAAGCGATCACCAAACTGAAGAAGGAGGGCATGCGCCAGCTCATCCTGGACATGCGCGGAAATCCCGGCGGACTCCTCACTCAGGCGATCGACGTAGCCAGCGAATTTCTGCCACGCGGCCAGGTGGTTGTCTCAGTTAAAGGTCGTACTGAATACAGCGAACCCATAGTTTACAAATCGAGCGGCTCAGAGCCGGAAGATGTGCCACTGGTTGTCTTGATTAATCGCGGTTCTGCGTCTGCCACGGAGATTGTCGCGGGCGCCATTCAGGACCATGGCAGGGGATTGCTTATTGGTGAAACGAGTTTCGGCAAAGGCCTGGTCCAAAAGGTATTTCAACTGCCCTTCAACACCGGACTCACCCTGACTACGGCGCGCTACTACACTCCCTACGGCCGATCGTTGCAGCGCGATTACTCAAACGGTTCGTTGTACGACTACTACACGAGACATGACGAGGATGAGAAGAAGTCGGAACCGAAGAGTGCCCCTTCGCCGCGAAGCACTGAGTCTCCAGTGACACAGCCGTCTCCCATGCCTCATCTGCTTAGTGGTCCAGCCGTCAAGACTGCGGCGGGTCGCGTCTTCTACGGTGGCGGCGGGATCACTCCGGACATCGACGTAAAGCCGCTGATTTATTCGCCGGTTCGTAATCGCATTGCCGAAGCTGCGTTTCAGTTTACGCGTCAGTTAGCAGCGGGACTCGTACCCGGACTCGAAGCATACAAGGTCGAGAAGGTACAGTATGGCCGTAGTCCAAAGCTGGGCGATTACCCGATTAATGAGCAAGTGATCGAAGCTTTCCGCAGCTTCGTACGCACAGACGCGCTCTCGCAGTTAGCTGCTGCGCAACTCGATCCTGAAATGGATTTTGTGAAACTGCGACTACGCGAGGAGATTGTCACCGCCGCCTTTTCCAACGACGCCGGCGCGCGCGTGTTGCTCGACAGCGACCCGCAGGTACTGCGCGCGCTGGAAGCGCTGCCTGAGGCGAAGCGACTTGCGGAGAGCGTGCGCGGCGGAGCGCTACAGGGCTGAGGTCCCCCGCATAACCACTCAAGCTCTTCACTGGGACCGCGGGCGCCTCGCCCGCAACGAGCGCCGGCAGGCGCGAACAAGATGTCTAAAGTCTAGTACTTCGCGAGATCAAGGTTGAATACTTCGCGAGATCATCGCGCCTGCCGACGCTCATTGCGGGCGAGGGCGCCCGCGGTCCCAGTGAAGAGCCGACGTTTTCAATCCATCACTCGCACAATCACACACTTCAAATAGTAAGTTTCCGGCACTCCAAAGAGTATTGGGTGATCGCTGGCCTGAGTTCGCTTCTCAACCAACTGTAATCTGCGATGAGCATCATTAGCGGCCTGCGCAATGATTTCTAAGAACATCTGTTCAGACATGTGGTAGGAACAGGTGCAGGTGATGAGTGCTCCGCCGGGACTCAGCAACTTGATCGCTCGCAGGTTTATCTCTTTATAGCCACGGGCCGCCGGTTTGACACTGGCGCGATTCTTTGCGAAAGCCGGTGGATCCAGCACGATCGTGTCGAAACGTTCGCCGGCAGCTTCCATCTCGCGCAAGGCGTCAAACACGTTAGCTTCGCGAAATTCGACATTGGCCGCGTCGTTTAGCTCAGCGTTTCTGTTCGCCGCCTTGATAGCCTCAGCCGAAATATCGATTCCTAAAACGCTATCGCAAACACCGGAGAGGTGAAGGGCAAACGCACCTGAGAAGGTGAAGCAATCAAGCGCGCGGCCGTGGGCGACGGCGCGGGCGGCAATGCGGTTTTCGCGTTGATCGAGAAATGATCCGGTCTTCTGGCCGGAAAGCGGCGAGACATTGAAGCGAATGCCATCCTGCAATATCTCAAATTCCTCCGGCGCCGCTCCGTAAAGAATTCCCGAAGTTAGTTCAAGTCCTTCGTGTTGCCGGACGCGAACATCGTTGCGTTCAATGATGGCCCGCGGAGCAAATTCCTCAGTCAGCAGTTCCGCGATTAGCGGCTTGATGGTTTCCGATCCCTGCGAAAGAGTTTGCAACACGAAGACGTCGTCATAACGATCGACTATCAACGACGGCATCAGGTCGCCTTCCGAGTAAACCAAACGATATGCATTCGTAGACAGACCAATCCCGGCGCGCCTGGCAGCGGCTGCTCGAATTCGTTTTCTCCACCACTCGCGGTCGATTGGCTCGTCAGTCAGAGTCAGAAACCGCAGGGCGATTTGTGAACTATCACTGTAGAAAGCCTGGCCCACGAGGTTACGGTTTTGATCACGGACGATAACTACCGAGCCACCCTTCACGTCTTCTGCGTCGAGGACATCGCTGCGATAAATCCACAGATGTCCGCCGCGAATGCGATCGGCGCCGCGTTTGTTGACTGTGACTGGGTTCATACGCGACTACTCTGACATAGGCAGAATGCATGCGCTACTGAGCCGTCCTCGTTGCGGCTATGCCGCCTGATGTGCGGAAGGTCTCTGACCTTCCGGGATTCCTTGAAGATGTTCTGGGGCTATGCCCCCAGCTCGGGGCGTAGCCCCACACGTTAGGGAGGCCTTCACGGTGGGGCATAGCCTCCACCGCACATCGGACGGGGTAGCCGCGCGGAACGCTACCACATCGTTCTTTGCGCGCCTTTGCGAGTTCTTTGTTTCCTTTCCGGTTAAAGTGCGATTACAACTTGTTCTATGTTAGGCTTCGAACACTTCGGACAGGGTTTTAGTCGAACACACTTTGTCGCTACTCAACACCTAAGCAATCATGTCTATCAAGTCACAAACCGAGCGGCGCAAGCTTTTCGAAACCACTTCCGGAATCGATCTGCCCGCCGATTTCAACCCCTCTAATACTGATCCCGTCGATTACGACAAGGATCTAAACTCGCCCGGCGACTTTCCTTTCACGCGCGGCATTTACTCGAACATGTATCGCGGCCGGTTGTGGACCATGCGGCAGTATGCCGGCTACGCAACGGCTGAGGAATCCAACGCGCGTTACAAATATCTGCTCGCTCACGGTACGACCGGCCTGTCAGTCGCATTCGATCTGCCAACCCAGATTGGTCTGGATTCTGATGATCCAATGGCTGCGGGCGAAGTAGGCAAAGTCGGCGTGGCAATAGACTCACTTGAAGACATGCTCCGACTGTTCGATGGAATACCGCTCGACACTGTGTCCACTTCAATGACGATCAATGCGACTGCGGCGATCCTGTTGAGTCTTTACCTGGCAGTCGCACGCAAGCAAAACGTTTCCTTCGAAAAAGTTAAGGGAACGTTGCAAAACGATATTCTCAAGGAGTACATCGCGCGCGGAACTTATATCTATCCGCCTTCGCCCTCGCTTCGTTTAGTGACTGACACGTTTTCCTTCTGCGCGCGTGAAGTGCCTAACTGGAACACGATCTCGATCAGTGGTTATCACATCCGCGAGGCTGGGTCGACAGCGGTACAGGAAGTTGCCTTCACCCTCGCCGACGGAATTACTTACGTTGAAGCGGCGCTCAAAGCCGGACTTGAAGTAGACGAGTTTGCACCGCGAATTTCCTTCTTCTTCAATGCGCATAACAACCTGCTGGAAGAGATCGCCAAGTTTCGAGCCGCGCGACGGCTTTGGGCGCGAATCATGCGCGATCGTTTCAAGGCCCGCGATCCGCGTTCGTTGATGCTGCGTTTTCACACGCAGACTGCCGGGTCTTCGCTGACCGCGCAGCAGCCGGAAGTGAATGTGGTGCGCACCACCATTCAAGCCCTGGCAGCGGTGCTGGGCGGAACGCAGTCGCTGCATACCAACGCGATGGATGAAGCCCTGGCGTTGCCCACAGAACAAGCTGCCCGGCTCGCATTGCGTACGCAGCAGGTGATTGCGCATGAGTCTGGTGTCGCCGACATCGCCGACCCGCTGGGCGGCTCTTACGCTATCGAACAGCTTACACACGATATTGAAGATCGCGCATCCAACTATCTCGAGAGAATCGATGCGATGGGCGGAATGCTACGCGCAATTGAAACGGGTTACGTTCAGAAGGAGATTCAGGAGTCGGCTTATCGCTATCAGAAGGCGATTGAAACCGAGGAAGCAATTGTCGTTGGCGTAAATCGTTTTCAAAGTGAAGAAGGATCGACTGTGCCAACGCTGCGCGTCGATCCGGCGATTGAACAACAGCAGATTGAGCGTGTCCGGGCGGTCCGTGGCCGAAGAGACGCGCTGGGGGCGGAGACGGCGCTGGCTAAGTTGGAAGAATCCGCGCGCGGCAATGAAAACCTGGTGCCAAGAATCCTGGACTGTGTGGAGGCTTACGCCACTGTCGGCGAGATCAGCAATCGTTTGCGAAACGTCTGGGGTGAGTACCAGGAGACGTCGACTGTTTGAAAAGGAGAAGTTCGATGGTTCTGAATTCAAGAGAGATTAGCAGACTATTAACCCTGCTCAGCATTAGTGCAGTTCTATTTAATGGAAACGCAAATGGTCTTTCGTTGGCCGTGGGAACCCCGCATGAAGTTTCCATGCGGAGCCAAGCCTCACGCGAGTGGGACAGGTACGCGGTGAGGGGCGGTGAGTTCTCGGTTTCATTGCCAACAGCGCCGTCAATGACCACTTATGAACTCAGATCAGATCCATTAAGCAAAGGTCGCATCCGCCACCTAATCGGCGCTTATTCTCAAGGTGTGGTCTACGCGATCTACGTTGCTGAGCGCAAACAATCGCTGGAAGATTTTATTGGCAAGTCTGCCTATGTATCCTCGGGTGAATTCAAACGCGATCTCACAGTTGGAGGCTTCAGGGGCAAGGAATACGCTTTTCAGGACGCGAGCATAAAACGCGTAACTCAATACTTCATTACCAATCGATACATCTACACGTTCATAGCACAGGGCTCCTACCTCGGAAATCCGGATGTCGGCATACCCAGGTTCTTGGAGTCAATTAAGTTCGAGCCGAACGCCACCGGCATTGCCATTGTTGATGGCCCGGGCGAGCAACCTGCAGTCGATTCCGCGGCAGCAACTGAGGGAAGCGAGTCCCGCATTTTTAGCGGTAAGGAAGTAGCCCCTAAAGCGATGGTGATCACAAAGCCAGAACCTACTTATACAGACGAAGCCCGAAACAATCAGGTAACCGGCCCGGTTATCCTACGTTGCGTATTCTCGTCCTCTGGAAGTGTTACTAAGATTCGACTCGTTTCTGGCCTACCATTCGGATTATCGGAAAAAGCTATAGAAGCGGCGCGACAGATCCGGTTTATTCCGGCCATTAAGGACGGGCACTTTGCTTCGATGTACATTCAGCTTGAATACAACTTCAACCTCTACTAGGAATTTCTTTTAGAGTCGCCATGCTGCCAGGTCTACTAATCGATCTTGAGTAAGATACTTGCGATCTTCGGAGTTCTTTTATTTAGCTCGTGCCATGCGCCGCGCGTGGTGACGGTTGATTCGAAAGAGTCTCCACTTAACGTTGAGACTTCGCGCAGCAAACAGACGGCGCAACAGTTCGAAAACACAAATTATCTTTTGTATCTTCCGGAGGGCTACGGCAAAGAAGGGCAGCGCTGGCCCTTGATTCTCTATCTCCATGGCAAGAGCTTGCGAGGAAACGATCTGGAGCTGCTGAAAAACTACGGACTAGCCGCCCTGCTGGAAAAGGATTTAAAGATTCCCTTTGTAGTCGTTTCACCGCAATGCCCCGACGATCGTTATTGGATGACAGAAGATGAAACGCTCGACCGGCTATTTGATCATGCGGTGTCAACCTATGCGGTCGATCCGGAACGCATCTATGTCACGGGTCACAGCATGGGTGGGCGCGGTACGTGGCTACTCGCTTACAAGCATCCGGAAAAGCTTGCAGCCATAGTGCCAATTTCTGACGCACCGCTCGATGACGCGTGGGCCAGGCAGGTTGCGAAAGTTCCGGCCTGGGTGTTTCATGGCACCAAAGACGATTTGGAACCCTTTGAAAGAACCCGGCAGTTTGTCGAGGCGCTGAAGAAACTAGGCGCGGAGATTAAGTTCACGCCATTGCCCGATAGGGACCATTACATCCTCGACACTTACGAGAACCAGGAGATCTATGACTGGTTGCTACGACATAAGAGAAAGATCTCTAACTGAAGTACAGAGGAAGGTTCGCAACCAATGGACTTCCGCTAAGAAAAGATCATCCGTCACGCGGAGCGATCTCATTAGCACCGTGGCTTCAGCCAGGTGACTGGATCAGGGATGAAAAAAGGGAACCGTTTTGAACGGTTTGCAATGGATCACGAGAAACCGGTAGAAACGGTTCAGGGATCGTTTCGGGTGATCGTGATCACCGGGCTGAAGCCACGGTGCTAATGAGATCGCTCCGCGTTGATTCAACAGCTTGAGATCGTTAGCAACGAATCATTTGAATGACGTAGTAAAGCTTCATGAATCGAAGAGAATTTACGAGCAGGATCGGAATGGGGGCGATTGCGCTGGGACTCAAAGTTCCCGGCGTGCGTTCTGCAAACAAAGATAGTCCGCAGATTGCAATCACCATGGACGACTTCGCCTGGAACAACTCGGTGAAGCTAATTCCGGAAGAGCGGAATCGCGCGATTCTCGGAGCGCTGAAATCTCATGGAAGTTTGAAAGCCGCCCTCTTTGTTGCGGGTAAAAACGCTGATAACGAACAGGGTCAAACTTTGCTGCGCGAGTGGGACAGGGCGGGCCATCTGATTGGTAACCACTCTTACTCTCATAAGTATCTCAACAGCAGCAAAGTCACCGTTGCAGACTTTACGGCTGACATACTGAAGTGTGAGGAAGTAATCAAAAGTTTTCCGCACTTCCAGAAGAGTTTTCGTTTTCCCTACCTGAAAGAGGGTGAGACAGCTGCAAAGCGAGACGCGGTCAGAAGTTTCCTGAAGCAGAATAGCTATCGCACGGGCCACGTAACCATCGACGCCTCGGATTGGTACGTCGATGACCGCCTGGGCGCTCGACTTAAAAAAGATCCGGCGGCTGACACAAAGCCTTATCGTGATTTCTACCTGGGCCATATGTGGGAACGCGCCGTTTACTACAACGACCTCTCGCAAAACGTCATGGGCCGCAGTGTTAGGCATACGATCCTAATGCATTACAATTTGCTCAACGCGCTTTTCCTTGGGGACCTGCTCGAGATGTTCAAGAACAACGGCTGGCAGTTGATTGATGCCGCGGATGCGTACAGTGATCCGGTGTTTATGTCTGAACCGAAGATAGTTCCGGCAGGTGAAAGCCTCATCTGGGCACTAGCTAAGGAGACAGGAAAATTCGAGAAGCTGTTGAGGTATCCCGGCGAAGACAGTGAGTATGAGAAGGAGAAGATGGATAAGCTTGGTCTGTAAGTTGAATTGGTTTTTATTTTTCTGTTCGTGTTAATTCGTGTGATTTCGTGGATCGTTCTTTATGCCGCGTGAAACGGAACGATCCACGAACTCACACGAAGCCACACGAACCAATCAAAACTACAAACAAAGTACTAAGTTCTAAGAACCAAAGCCCAAAGGAAGAAAAAAAACTTGGAAGCCTTGATTCCCATGTTTGCCTTCGTGGTCTTTTTCGGCGTGATCATATCTGTGGTTGTCGCGTTTGCGATATACGCGAAGAAACGCGAGCGGGAACGAACGATGGCATTGAAGTCTTCAGCGACGATGCTCGGTTGGCAGTTCGCGGAACAGGCGCCTCTGAATTACCTCCCCAATCTCGAAACCTTTGCGCTCTTTAGCCAGGGCCACAGCAAGCAGATCAAGAACTTGATATATGGTGAGACAAACGGAGTAAAGGCCGCCCTCTTCGATTACATTTATACTGTGGGCCATGGAAAGCACAGCCATACATATTACCAGTCAGTAGTTTATTTTGAGCCGCGCAATCTCAACATCCCGTTCTTCTCATTACGTCCGGAGAATGCTTTACACAAGCTGATCGCGGTGTTCGGTTACCAGGATATCGACTTCGGCCATCGTCCAACGTTTTCGAGTCAGTATCTATTGCGCGGCGCCGATGAGCAGGCCATTCGTAGTACTTTCAACGAGCCATTGCTTGGTTTCTACGAAATGAGTAAGGGAGCCTGCACAGACGGCGGGGGAAATCAGCTCTTCATTTTCCGGCCGGGTTACAGGGCGCCGCCGCATGAGGCACAATCCTTCATCAACTGGGCTGAAACACTGCAACGCTTGTTTCCCCGTTACGGGTGAGGTCGGCGAGCTGTTTAGAAAGCGGCCTTGTCCGCCCGGCCGTGGGCGGAGGGATAAGCAGCGCTTAGAGTAAGTATTGCGAGACAATCACGATGTAGGCGACTTCCGCCGGTATCATTGCGATTGAGAGTGAACTGATTTACGGTCAGGCAGGATAGAATGATTCACAGGGAGAAAGTTATGGCACAACGATTAAGGGCGATCTATCAGAACGGTGCATTTGTTCCCCAATCACGTTGTGACTTGCCAGAGAATTCAGAAGTTGATCTGGTGATTGAAAGACCCCATCTGCTCCAGCCGTCGGTCACCGATCCCGAAGAGCGCAAACGCATCATGGAAGAGTTAGTCCAGAACATGCGCGACAATCCAATCCCAGAAAACGCGCCACATTTTACTCGCGAAGAACTGCATGAACGCCGTTGACACCAATGTCTTGATCTCGTCCCGACGGAGGCGACTACGAAACGCGAATGATGGCGAAGTTGAGACTGTGAGTAAGCGACTTGTGAGATATATGCTATGAGCGTGGTAAGCATGATCTGGGCTTGGCTTCAACAGAACTCATCGGGTTTGAGCGTGCTGCTATCATTGTTGGGGTTTGCAATTGTATTACTCCAGATTCGCAAGACGCGCCATGCGGCCGAGGCAAGCAGAATCGCAGCCGACAAGGCCCTGCGCGCAATATCGGAGATCGATACAATCTCAGACTTGGCATCCTTGAAAGAGAGGCTAAAAGTACTTCAAGTCTCGATCCGATGGAGCAGATTTGAAGTCGCTTACCATGAGGCGCAGTCGCTACGAGAGGGATTTCACCAGTTGAGGAATCGAAGCGGTTTTGAAACTGACGAAAGTCTGATTCACTTGCAGGCAATTGTCACTTTTTTGAGCAAATTGCAGGATAATCTTGAAAGAAAAATGGATGATGGTTCTTATCAACTACCACTTCGCGCGATTAGTGCTAAGCTTTCGGAACACGCTACTGAGCTGTCAGGTTGGATGGAGCAAAAGAGATTTGCATTAGGAGGCAAGACCGATGTTTGAGCCAGATGTACGTGAGATCCTTGTCAGGCTTTTGACGAGATCGCAAGCCGGTGAGGTGAAGTGGTTGGAGTCTGAAGCTGCGGGTATGAATGAGACGGCTCAAGACGACTATGTAGTTCTGATGCCTAACTCATCAATCAATGTATTCAGGGCTTATAGGAATATCCCACGCGTCAACTTCATCGATAGCGCGGGCAATGTGCGGCTTTCGTTGACCGCTGACACAGACGAAGACAAAAATCTGTTTGAGCAGCTAATTGCATCCGCACAAGAGAACGTGAACGCGCCGAAGGCACTCCAAACGTTGGATGACATTAAGAAGGCCCTAAAACAAGAAGGAGTAATCGGAGAAACTAATCCCCGGAGGTTCAAGGAAGAAGTGCCTTTCTAACCAAGCAGACGACCTATCCATCTTAAGCCGTGTCCCACCTCTTAGAAGTTAACCATCTTCAAACGCATTTCCCCACGCGCGCTGGCCTCGTGCGTGCGGTGGATGGGGTGACGTTTCACATCGATTCCGGCGAGCTGCTCGGCGTTGTCGGCGAATCGGGATGCGGTAAGTCAATCACGGCGCTTTCGATCATGCGCTTGATTTCACCTCCGGGAAAGATTGTCGGCGGCGAGATTGTTTTTGATGGTAAGAACCTGCTGAAACTGTCGGACGCCGAGATGCGCCAGATTCGCGGCGACGACATTGCGATGATCTTTCAGGATCCGATGACCTCGCTGAATCCGGTATTCACCGTCGGCGAACAAATTGCCGAAGCCCTGCGATTGCATCGCAAGCTTTCACGCAAAGCAGCGCGTGAGGCTGCGATCCAGGCGATGCGAGAAGTTTCCATCCCTGACCCGGCCCGGCGGGTTGACGATTATCCGCATCAACTCTCCGGCGGCATGCGCCAGCGCGTAATGATCGCAATGGCTCTCGCGTGCGATCCTAAACTTCTTATTGCCGACGAACCGACCACAGCCCTTGACGTTACGATCCAGGCGCAGATCCTCGAGCTGTTGGATGA
>Ga0137394_10001468_pt1 | contig 17217 bp, 17 predicted proteins | sample czobulk116metaG_FD_108278 | JGI IMG/M metagenome (GOLD analysis project Ga0137394, IMG submission 108278) | Vadose zone soil microbial communities from Angelo Coast Range Reserve, California, USA - czobulk1.16 metaG | ecosystem: Environmental > Terrestrial > Soil > Vadose zone | place: USA...
ATTGGCGGCGAGCAAGTCGAGAAGCCGCTTTTTGGCGGCGTCGTGGCTGGGAGCGAGCAGATATTTGTCTTTGGCCCAGTTGGCGAGGCCACCCGGGAGGTCGTTTTTCTCGAAGGGCTGGGAATTGCTGATGCCACGATTGAGGAAATGGTCGGTATAGGGCAGGCCGCTGACCACCGCGCCAACAAGGACGAGCTCGCGGACCAGCGTGGGATATTGCAAAGTGAAATCGATGGAGAGTTCGCCGCCGTGGGAACTGCCGACGAGGATGGCGTGACTTACTTTTCGATTGCGGAAAAGCGTAGCGAGATCTTCCGTTTCCGTATACCACGTGGTTGAGGCGGGAGTACGGCCATATCCGCGGCGGTCGTAGCAGATGGTATGGAATCGTTTGCAGAAGGTCGGCCAGACGTCGTCCCAAACAGCGGAGTGAGCGATGCCATCATGGATGAGAATGACGGCATCGAGGCCGGTTCCGCATTCTTCGTAGTAGAGCTTCCCGCCCTCGACGTCTGCATATGCCCCAGGTGCAGGCTGAGAAGGGGCGGGGGCGCTCTTCGCCGGTGCTTGGCACCATGCATTCAGGCTCAGGCAGAAGGCTGGCAGAAGTACAAGGGCGCAGGTAATGGTCATTGGCTGCCCTCCGGTGCCCGCGGGCGAGGGCGTCCGGGCCGGGATTCTCGTTCGTTGAACCTTGGTCAGCTACCGGCTCAACAAAGGCCTTCAGGATATTACCCGACGATTGGTTCATAGGTCTGCCTGTTCCTAGATACGAGATTCACTGGATTGCATCCGCCCTTGCCGTCGAGTACACAACCTTACTCAGGTCTGTTTCCTGGAAACTGGCGGGGACAACCATTCAATGTCTGTCGGAGAGGGCCATCCCCAGGAGGAAGCGAGAAATTGGTGGAGGTCCCGACTAGGAAAGAGGCTCGTCGGGTACTTGGCCGAATCGTCTGGGGATCGCGCAAGGAGAATCGAATGATCAAGAAAGTGCCCAACCCCCTTTTTATCGGATGCATGCTAGCAAGTTTGGTTATCGGCCCCTCGTTCGACTTCGTCCGCGGCGGCGCACCTTTAGCGCTTCCGAGCTTCAATCGAGGGATTTTCGCCGCGCTCGCCACCGACTGCACGATATATGCTGCAGCGAATGGAAACGACGGCAACGATGGAACCAAGCATGCGGACGGAACCATTTATCCAAAAACGCTGGTCGGTGCGGCGGCATCTACAGTCCCGGGTTCAGTAGTGTGCCTGCTCAGCGGCAGGTATGAGTTGCCTTACGCATTCGTCCCTCCGTACGGCGGCAGCCCCTCGTCCTGGATCACCTATAAGAACTATGGCGATGGCGATGTGCTCCTTGTGTGGACGGGCGGTTTCACAGCAGCGCCGATGATTAACATAAATTCGACTGCCGCCCCTCCCACTCCCAATATCCAATTCATCGGACTGACTCTCGACGGCCAGGGCATGGCTCTTGATGGTTTTTTCTGCAGGGGGAACTCCGCGTTGCGGTTCTACGGCAACGTCATCAGCAATACCGGTGGGTCCGGCATAGGGACGCAGAATTGCGATTACATCACCGCCGATCACAATATCATCGCCCACAACGGCTACATCCCGGCCGGCGCCGATCCTAATATCGCCCAGTATTACAGTTGGACCAGCGGGATTTCATACAATATAAATCAGTGCTCTAACTCTTATGATGGATTCCATCTGATAATCGCCAACAACATCGTCGTCGGGGAAGTGGACCAAAGCCCGAACCACAAGGACGTCAACGGCAGGCACACCGACGGTGGCGGCATCATCCTCGACTATGACACCGATACTGCGCCTCCCGTAATCACCTGTCCTTACCCCCCGGGGGCGCTGATCGCTAACAACATAGTTTATGGTAATGGCGGCCAATGTATCGCGGCCAATCAAGTTTCAAATTTCTGGATTGTGAACAACACTTGCTATAAGAACGGCTTGGACCTTTCTGAGGAGCCCAGTATTGGTGAGTTTGACTCGCAGAACTCAACGAATGGTCACTTCGTGAATAACATAAGCGTGGCCTGGCAAGTGACTCACCCGGCGTACGTGCAAGCGGGCACTAATTCCGACATTTATTACTTCAAGAATCTTTATTTTGGAAGTTCCTGCAACTTTGCCTGCTCGGACGCAACGCAGTGGTTCTCTGGCGATCCCTTGTTTGCCAATACGCCTTATTTTGATCCGGCTGCGACCGCAGATGGGCAGTACAAAACAGCACGGCCGCCTTCGGCAGGAACGCCAACCGACCAGGCCTCACCATCACCAAGATGCGCGGGTATGGTTTCTACCTGCGGTATCGCGAGCGGATTCGGGCTCGCTTCCTCGGCCAGCCGTGCGTACAATGCAGGCATCGATCCCACAACCGACAGCGTCTTGTCACCCCGGATGTCGGCAAACCTCAAGGTCGAAATGCAATACTACATATATACGGACATCAACGGCAGAAGGCGCAGTGCCGGAGTCAATTGGGACTTGGGAGCCCTGGCACACAAGGTGAACTGACGGCCCTCGATATTTGTTTTGTCCAGAGGAGGTTTGGCCTAGACGCGGATACCAGCCAGGCAGCACAAAAGGGCTAAGGGAATCACCTGTGCCGCAACTACAGCATTTCACCGCTTGCCAGCCAATAGGTCAACGATTTAATATCTGTCCCCATTCGCTCGAATGGGGAGTGGGCTGAGCAAGAGTGTTAGGCATTCCCGTGAGGGAAACCTTGGCTTCTTGGCTCTGTCCGTCACGTCTGCTTTCAGAACCCCTGCCGGAGGCGCACCATGGCGTTGCCGAAAAGAACCGAGGCAGTCGAAAATTCAAACGAGCAAGCTGGCTATGACAATACCGAGCGGAAGGTTCTTCGCCTGAAGAGCTTCGACGCGAGAATTGAGAAACGCGACCCCCTCCCAGTCCAGGTCTACCTCGCCAGCCTGGAAGAGCCCGGAACTCGCGAACGGACGGTTACAGAAGACGTCAGTCCCCACGGTGCTCGAGTGCTCTCCAGTCGATACTGGCAGCCGGGCGAAGTACCGCTGCTTACGCCCTTGATTGGCGAGTATCCAAAGCACGCTCGAGTAGTCTATTGTGCTCCACAGCCAAACGGTGGCTATTGTGTGGGCATAAAATTCGAGGGACCCACATTCAAGTGGCACATGTAGCCCCGCGCGCAGTGAAGGCCTCCAGCGCACGGTAAGCCGCAAAGTCGCGCCCTTCCTTCATGTGCGTATCTCCCATAACTATTTTCGGGCTAGAAAAAATTCCTGAACGACATCAGCAATGGCCTGGGGAGCCATAAGGATCGCAGAATGGTCGCGGCCTTCCAGAGCGCGGTACTGTGCAGCGGGAAGCGTCTCCGTGAGCGCCTTGGCGCCACTGTGAAAAAACGCCTCGCTCTTGCTCCCGACCATCACGAGGGTGGGTGCCGTGGTGGCGGCCCAGCGCTTGGCGAGCAATGGTTTGCCTTCTTGAGTCCCCGCCAGAATCGCGAGGTCATAGGGCAGGGTGTGCGCCATACCTGCCATTTTTGACCAACCCGGCATCAGCAGCCTCATCATGGTGACTGCAGAGGGCGGAATGCCCATACCTTTTGTGAAGAAGAGCGTGACCGCATCGCTCCTGCGGCCTCGCGACACAAGCTCGGTGATCTGATTGCCAAAATCATCCGGCATTGGCGGACGGCTGCCGTCGATGATGAACGGCGGCTCATACATGAACAGCTTCTTAACTTTGCCGCCCAGCTCGCTTGCGGCTTCCAAAGCCAGAACCGCGCCGGAGGAGACGCCAAACACGAAGGCCGATCCGCCAGTGGCATCGATCAGAGCCTCGATATCTTCAACCTCACGCGCGACGGCATACGGCTGAGCATCCGTGCTTGTGCCCCGGCCGCGGCGGTCGTAGTTGATGACGGTGAAGTGCCGAACCAAATGCCTGGCCAGCGGTCTAGTGCCGGTTCGATCTGCCAAAGCGCCCGTCACCACGATGACCACCGGCCCCGCGCCTGTCTGTTCAAATGCGATGCGCGTGCCATCCTTGGAGGTTACGGTTTTTTGTTTTGCATCGATATCCGTCTTGTTCAGCGCCCGCTCGGCGACAATATAGAGACCGAGATAAAGAATAACGACGACCGCGAGCAGCCCGGTAAGCACGGCGCCGATGCGTCGAAGAGTGCGGCGTGGACGGTGCGCTTCGCTCACGACTCGCTTGCTCCCCGCTCCTTCCAGCGAGCATCCGCAGACGCCAGCAACTCAGCGAGCTTGTCGTAGCACTCGGCCGCGCCGTGCTCCATGCCGGATTTAATCACCGCGTCGCGAATCTCCTGCGACTGGTACAGCACCGTGATTGTTAGCGTCGTTCTTCCGTGGTCCTCGACCAGGACCAACGTGTTGAGCGATTCGCCCGGGTAGTCGTCGAACGACTCGGTCGAGACGAGACGCTCCGGCGGCACGATCTCCTGGTAAACGCCGCGCATCCCCATTTTGGCGTCGCCGGGGCCGTGCAGCACAGAGCGCCAGGCGCCGCCGACCTTCAGATCAATCTCCGAGACCGCCAACGACCAGCCTCGCGGCCCGAACCAACGCTTGAACAGCTCGGGCTTGGTCAAAGCGTCGAAAACCAGACGGCGCGGAGCATCGAAGACGCGTGTCATCACGACCTCCCGCTCCGTGGGCGTAGTTACTTTCAATGTTCCGGTGTTCTTCATCGGCGATCTCCTTTATCGCTTGGTGTGTCCACGTTTTTTCTACTTACTGGGCGTCAGCGCGTGCGCGCAACTGCATCTGGTAGAGCTTGCCGCCCGCCCAGGCCTGCGGCATCGCGAGCACGACGAGCGCGAGTGGATACCAGTGGGGCCCGAAGGCCGGTCCCTTGTTCCATGTCGCAGCGGCGCCCACAATGCTCACCACAAGGCCCACGAAGCCGCCCACCAGGGCATGCTGCATCGGCCTGTCGGGCGCGAGCCGCGCAATGAGGTAGCTGGCCGCGATGCCGTAGACGGTGCGGTAGGCAGTTGCAAGCCCGAGAGCCCCGTCGAAGCCGACCATCGACGCACCCCATGGCGGGAAGACACCGATTTCGTGCAGCACAATGTCGGTGCCAAGAGTGACTATGATGCCTACGATCATGCCGACAAGCACGGCGGCAATGCTTCGGCCAATACGCCGCGGAGGATTCGGATCGCTCATGATGGGCTCGCTCCTTTCTCCATACCGGCAGTTCCCTCTGATGCCAGCAATTGCTCGAGTCTGTCGTAGCTCACGGCCACCCCGCTCTCCATGCCGGACTTGAGGACGCCGTCGCGGGCCTCTTGCGATACGTAGCGCATCGTGGTCGTGAGTGTGGTCCTGCCGCCCTTCTCAGCCAGGGTGGTGGTGATCAGCGACTCTCCTGGGTACCAGGCCTCGTCGAACAACTCGGTCGAGACGAGCCGCTCTTGCGGCAAGATCTCGCGGTAGACCCCGCCCATCCCCATTTCCTTTCCGTTGGTGTGGCGCCACACGTAACGATAGGTGCCGCCCACTTTCAGGTCGATCTCGCAGACCGGCATCGACCAGCCTACCGGCCCGAGCAACCACTGCTTGAGCAGTCCAGGCTTGGTCAAAGCGTCGAAGACCAGGCGCCGCGGCGCGTTGAAGACCCGCGTCATGGCGATCTCGACCTCGGTGGGCGTGGCTATTTTCAATGCTCCAGTGTTCGTCATCCGTGATCTCCTTTACGAGGTCTATGCCTCAAACAAAGATGCCGCCTGTAACCTGTCTAGTCCGAAAGCTGTCTCCAGCTCTCGGAAGCCTACCGCCTCAGAAACTCAACATTCATGCCATCTCCTTTATCGTTTGGTGCGCGCGCGTTTTTTGGGCTTCGGCTCGGCGTCCTGGAGTTCGCCGAGTAGGGCGTCCAGGCGCTGGAAATTGCCCTCCCAAAGACGGCGGTACCTCTCCAGCCACACTTCAAGCTCCCGGAGCGGCGCGGGCCGCAATGCGTAAATCCGGCGCTGCGCGTCAACGCGAACGTCAACCAGTCCGGCAGCACTGAGCACGCGCAGGTGTTTGGAGACTTGCGGTTGGCGGAGACGCAGTCGATCGACCATATCCCCGACAGGCCGTGGACCGTCGCGCAGGAGTTCGACGATTTGAAAACGGCTGGGCTCGGCCAGGGCGCGAAGTGTTTCTATCATGGCGATTGCAAATATGCCTTAATACGTATATTCTTGTCAAGACATATTCGTTACAGGGAATATAGAAGGGTGGTGAGCTAAAATTGTAGCGGCCTGCGTCAAAGGCTCGCGCAGGGAGCGGCGGACAAAATGAGAGTCGCAGTCGTATCGGATATCCATGGCAACTTGCGCGCGTTCCAGGCAGTTCTCGCCGACCTGAGGCAGGTCGCACCCGACCTCGTTGTCCATGGCGGCGATTTGGCTGCCGGTGGAGCTCACCCGGCGGACATCATCGATCAGCTTCGTTCCCTCGGGTGGCCGGGAGTCCGTGGAAATACGGATGAGATGCTTTGGTCCCGGGAATCTCTGGCTGAATATGCCGCCGCAAACCCGCAGATCGAGCGACTCCTTGCCATGGTCCAAGAAACGATCCCCGCGACTCTTCTAAGCATCGGCGAAGAACGCTTGCGATGGCTCGAAGGACTTCCGTCGCTGTACTCCAAGGAAGGTTTTAGCCTGGTCCACGCTAGCCCCGATGACCTCTGGCGGGCTCCCATGCCCAATGCCAGCGATGACGAATTGCGGAGTACGTATGGGTCTCTTGGTGCTCCCATGGTCGTCTACGGACATATTCATCAGCCGTACATTCGCCGGCTTCAAGGTATGACCATAGCGAATACCGGGAGCGTCAGCCAATCCTATGACGGAGATCGACGCGCGTCCTATCTGATAATGGACGGAGAGAGCATCGCCATTCGCCGGGTCGAGTACGATGTGGAGAGTGAAGCAAAAGAACTCTTGCGTTCGGCGCTCCCCCATGCTGAGTGGCTGGCCCGGATTCTCCTCGCCGGAAAATACTGTCCCCCCGAGTAGGCGCCTTGCTTTGTGGGAATTCGCAGGTAATGGAAATGATCTAAGGGAGCTTTGCGGAGAAGTCCGTCAAAACGAGAAAGGTGGAATCGACCTTCTCGACGAGCTTGCCATTGGCTTCGGACTTGTCGCGGACGCTTTGCCATTCGGGATCGTCGCGGAAGGCCTGCCAGTTGGCCGTGGCAGCCTCGCGGCTGGGATGGGCAAGGATGTAGACGAGGGTTTTCCCTTTCTGGGGATCGTCGGTGGGCGTCCAGTAGGCCACGTTTTTCATGCCGTGTTTCTCGAAGAGTTTTGTGGTGTGTTCGCGAAAGCGGCGGAGCAGGTCGTCCAGCTTGCCGTCGTAAGTGTGATAGACACGAAGTTCGTACACAGCTGTTGGGGACGGCGTGGAGCCCGACTTCTCTTGATCCGGGGCAAGCCAGGCTGCCGTTGGGAGGAACGCTACTGCGGGAAGGGACTGAAGCAAGATGCGTCTTTTCATGGCAGCGATTCTAGCAGAGATTGTGCGCGATGGGCAGGATTGCGGACGACTGCGCGGAATCGTTTCACCCGGCAGGAGGGGCGGGATAGGTATGAAGCTGACCCGGTGTGAATCCGCAAGCAGAGAGATCACAACTCAACACCCGCCGGGCGCACTTTGAAACCATGGCGCCCAGGGACGCTCCGGTTACCTGTCCTAATGGTCAGGATACTTCTAAGGGCCACGTTCACGCGGAAACCTTGCGGCGGAAGGGCCGTCGCGCTCCAATGGAATTATGAGAAACACAAAAATACCGTTCCTTTTCGCGTTTTTGCTGATTTGTGCGTTCTCCGGGCCGTCGTTTGGCCAGCAACGAGTTTTCAATTGGCTCCCCGCAAATGATGAGAGCGTGCGGCTGGATCCCGCGAACTATCATTCCGGGCGGACGTATCACCCGGGTGCGAATGGCGGCAACATCCACGTGGATATCAAGGCGGAAAAGCGCATCACGATATTCCTGACCTCGGCTGAGGGATGGAACCAGGCGTTGCAACATCCCGAGGCCATCCCCAACCTACAGCAACTATGCACGCGAGAGCATGTGATGGAAGCAACTTACGTCTGCGACCTGCCACCGGAGGCAATGACGCTGGTCATCCGTGACGAACGAAACAGCCTCGATCCAGCCGTGTTTGCCGGACTCGGCGCGGTGTTGAAGTCCGACAGCAAGACGGATCAGGCGGTGGGCGTGGGGATCGCCGCGATACTGACGGGCCAGGGTCCCGCCACGCGCCGGTTCACTGCTCCGAACGACGTGCACATCCAATACTTTCGCTGGGACTGCGTGGAAAACTGCATCCAGCCGGAGTATCAGTGGATTCGCCAGGTCAAAGAGAAGTATGAGCTCACCTCCTTCCTGAAGGTTTATGGCGGGTTTACGCCGGACCATGACGGGGAGCAGGTGAGCATAAAGATCAAATCGCCGGTTCCCATGGTGGTGGCGATGATGCCGTCGGAAATTGCCAACCAATTGCATGCGAAGCCGGAAATGTTTGAGTCCGCGCTGCAGAAAAACCCTTGCCAGCAACGCGGCGTTCAGTCTTTGCAGTTCCAATGCACCTTCAATGCAGGCGATGGCCCGCAGTCGCTCATCGTGGTGCCGGAATCCACCGGAAGCGTCCCGAATCACAAGAAAGCCGAAATCGAGATGCTGGCGGTGAAGTGCGTCGCCAATTGCGCCTTGCTCGAAAGCAAACGATAGAGCGTTAAGACCCCTTTCTCTGACAGGTTTCTCTTAAAGGCCTTGGATTTCCCGCCAGAAGGGCAAACCCGTTCAGTTCGAATGTGCGCGACTGCCCCCAGCCCGCTGAAACGAGCGCTGGTTACAATCCCAAGCAAAGTGCGAATTCCGCGAGGGTGCGAGGAATGCTTGCCGTATTTTTGGCGTGCTTGCGGTCACTCTGGCCCCAGTTCCAACAAAAAGGAACAACCCCAGGGGCCAGAGTGACTGAGGCATCGGGATTGAGAATTATGACGCGGGTCCCCGGCCGGTTTCATGAGTTTCGTTCCCCCCAATTGAGAACAGCGGTTGTTGACTGGTCGATTGCTGGAGACTAGTCCGCAAGGGTATCGTCTAGCTGAGTGACTACGGCGAAGGGCGAAGTTTAGGATTGGATGGTGTCGGAGGCGCGGTGAACGGTACCCGCGGGCACAAGCTAAACAATTTTAAGAGAAAGCCGCTGGCTTGTTGCTGGGACTGCTCGATCCTAGCAATGGCCTCTTCACTGGTGATCGGCGCAATTTTGGCGGCCGGCAAATCGGTAGGCGCAGAGTTCCTCTTCAAACACCACATTGCATGCCGCATTTGAAGCGCTCCGTGGCTTCCCGGAAGTATCCCTGGGCCCAGCAACCGGCGAAGATCGAAGGCCTTCTTCGCGTCCACAACCAAGTATCTGATGGCCCCAAACGCAGGTATAGGCAAACACCTGATGCAAAAGAGGGTCTTTGCTGGATGGAAATGTTCCTGACTACGTACTAAGAGTTTCACGAGTGCGGCGCGTCATGAAGTTCCGCATTTGCAGGAAACGGCGGGGGGACGTCGACTGCATCTCAATGTGAAGCCCTGCGCCCTCCATGATCCCATGAAAATTGGCAGCAAGATTGTACTTTGTCTTTTCTTCTGCGCTTCCCGTGCATCGGCGCAACTACCGGCCCCGGCTGGAGTCGGACCGGTGATGGATGCAAGCCTGGGGTATTCCTACATGAGGAGCACTACACCGTTGTCAGCCGGGATCGGCTTGACCGGCGTGGACGCGAGCCTGACGGAAGGCATAACTCCCCGTTTTAGCGTGAGGGCGGACTTGGGCTACATGTACGCAACTAACGTGCTTGGCACAGGGCATCACAGCGATGTTCTAAGCTACCTCGTTGGTCCAGTGTTCTATCCCCGGAGAGACGGGCGTCTGGTTACTTATGTTCATGGATTATTTGGAGGCGCCAGGGTCACCGGCGCCGTTCCCCTCGGCGGTGGATTCGGGAAAGGATACGTCTACGATTTCTCGTGGGCCTTCGGTGGCGGGTACGAATACTGGTTCTCTAACTCTACGGCCCTGCGAGTCAGCGTTGACGCTCTGCACACGTCTTTCTTCAACGCGTCGGGAACGATTCAAGGACGATACGATCTCCGGCCCATCCTCGGCGTCGTCCACTATTTTGGAGGGCGAAAGAGATGAGCCGCCGACGGAGCAAGAGGCCATTGATTGGTGGAAGGCACGAACGGGTACGGCGGGAGCAGGAAGAGGTCCCATCCTGAATAGTCGCGGATGAGACCCCTCGCTGAAATAAGGTGGCGCGAAAAGGCGCGGTCGTGACGCGCGCTTGCAGTGCGCGGTGTGGAAAAAAGAGAGCAGCCGGGAGCGCGGGCTGAGTTGAGAGGCCCTGCCCGTTTTTGCCGCTCCTATTCGTCGTCCTCGCGGTGCGCCTCCACGGTGCCGCGCACTTCGCCGCCGGGGAACATCCCGGTGTGCAAATTCGCGTAGGCGTTGTGCGTGCGGATGGCGCGGACCACATCGGCGAAACTGCCGTTCGGAGCAGGGGGAATTCCTTGCGCCGCCGGCCCGACGATGTCCGCAGCGGTGATGGTGCCCGTGGCCATGCCTGAAGTGGCCTGGGTGCAGGCCGGCTTTCCGCCTCCGCCGCACAGGAACACCATCACGCCCCCGTTTACCTTGGTGGGACCGAAGTGGATGTGGCTGAACAAGGGCAGGGTCGTGAGGTCACTCCATTTCAGAGTGTAGGTAATGGTGGTGCCGTCCGAGCTAATGGTTGCGTGAAAGTCCGCCACGCCCTTGCTCGAATTGGGTGGGACTTCGCCCAGTCCAACCATGTGGGCGGAGATAGTTATGTCACTATCACTCTTGGCTTTGGTGGAAAGATTACTGAACACAAGAACTGCAATGGCCGCTAGCGCGACACATGTGCATAGTTTTTTCATTTCTTACTCCTTTTCAGGCACCAAGAACACGCCCGACAAGGAGAGCGAGGGGTGTTGCCGTCCTGTCCGGCCGAAGGATAAATTTGCGCAAGTATACATCAGCGAGGTGCAATGACTGGCAATAAGTTGCCAACTGTCGAATGAGTTCGGGCGAGGTCCCCGCTGAAAAGGGTGCGAGATATATGAAAGTCAACAAACCGAAATGGAAAAGGCCGGGGCCCTTTGGATTTGCACGAAAGAAATGCTTGTGAATAAGAGGGGCGAAGCTCCCTTCAGAGGCAAGGCGTGAAAAGTATGATCGCACAATCGAAGGTGAGGCCCGGGTTAGAGGCCTACGGATTGGCGGAAGGCCCGGACGACGGCGGTGGCGTCCTGGTGCTGGGCGTCCACGGCGTAGTTGAGGCGGCGAATGTCGCCGGCGGTGAGCTTGCCGGCGAGATCCGATAGGGCGGCGCGGAGCTGGGGAAATTTGGCGAGCGTGGATTGGCGGACGATGGGGACGGCGTCATAAGGCGGGAAGTAGTGGCGGTCGTCTTCGAGAGCGACGAGACCGCGGGCCTCGATGAGGCCGTCGGTGGAATTGCCGGCAACGATGTCCACTTGATGATCGACGAGGGCGCGGTAGATAAGGCCGAGGTCCATGACTTTGGGAGACTCAGCAAAATGGAGATTGTAGCGATCGCTCCAGCCGCGGAAACCGTCCTGGCGCTCGAGGAATTCGTAGCCCACCCCGACGCGCCATTTGCGGGCGATGGGCGCGATATCGGAGATGGTGCGAAGGTGGAGATTCTTGGCGTCGTCGCCGCGGACGACCATGGCGAAGGTGTTTTCGAAGCCGAGGGGCTCGGTGACTTCGAGGTGGAAGCCATCGGAGTAGAGCTGTTTGACGCGTTTGTAGACGGCGGCGGAATCGCCTTGCGGTAATTCATTCAAGACGGCAGTGAGAGCGGTGCCCGTGTATTCGATGTAGAGGTCGAGTTCGCCGGCCTGGAGTGCTTTGTGGACGAGGAGCGTGCCGCCGAGGTTGGTTTTGCGTTCGACGGAGATGCCCGTCTTGGCTTCAATGTGCTGGGCGAGGAGTTCGGCGAGGATGACTTGTTCCGTGAAGAATTTGGAGCCGATAGTGATTTTGGATTGAGGAGGTTTGTGGCAGGCGGAAACGAGGTAAAGGAAGTTCAGGAGATAAAGGAAGTAAAGGAATCGGAATCGTGCGCGGGGCATGGTTGAAAGAATTTCTCACGAGAGAAAAGAAAGAGGAAGAGAAAAGAGAAATATAGCGCTGAGCAAGCGCAGAGAAGAGAGATTCCTCGCTCGCTCGGGATGACGGGTAGCTTGGTTTATCGGGATATTCAAGACACTGTCAAGCGGCGCTCGAGGAGGCCGAGGAGGAAATCGGCGAGCAGGGCGAGGAGAGCGGCAGGGATGGCGCCGGCGAGGATGAGGGCATCGCTGACCAGGGCGACGCCGCGGAAGATGAAGGTGCCGAGACCGCCGGCGCCGATGGCGGCGGCGATGGTGGCGACGCCGATGGTGATGATGGTGGCGGTGCGAATGCCGGCGAGGATAACGGCGAGCGCAAGCGGGAAACGTACGCGGAATAGGATTTGGGCGCGGGTCATGCCCATAGCTTCGGCGGATTCAAGGACGGCGGGATCGATGCCCGTGAGGCCAACATAAGTGTTGCGCAGGATGGGCAGAAGCGCGTAGAGGACGAGAGCGACGATAGCGGTGCGCTTGCCAATGCCGCCGATGAAAGGAATGGGAATCAGGAAGCCGAAGAGGGCGAGGCTAGGGATGGTTTGGAAGATGCTGGCAACGCCGAGCGCGATGGTCCGCAGGGCGGCGCGCTGCACGATGAACATGCCGAGTGGAACACCAATGAAAATGGCAATGATCATGGCGATGACGACGAGCGAAAGGTGATCGAGCGTGGCGCCGAGGATTTCGGCGCGGTGATCGGTGAAGAAGGACCAAGTGGTCATTTGGGGGCTCATGCCGGGGCTCCCGGGGTTATGGCTAGAGACGAAGTGAACGCCCGGACTTCGGGGTGGTCGAGGCGAAGAAATTCCTGTGGTGTGGCGCTGGCAACGAGGTGGCCGGCTTCGAGCAACACAATGCGGGAAGCAAGAAGCAGCGCTTCGCGGAGATCGTGGGTGACGAAGACGATGGTTTTGCCGAGGCGGCGGGCAAGGGCGCTGAATTCGCGCTGGAGCTCGGCCCGGGTGACGGGATCGAGCGCGCCGAAGGGCTCGTCCATCAGAAGAATGGGCGGATCGGCGGCGAGCGCGCGCGCGACCCCGACGCGTTGGCGCTGGCCGCCGGAGAGTTCGCGGGGGCGGCGATGTGAGAATTCGCGGGGATCAAGGCCGACAAGCTGGAGCATTTCATCGACGCGGGCAGCGGTGCGGGAGGCGTCCCAACTCTCGAGGCTGGGGACGAGAGCGATGTTTTCCGCGACCGTGAAATGGGGGAAGAGGCCGGCATCCTGAATGACGTAGCCGATGCCTCGGCGGAGGCGGATGGGGTCCCAAGCGGCGGTCGAGCGATCTTGGACGAAGATTTCCCCTTTCGTGGGAAGTAACATTCCGTTCATCAGCTTGAGCAGGGTGGTTTTGCCGCTACCGCTGCGGCCAAGGAGAACCAGAGTCTCACCCCGGGGGATTTCGAGAGAAATGCCGGAAACGATTGCGCGGGCGAGAATATCGTTTATGTGGAACGACACACCGCGAAATTCGATCGTATTCCTGGGGGAGAGCGGAGTTTTCGTATTCATTTCGATTGACATCAGCAGATCACGGAGCGAACATCTTAATGCACCTAGCCTCCCGACGCCGAATTTTGGCGCATCCTTCACGTGGAATTTGCATCCAACAGAAGGGGAAAAAGGCCATGGGAGCTCTCGCCACCGCTGTCCGCATTCGTCACGACCTTCACACCAGACTGCTTGACGCTCGCGCGCGAACCGATGAGGTATTCCGCGTGGTTCGCGAAGAGGGCCTCTACGACCGGCCGATACCAGAGAGACACCGCATTATCTTCTATGTGGGGCACGTTGAGGCGTTCGATTGGAATTTACTAGCGCAGCGGGCGTTCGGGTTGCGGTCGTTTCAGCGCACATTCGATCAGTTGTTTGCGTTTGGCATTGACCCGGTGGAGGGGGGATTGCCGTCGGACACTCCGGCGGATTGGCCGTCGCGCGAAGAAGTCGAGCGCTATAACCGTCGCCTGCGCGATGAGCTGGACCGCGCCATCGAGCATGCCTTGCAGCGGCCCGAGGAAGGGCATCCGCAACTGATCCCGATGCTGGAAGTGGCGATCGAACACCGGTTGATGCATGCGGAGACGCTGGCGTATATGCTGCATCGGCTGCCGAGCAACCGAAAGATTGGCGGATCGGAGAGTGCGGCTTGGAAGTCGCACAGGGTGAAGTCGCATCTGGTCGAAATCCCGGCCGGTCAGGCTACGCTGGGGCTGGAGCGCGCCCACGGTGATGAATTCGGCTGGGACAACGAATTTGGCGCGCATGAGGTCGCTGTGAACGAGTTCGCCGTCGACAATTACAATGTAACGAATCACGATTTTCTGCGGTTTATGCAGGCGCGGGGTTACGACAACCGTTCTCTTTGGAGTGACGAAGCTTGGGCCTGGAAGGCCAAGGAAGGCGTTGAACATCCCATGTTCTGGCGCCGCGAGGGGAACCTCTGGATTTATCGCACGATGTTTGGCGAGATACGGTTGCCGCAGGAGTGGCCGGTATACGTGAGCCACGCGGAGGCTACCGCCTATGCGAAGTGGCTTGGGCGTAAGCTGCCGACCGAAGCGCAGTTTCATCGCGCCGCGTATGGAGCCCCCGAGCGCGGGAAAGAACGGAGCTATCCCTGGGGTGAGGAAGCGCCGAGCGCGTCCAGGGGAAACTTCGATTTCAAATCGTGGGATCCCTCGCCGGTGGGAGCGCATCCCGCGGGCGCGAGCGCTTTCGGCGTGCACGATCTTGTGGGGAACGGATGGGAGTGGACGCGGACGGAGTTCGCACCGTTTCCAGGGTTTACGCCGATGCCGTTCTATCCTAACTATTCTGCAAACTTTTTTGACGGCAAGCACTACGTGATGAAGGGTGGCTCGCCGCGCACTGCTGCGTGCATGCTGCGGCGATCGTTCCGAAACTGGTTCCAACGGCACTATCCGTACGTCTATGCAACGTTCCGTTGCGTCGAGGACTGATCAATCTCAACCCCGGGAGACCCCATCCATGCTGACCTCTTCCCTTCCCGTACAGCACGTGTCTGAATTCGCCGCGGACGTGCGCGAGAGCCTTACCAAACCGGGACAGAGGGAACTTCCATCAAAGTATTTGTATGACGAAGTGGGCTCGGCGCTGTTCGAGACAATTTGTGTTTTGCCGGAGTACGGGCTGACGCGCGCGGATGCGCGGCTCCTGGAAAAGTATGCGAGAGAGATTGTGCGGCGGCTGCCGTCGCCGATTCAGGTGGCGGAACTCGGGAGCGGCTCGGGGAAAAAGACCAGATGGATCCTGGAAGCGCTCTCGCGGCGACAAATGACGTATTACTATCCCATCGAAATTTCACCTTCGGCGCTGGCGGCGTGCGCGAAAGAACTCGGACAGATCGATCTGGTCAGCGTCGTCGGCCATGAACAACCTTATCTGGAAGGATTGCGCACCGTCGCGGAAGGGCGACGCGAGCAGGATCATCTACTAGTGCTTTTCCTTGGAAGCACGATCGGTAATTTCGATCGAGATGCAGGGGAAGAGTTCTTAAGCGAAATGAGGGCGCTTCTCCGGCCGGGGGACGCCTTGCTGCTCGGCACGGACCTGGAGAAAAGCGTTGAGCTACAAATCCTCGCTTACGACGATCCGGCGGGCGTGACCGCGGCGTTCAACCTGAATTTGCTGGCGCGCATCAACCGGGAGCTGGGCGCGGATTTTGATTTGAGCTGCTTCCGGCACGAAGCACGCTGGAACAGCGTGGAACGACGCATCGAAATGCATCTGCGCTCCACGCTCCGACAAACGGTGCACGTTCCGGCCGCCAGCCTGCGGTTCATGTTGGACCAAGACGAAACCATCTGGACGGAGAGCTCGCACAAGTATCAGGTCGAAGAAATTCCGAGGATGGCAGCGCGTACGGGATTCCACTGCGACGGGCAGTGGGTCGACCGCGAGTGGCCTTTCGCACAAAACCTGATGATTGCGGGATAGCGTGCGCTTGCGATGGCAGCCGGTACCGGAACCCCGGCGAGCGGTGAGTCGTGAGTGGTTGCCAGCGACCTGGCCCAGTTCTTCAGCTCCTGCTCTGCACCACGCCGTGAGAAACGATCAAATTACGAATATAGCGTCGGCTTCCTGATGGGCCGTGACCCGCGCACCAAGTGTCCGCGGCGACCCTCAGACTGGTTTTCCATCCACCACACTGATCATTGTTGTTGTGGGCGTGATGGACTTAAGCTCGAAACCGGATGCCTTCAGCAGCGACCGGAACTGGGCTTCGGTGCGTTCCTGTTTCACAGGGGGGAGGACGGAGACGGATTCCTATTTTGCAATCGCTGCGCGGTGCGGCGGTCTACGCTCCTCATGAAACGAGGGAGACGGCAAAGCTCGGCCGCCCGTTATTTCGACGGTGCTAGCCTCCGCTTTGCCGAGACGGGGGCAGGCTGAAGTCGCCCTCCATCCTCGAGTGCGATGTTTTTCCACGCTACTGTTTGTGTATCTGGATGTTGCCGCTCGCTATGAACCCTCCATTACTGTAGGAGAGATTTGCGCCGGTTACGCTGATGAAGAACGTGTCCTTGCCCGCAGCAGGTTCAGCGTTATCACAGGCGTTTACCGTGTAGGTATAGCCGGGCTTCTGGTTCACCTTGGCATCGCCCTTGAACGTCCCGCAGTTACCTTTGAAAGTGACCGAGGGCACGCTGGTGTTCGCACTGTGCACATCGATGCTCCCACCCGTAGCGCCATCATCGTGATAGGAAAGAGACGCTTTGGGTTTATCATTCGTTGCCACAAACCCGAAATTGGCGGTGAGACCAGACGTTTGAGAAGCAATCTGGCCGCCCCCGGTGATCTTCTCTGCCCCTGGCGGCGGTGGCGGAGGCTGGCTGGCGCAGGAGCCCGTCGTGACGACGGAGCCTGCTGTTGCTGCGAGCTGGTGGGTGAAGTTTGCGCGGATCTTCCGGCGGCTGGTCGGGTTGTCG
>Ga0137394_10001469_pt1 | contig 17212 bp, 14 predicted proteins | sample czobulk116metaG_FD_108278 | JGI IMG/M metagenome (GOLD analysis project Ga0137394, IMG submission 108278) | Vadose zone soil microbial communities from Angelo Coast Range Reserve, California, USA - czobulk1.16 metaG | ecosystem: Environmental > Terrestrial > Soil > Vadose zone | place: USA...
CAATATAGCAGAGATTATCTATTCCATCGCAAATTGCATGCTGTCTCCACCCGGCAATTCCGCCGGAAAGGAGAAAACAGATGAAACAGAACACTCAGAAAGTCGCCCTGGTCACCGGGGCCTCCCGTGGCATCGGTTTAGCTGTTGCCGAACGGCTGGCGCGTGATGGCTTCACCGTCGTCGTCAACTACTCTGAGAGTGCCGCACCGGCCGAGGCGCTGGTTCACAAGATCGAGCAGGCCGGCGGCCGAGCGCTGGCGGCAAAGGCCGACATCAGCGATGCGGACTCGGTACGGCGGATGTTCGATGCCGCCGAGTCGGCGTTCGGCGGAGTCGATGTGCTGGTCAACAATGCCGGGGTCATGACGCTCGCCCCGATTGCCGATTCGGACGATGCAAGCGTTGATCGACATATCGCGGTGAACCTCAAGGGTACGTTCAACACATTGCGCGAGGCCGCGAAACGCCTGCGCAGCGGCGGACGCATCATCAACTTCTCATCGAGCGTGGTCGGGATGCTGATGCCGACCTACGGTGTTTACGCCGCCACCAAGGCCGCGGTCGAGGCCATGACCCGAGTGCTCGCCAAGGAAGTGCGTGGTCGCAACATCACGGTGAATGCCGTCGCTCCGGGACCCACTGCCACTGAGCTCTTTCTCAAGGGCAAACCGCAGGACGTGGTGGATCGCATGGCCAAGATGGCGCCGCTCGAGCGTCTCGGACAGCCCAGCGACATCGCCGGCGTGGTCGCCTTTCTCGCCGGTCCCGACGCCGCCTGGGTCAATGGCCAGGTGCTGCGCGTCAACGGCGGAATCATCTAATCTCGCCGCCGTACCTCGCGTCGCGGATCGCGTGCGGGCTGAGATGTAATCGTCAGCGCTCCCAGTGGCCGGCTGTGTAATGCCACTGCGTTCCCACCTGCTCCCAGCGTGCGACAACCCAGTGAGCGGCTCGGCGCTCCGGTATCCAAGTCCCGGATATCCAGACGTATGAGCGGCCATTCCACTCCCAATGTCCTGCACCCCAAACGTAGCCGTCGCGCGGCGGCGGAGCGTGCTCGATCCGATCCGGCGGCGGCGCAGCGTCGGTAACGATGTCGCTGCCTGCAGAAACCGATTCGGGGATGACTGCTGCGCCAACGCCGGTCAAGGCGATCATCAGTGGCAAAGTATTGAGGACTGCTCGAATTCCTGATCGACGGGTTGACATAACAACTCCTTCTCTACTTTGGAATGAACGAATCATACGATATTCGTTCAATTTGTCAATAGTAGCGAAGACATTGTTTGAATTGGACTTTTGGGAGTGCCCTGTCCTCGACTCGTCGCGATTAGTGGAGCTTGGCGAGCGCCCGGGCGCCCGCCAAGTGGGTGGCGGCAAATGCGCTGAGTTCGACCTCCATCTCGGCCGCCGACGCGCTGCGGTTGGCGAGGTCTGCACTGCCAAAATAGAGAGCACGGGCGAGCTGCTTTGCGCTTGGCGAGAGTTCCGGATCCTCGGCCATCGCAGCGCGCAGCATGTCGAGAATAACTGCGTCCAGGTCCTTGAAGATCTCCCCGGCCATACTGTGCGTATATGAAAACAGCTCGGCCGCGTGCGGCGATCCGCGCACCAGGGCAAATATCGGCCGGTGCTTGGCAATGACGGCATCGGCCACGCGCGCGTCGAGAGGTGCATCCGGTTTCATCAGTGCCTGTTCCACCGCGCCGCGCAGCAGGCGCGCCATGCGTGCGCACACGGCCAAGAAGAGTTCATCCTTGTTCTTGAAGTAGCTATAGAGGGTGGCTTTGGCCACATTGGCTTCGCGCGCGACGAGTTCCATCGTGACGGCGCGAAAGCCCACCTTCTTGAATAACTCCTCGGCCGTGCGAATCGCCCTCTTGTACCGGGCATTTTCGTCGTTGTCTGTGTTTTGCGCAGCACTGGACATGGACGAATCATACGACAACCGTGCAGCGTGAGCGGCATCGGACTAAAACTGACAGTGGCCGGGATTCGGGGCATCGATGCGCCGGCCTGCTTGCGAGCCGCCGTCTTTAAAAAGAGACTGCAATTCAATAGATAAATCAGTGATGTTCGAATTCCATTTGCGCAGCAGCCGCACGTCAAGAAAATCCCGTCGTCGACGTGAAGTGCGGCGGCGCGACGACGCCGGCACGATGTTTGATCGCACCCAGTATGGTTCAGCGGCGGACTCCGGCGCGAAACTTTTGATCGCCAATTGGGAACACACAGAGCGTCAGGTCTGATTAAGCGCGGCAATCTCGCATCAGCTCAAGAGAGGGATGCATCGTCGCAAGAGAGCCATTTATGCACGCTCGAAATACCAGTGCGAATATCACTCCAGCACTAGCCGGCGCTGTGCTGCTTTGCTTATGCTCGCAGGTTCGTGGACAGGCCGGCGCGCAAACGCAAACATTCGTCATTCATGGGACGCCGAAGACATGCAGCGCGATCACGCAATTGGACAGCGCCCTGTTGACGGAGAGTCCACAATTCTTCTCTGGATGGACTGAGAATGACTACACCGACGCAGTCGCGTGGTCTCAAGCGTGTGCGGGCTACGGCTGGCAAGTACCATGGCGCCCTCGGATTCCGCTGTTACAGGCACAGCACGATAAGGCGCTGAGGCCGGCGCAAACGCAGACCGTCTCGAGCACGGCGGCAGCCGGCGCACCAACAAGTCCCCCTGTTCAAGCTGCCATAGCGGCGCCACAAGCCGCCATGGCGGCGCCACAAGCCACCATCGCAACGCCGGCCCAAGCCGTACCGAGCGCAGCGACGGGCAGTGTGCCACCGAGCGCTCCCGTTCAAGCTCCTGTCTCGGCGCCAGATCAAACCGAACCGAGCACAGCGGCCGGCAGTGCATCACCGAGCCCTGTTGTTCAGGCCGTCTTCGCGGCACCAGCTCAAGCTGTTCCGAGCGGAGCGACGGCGAGTGTGCCTCCAAGCGCTCCTGTTCAAGCCGCTATTGCGGCACCAGCCCAAGCGGTACCGATCGTAGCGACGGGCAGTGCACTCCCGAGTCGCGTTCGAGACCACATGGTATCCGATGGACAGGAGGACAGTTTCCTCACCGACAGTTACTTCAAAGAGCACTTCCATCGGGAATCACTGTGGGTTGCCAATAAGGCTAATTTGGACATCGGCGACGATCGCGCATCGTCGAACTGGTCGAGTAACGGGATACCGGCCCAAATGAAGAATCAGCTGACGGCGGATAGGATAGTGCTTTACTGCGCAAGAAAGACAAATTCTGGCGAGTCGGGCAAACGACCGCTGCTGTGGGACTTGCGGTGGTGCGAGGCCGAAGAAGCGTCTGCATACAATAGGCTGGTATCAGGAAATGAATTTCCCACCGCGGGACGCGCCGTGGTCTTGGGTTGCGCCGGTGTAGATAGCTACGTCTACCTGGAGCGGTGCATGGCGACTCTGACGGAGGCTGGGATGCACTGATCCCTTGGCCTGGAACGCGCCGACATCGGAGGGCAGCCCGCGCATCCGAAATGTGGTCAGCTCGATTGCAATGCCGCGTCGACCGCTGCGCGGGCGAGCAGGCGCGTGGAATCCAGCGTCGGCAACGGACAATCGTCCGGTCGCACGAGCAGAGGGATCTCCGTGCAACCGAGGATCACGCAATCGCAGCCGCGCGCCCTCATGCGATCGATGACTTCGTTATAGCGAAGCCGGGATGCCCCGCTGAGGATTCCGTTGACGAGTTCCCGGAAGATGATGTCGTCGACGATCTTCTGGTCCCCTTCGGCGGGTGAGCTGATCTTCACGGCATACTTCTCGAACACCTCCGGATAGACCGGCCCGGTCATGGTGAAACGGGTGCCGAGGAGCGCGGCATGCCGGTAGCCGCCGCGTACCGCCGCCTTCACGACTTCCTCTGCGATGTGCAGCCAGGGAATCGGCGATCTCGCCGCGACATGTTTGAAAGCGAGGTGCGCGGAATTGTCCGGACAGATCGCGAGCTGCGCGCCGGCTTTCGCAACGATCTCCGTTTCGCGCAGCATGAATTCGGCGACCCCCTCATAGTCGCCGCGATCGAATGCGGGCATCCATTCGCCAAGGGCGATACAGCTGAGCGTCACCTGCGGATGCATGTGCTCGCCCATGAGTTTCTGCGAGTACGCGGCAATTTCGCGAAAGCACAATGCCGCACCCTCGGCGCTGCATGCCACGATGCCGATATGCTTGGCACTCATTATTTGACCGGGCACGTGGCACCGCCCAATTCGACCTGTTGCAGGCCCGGCAGATCCGTCGTCGGAAATGACTGCTGTCCATCGCCGGCCGCTTGTACGCAATCGTAGCTCAGCATGAACGCCATGACCGCCGCATATTCGTCGGGCTTTAGCGAGCCGGGAGCCGTGAGCGGCATCGTTTGCGTCACCACCGTTCGCAGTTGCGAAGCATTGAGGTGCGAGCGGCCGAAACCGGGCCCGGTCAGTGCGGGCGCCGAGATACCCTGCAAATTGGCGCCATGACAAACCGCGCAATCTTTGCCATAGACGTCGCTGCCTTGCGCAACCTGCTGCTTGGTATAGGGCGCGGAACCCGTGGACTTGGCCGGAGGCTCGGATTCTCCACCGACGCCGTTCTTGGTGTTGGCCAATGCCACCTGCCCGGTCGTATCGTTCGCGATGGTCGGTGCGTTACCCAGCCGGTAGGCGATCACGCGGCTGCCCTCCGACGGGGGAAGATTGGGCGTTTGCTGGTTTCCGGCTTGGCCCACGACCAATGCCACGTACTCGATGCCGTTGACGCTATAGGCAGAAATCGGTCCGAGCACGGCCGAGCCGGTGGAATCCTTCCAGAATTGGTGGCCGGTTGCCGCGTCGAACGCATAAACATTACCGCCGACGTCGCTGGTGAAGGCAATGCCGGTTGAGGTGATCAAGACACCGCCCTCTGCCGGGTAGGGCAGCGCGTTGCGCCAGCGCAATTTTCCGGTGTTGACATCGACGGAAGACAACACGCCGGTCCCGTTCTGACGTCTCGGAAACGGGCCGCCCGAATACACCTGCCCCGGGATGTACTGGGGGTTGTCGCTGGTGATCTTCCAGACGGCGCACTCTTCGGTGCTCGGCACCAGGAACGAGTTGCTGTTCGGATCATAGGCGCCGCCGTTCCATTCGATGCCGCCGCCGTGATTCGGGCACGCCTCGCTGCCCTCGTGAGTGGGCTGGGCGTCGAGCCCAAGCTGTTTGCTGAGCGCCAGGCGATGCACCACGTTGCCCGATTTTCGATCCAGCAGCACAAAATTTCCCGCCTTGTCCCCGATCGCCACCAGCGAACGCATTTGTCCGCCGACTTGGCCCTCAAATAGGACCGGGATCATGGCCGGATCGATATCGTGTGTGTCGTTCTGCATGAGTTGGTAGTACCACTTGATCTTTGGTTTAGCGCCTGAGATGTCCAAGGCCACGAGCGAGTCGGTATAGAGATTTTTGCCCATTCTTCCCTTGCGTACGAAATCAGGACCGGGATTTCCGGGCGCCACGAACAAGGTGTCCGTGACCTGGTCAACCGCCACGCCGCTCCACACGGCGCCGCCACCGTGCTTCCAGGAGTCGCCGGGCCAGGTTTCATGTCCTGGCTGCCCGGGACCTGGAATGGTCTGCCAATCCCACAGGCGCTTGCCGTTTTCGGCGCTGAAGGCGCTGACCAGACCGATGTTGCCGTTGTCGCCGCCGCCGGTGCCGACGATGATCTGGTTCTTGTAGACGTAGGCCGCCATCGAATACCAGCTGTTGCTGGTATCCCGGCAGCCCTGCACGTTCCAAAGACTCTTGCCTGTCGCCGCATCGAGCGCGATCACACGGCAATCTTGCGTGGCGATGAACACCTTGCCACCGGCGAGGCCCACGCCGCGATTCGCTGCAAACAGCAGAACGTACGCTGGGTTGTAGGGGGTCTGCCAAAGCAATTTTCCGGTGCCCGCATCCAGGGCGAGAACACCATCATGCGGGGTGGAAAGATACATGACACCGTTCCAGACGATTGGCGCAGCTTCCTGTTCGCCGTCATCGGCAATATCCGTTCTCCACGCCATGCCGATCGAACCGACGTTGGTCTTGTCGATCTGCGACAGGGATGTGTAACGGTTTCCGGAATACGTCTTGGCGGGCAGGATCCAGTTGGCGTCATCGTGCTGGGCGCTCAGCAGGGATTCGGAACCCGGGGAGCTTGCTCCAGCGCCATCGGCACGCTCTGCAGCCGTCACGAAAGCAAAGGCGAGTACCAGGAAACAAGCCGGCGGAAGGTACGGCCTGATTCGTCCATTCGATCGCGAGGTTGCGCCGACAGCTCGACGGCCCCCGCCGCCGGCTGTCTGGGATCGTGATGGGATCATTGCAAATATCCTCGTGATTGGATCGTTAAATTTATTTACCGGGCGATCACCTTCTGCCTTGTTGCGAGTCCCCCAAGACAATGCAATGGAATGGACCCGGATTTTACTGGTGTCGAGAGCGGGAGTCGAACCCTCGACCTGGGCATTATAAGAGCGGTCAGCAAGAAGCCAGTCTGAGTAAATTCAACAACTTGCCGGGTGGCGCCCGTTGCAATTGGCAACTGAGCAGGACGAAGCAGCACTTGCGCAGAAGCAGACAGTGAAATAACCAGAGTGCGTGTCCGGTCCTCTCGGCAGGCGATCACGCAATCGTCTTTTGAGACGTGCGCGGCAGATCTGTGGAAGCGCAGTCTTGCGGTATTTCATGGGCTAATTCCCCAATAACAGGATCGTTGGACAAAGACATCAATATGCTGCTGCGGGCCCATCGCCCGGATTGCGTGAGCTTTGCGTGATAAATGCGTGACACGTCCGATCCTATGCTCGACATGGGCGAGTCCGGGGGAATAGATGACGTATCGCGGAGGGTCTCAATGAGCACGAACTCACGCCGGGTGCTGGTCATCGAGGATGAGCCCGACATCGCACGGCTGGTGGCACTGCACCTGGAAGATCTCGGCTGCGAGGTCGACACGAGCCACGACGGACGCAGCGGCCTTGCGCGAGCGCTGGACGGAACGGCATGGAGTCTGCTTGTCCTGGATCTTCGTCTTCCGGAGGTCGATGGGCTTGAAATCTGCCGCCGCGTACGCTCGAGCGCTACGTACACCCCGATCCTGATGCTCACCGCGAGAGCAAGCGAACTCGATCGAGTGCTGGGACTCGAGACGGGGGCCGACGACTATGTAACCAAGCCTTTCAGCGTCGTCGAGTTCACGGCGCGGGTAAAGGCCATCCTGAGGCGAGTCGAGCAGCTCGCCCGCAAATCGCCGGTGCAGCTCAGGAGCTTGCGCGCCGGAGACTTGGAGATCGATCTTGATCGCCGGATCGCCAAGCGCGAGGGACAGGTGCTGGACCTGACGGCGAAGGAGTTTGACCTCCTGGTTTATCTCATGCAGCACTCGTCGCGGGTGTTCACGCGGGCGCACTTGCTCGATCAGGTGTGGGGGACCACCCACGACACTTTTGAGCACACCGTAAATTCCCACATCAACCGGCTGCGCGCGAAGCTCGAGCCCCATCCAACGCGGCCTCGGTATATCGTGACGGTCTGGGGTGTCGGCTATCGGTTCTGCGCAACGGAGCAGGATCCCGCCATTTAATGAGAGCGCTGCACGTCCGCCTGACGTTTGCCTTCGCGCTGCTGCTCGCAGCCCTTGCAGTCGGGCTTCTGCTGCTGCTCAGCCGCACCAGCGACCGCTATTCCGACGAGGTACTCCAACGGCTCAATTCGGGCATTGCGCAATATGTGGTACAGGAGCTGCCGCTGCTCGAGGGTGGCAAGGTCAATGAAGCCGCCCTGCATGAGCTGGCCCATCGCACGATGACTGTGAACCCCTCCGCGGAGGTTTATTTGCTCGATCCGCTCGGGCGCGTGATCAGTACCGCGATACCCCACAACCGCATGCGACGGGTTTCGGTGCAACTCGACCCGATCCGGATCTTTCTGCAGAACCCGGACCGGCGGCCGCTGTATGGAGATGACCCGACGAGCGCCGCGGCACGGCGAGTCTTTTCGGTCGCGGCGATTCGGAGCGGGGCATCGTTACAAGGATATCTGTACGTGGTGCTCGGCGGGCAGCCCGCACAATCGATCGACGCGTATTTGCGGGGCAGTTATACGCTTAGAACCGGGGCGGCGGCGCTTGCTCTCGTGCTCGCGGCGACGCTGCTGATCGCCTGTGTCCTTTTTACCGCGCTGACGCGCCGGCTCCGGAAACTCGATCAGCGGATGCAGGCGTGGGCGATGACGCTGCCCGCCGCGGCGCTCGGCCGCACCGCTTACATCGCGCCTGGGGACGAGATCAGCGCCTTGGCCGATCGCTTTCGGACAATGTCAGAGGCAATCGAGCATCAATTCCGGGATCTCAAGGCAACCGATGAGCTGCGGCGAGAGCTCATCGCAAACGTATCACACGATCTGCGCACGCCGCTTGCTTCCCTACGCGGCTACATCGAGACCGCGCTCCTCAAGGACGTTGCACGAGGCGAGTTGCGGGCACACCTCAACGTCGCGCTGCGCCAGACGGATCAGCTCGGACGATTGATCGATGCCCTGTTCGAACTCGCCAAACTGGAATCCGGCACCGTCACGCCGAAACTCGAGCCCTTTGTCGTTGCAGAGCTTCTGCAGGACGTCGCATTGCGCTTTCAGGTGCGCGCGCGGGAGTGCCGAGTCGAGATGCATACACTTCTCGATACCGACTGCATCCTTGCCCTGGGGGACATCGAACTCATCGAGCGAGCAATGGGGAATCTGCTGGAGAATGCGCTCCGCTACACGCCCGCGGGCGGACACGTGCGCACCGAGATGTCGGTCGAACAGGCGCTCGTCCGCGTGCGCGTGATCGATACGGGAAGTGGAATCGAGCCGCAGCACCTGCCGCGAATCTTCGATCGATTCTATTCCGCACCGGACCACTCCGATCGCGACCGAGCCGGTCTCGGACTTGCCATCGTCAAGCGCATCATGGATCTACATGGCCAGTCGGTTCGCATCCTGTCGGGCAGAGGGACGGGCACGACGGTTGAGTTCACGCTGCAACGAGCCGCCGCCGAAGGACCGACTCAGTCCTCGGCTGGAATTATCACGCCACTTGCGAGAACGGCGTGATCAAGACGTGAGATGCGCGCTCTAAGCTCCGCGACGACGATCGGGATCTCTCCTGATCGCTCATCCTTCAACAAACACGTCTAACAGGAGTTCATCATGAATCGACTCTCAGAAGGTGGGGAGGCTTGGCTGGCCTCGCTCGAAGTGAATCGTCCGTATCGATGGCATCGCGGCATCGCGTTGGCCACGCTGACCGCCGCGGTTTTTGCGGGCACGGCGTTCGCCGCCGGCAATCTGGCCGGAAATGGTCCGGGACCGGCCGCGAATGGACCGGGCCCCGGCTGCAACATCATTCCTCCCGAGGCTTCGATCGGAACCAAAGTCGACATTTCAGAATTCCCCCCGGCCGACTCGCTCACGGATCCGGAACTCGCCGGACCCGTTCAGTTGCTGCGCTCGGGTAAAATCGACATCCCGATCGAAAAGCTGACCTCGGTGAACGTCGCCAACGGAACTCCCAGAGGAACGATCACTTTGCCGCTGTTCAAGGGCGCCGTGAACACGCCGACCGGCCCGAAGCCCGCGTGGTACGTCATCCTCGATGCAGGCAATCAAGCTGAGGCGGAGCGCCTTGGCGTGAACTTCTCCAAGAAACTGCCGAACGCCGGCGATGCCGCACGACCCGCGACGCGACGCGCCGACGGCACGTTTCTCTTCGAATCCGGCGTCGTGGACTTCAGTCCAGACCGGGTGGTCGTGGCAGGCTCCGAAGACCACGCGTTCCCGCCGAGGCAGGCCCAGCCGGGCTCGATTGGCGACGCGGACTACAGCCCGCTGGTCAGGGTCGACGGCATCGTGTACGACGCGCCGGTCATTGCCGCTGCGGTGGAAGATGCGGATATCAACTTCCCGAACGGCAACCCGGACTACAAGCTCGTGCATGACCAGGTGATTGCGATTGATCCGGCGAATCGGACCGTCACGCTCTCCCTGATCAATGGATTCAGCTTCGGAAAGCCGGTCCTGTACATCTCGACCGAGGCGAGCGATCCCACCGTGTCCGCGATCGAGGGGAACACCTTTGCTCCGCGCATGCGCAAACTCGAGGTCGGGATCGATGACATCTCCCGCAGCGCCGTCGAGCGGATCTTCATCGCAACGAATGGTGCATTCAAAGGCGGCTGCAACAATCCGCAGCGTCAGGGCCTGTCCGCCGCTCTGTTGGACGGTCACCGGCCGAACAATACGTTTGGCGGCGTTCCGACGACCGCCAGGGACTACAGCCCAGTATGGGACGCCAACCTCTATGAGTGGACCGACGAGGCAATCGAAAAGGGCTATCGCGGTCTTCTGACCGAGGAGTTCCGTATTTTGAAGTTGGCGAGAGACGGCTACATCACCGGACCCAATGGTGCTCCGTTCGGCAGTGCCGGCCCTGTCATCGTGTGCGGCGTTGCTGCCCGGTTGAACTGAAGTAAGTCGGCAGGAGTGCGCCCGTACTGCACGCCGCTGCCGCAACGGAGTAGCCGAGAGTCGGAGGGCATCCTGTCCTCCGACTCTCGCCGCCATCATGTAAAATGCCGTCTGTGACGGGTTGATGCGTGAATCGGTCCGAAGCGAGGGTACGCAGACCCATTGCGTAATAAACGACGGGTCCGTCCGGTCCTGTAGACGGAGATCACTCCTTATGTCCTCCAGGAATGAAAGCCTCGTGCCGGTCATGCGCTGAGCAGCAACCATGCGCAAAGCTTCGATTTTCGGCCTCGTTACACTGGTGTTGGCTCCCCTGTTCACCCATGCCTATGCGGCGAGTTGCCCTGCTCGCACCACCGACAGGCTAGAGCTTCGGGGGTCGACGCTATGTCTGTTTCTGGACGATGCGAGCCCGTCCCGGCGTCAATTACTGCATACCTGGGTCGAGCGCTCGGCGCACATCGTCGCGGATTATTACGGGCGATTTCCGGCGCCGCTCGTCATGCTCAGGTTGCAGAGCATGGAAGGCCGTGGCGTCGGCGGCGGACGCACGACCAATGACTCTGGGCTGGTAATTCAAGTGAGTGTCGGCCGCGAGGCGACCGCAGCCGGCTTGTCGGATGACTGGGTCCTCGTGCACGAAATGGTTCATCTCGCACTACCCGAAGTCGGTCGACGGCACAATTGGCTGGCGGAAGGCTTGGCCACCTATGTCGAAGGCATCGCTCGGGCGCAGTTTGGAAATCGGGAAATCGCGGATGTCTGGGCGGAGTACCGCCATTCAATGCCTATGGGGTTGCCGCGGGAAGGGGAAGGCGGCATGGACCAAACACCAACGTGGGGACGTACCTATTGGGGTGGGGCGCTGTATTGCCTGCAAGCAGAAGTCGCGATACGGGAACAAACGGGCAATCGACTGGGACTGCAAGCGGCGCTACGGGCGATTCTGGAGAAGACCGGTGGGTATGGCTTCGATCGTGATATCGATGAGGTACTTCGCATCGGGGACGCTGCCACGGGTACGCGAGTACTCGAGGATCTCTACCAGCAGATCAAGAACACGCCGCAGGCACCCAATCTCGGCATGCTATGGAGCCGACTCGGCGTACCCCAAGACCCCAAAACTCAGCCGTTCGACGATCACGCGCCACTGGCCGCAATCCGCATTGCCATGACAGCCCCTGGCGGGTAACACCCTCCGTCAAGGCTTACTTTTGGCTGGAGTTGATGCGGCGAAGGTTCTCTGCCGCGCGCCAGTAGTCTTTGCTTGCTTGGCGCAGCCGTTGCTTTTCTTGCTCGGTCACGTCGACTGAGCCTGTCTTTGTTTCGCAAACCAGCCGAAGCACGCGGCCGGATTCGATTGCGTCCAGCTGTTCCTCGACTTCGCGCTTGCGCATCTCAAAATATTCGACGATGTTCATGGAATCTTCGCATCCGCCTATGACGGCGCCACGGCGGATCGTCCTGGGTTATCGGAGCACAACCATCACTATAACATTTAGGCCGATTTTTTCCTGCGCGTCTTGCCCGTGAAGTCACGCTTGCCGATCGGGACCCCCTTCCAGCGCAGGATGTCGTAGGCAGTCGCAGCGTGGAAATAAAAATTGGGCTGCGAGAATGAGAGCAGGAAATCCTCGGCAGTGTAGTCGACGTGGCGGTCACCGAACGCAAACCGCATGTCCCGGCCGACGAAGGCGTCGACCTCCGCCGCGTCGACTGCCTCGAGCGCGGCGAGCGTTTCGGCGATTCTCGTCTTGAGCGCCGCAAAGGTCTCAGGGGGTGGCGTCGTATCGGGAGAAAAGACACCCCTGCGCACACCCTCAATGGCGCCGAGCGAGTGCACCGCCGTCGACTTCACTTGATAGGCGAAGGGCTGCATGTCTCCGGCGAGGCGGGCCTGAATCAAGTCGTGAGGCGCGATTCCCTTCTCGGCGCAGAACGTCTCCGCCGTGCCGAGTAGGCCGGAAACGGCGCCCAAGATCTGTCGATAGGACGGGACAGTGGCGGCGTAGAGCGAAAAAGTCATGGCATCCCTCGCAATTATTGATTGGTAGAGCGCAATCCTACCCCATGCGAGCGAATTCGAGAGCGCGGGGAATGAGCCTAGTCGAGATGCAGCTGGTACTTCGCGCAGGATTCCCGAGCCACGAAGCTGTCCGGGAAAGGCGGTTCGTTGCATTTCCGCCGGCTGATCTCGTCCAAGGTCGGGAACTCGTTCTGAACGATGAGCCGAGTCCAGGCGTCCATTTCGTCTCGCCTGCACCTCGCCGCAACCGTCGTGGGGTTGGTCGCACCTGACGTGATTTTGTTGCAATAGGACGCGATCCGATCGGCGGCTTCGGGATCTTTCGTGCGGACGGGAACCAAATCGTCGGCGACTGCCGCAGGCAGTGTTGGAGCTGTCGAGGTTGAACTGGGTGCGGCGGCCGGTGTTGGAGCTGTCGAGGTTGAACTGGGAGCGACGGCCGGGGTTGGCTGCGGCGGGCTGCCCGCATCGCCGGCGTTGACAGCGGCAGACGCTGCCCCGCCTGCAGGTCCCGGATTGTTTTCGGGCACCGGTGCCTGCGGTACACCGGCTACGGTGCGAATGGGCGCCGGTTCAGGAAGGCTGGCCGCAGCCACGCTGGAAGCAGCTTCCTGCGGGGCCTTCGGCGCCGGCGCATCCGAACCCGGCGGTGCCACTGCGGTCGCCGGTGTTGATTGCGGCGAGATAGCGATCGCCGCCGTAACGGCCGGCACCGCCCTTCGGATCAGGGTGTCTCTCGAGGGAGCGGTCTCCGTAGCCCTGCGCGTTCCGGCAGCCGGTGTCATGCAATCGTATTTCCACAGATGCGCGGTCGGTATGTCCGGAATCGCCGGCATGGTAGAGCTCAGGTGGCAGCCCTCGAGCGAAACACTCTCACGTGCGGTCGCCGCGCATGACTTGGAGAGAATACGATCGCTCCTGGGATTCGACGTTACCTGCACCGCAATAGTATCGCTGCTTGCCAGGCACGTTTTTCGCGACATCGGGCCCACTATATATAAGGGTGAATTTCCAGCCTTGCCGGACAATGAAACCGCGAGATAGACCGTGCCCGCGTCAACGAGCACCAGGGCACATCCGCTGCCGTGTAGTCTTGCCGCGATGCGTTGCATCTTGTTGCATTGGATCTCTACGGCATCTTCCTTCGAGAGTTGCGCTGCAGCGGACCTCTGATCATCCGTCAGCAGCATGTCGGCTCTGTTCCCGCTGCCGGCATGAAGCGTCACGACGGGGTGACCCGAGGCGTCCTCATTGATCTCTGCGACACTGCCGCTGACGCGGATCGGGCTGCCGCCGATCTTGCTTTGGATGGCCACTTCGTTCGCGTCGTAGTCTTGGTACAGTTGTTCGGCACTGGTCCGATACACGGCGCCGTTGATTTGCTTGGACTCGAGCGCGGACGGAGCAGATGCGACCAGGGAGACTCGCTCGATCTTTTTCTCGGGTGCTGCGGCGGTCCGGACGGGACTACTGCCGGTCCCGATGAAGCCGACGAGTTCTCTTGGCATTGAGATCGTCCCCCTCAGCCAGAGCGTTGTTAGCGCCCCCCACGCCAGCAGGCCCAAAATCAAGGTGCCGTAGAACCAGGCCTTGACGCGGCGCGGCTTACGCCGCACCCCTGCAGCAATTGACACGCCGCAATGAGGGCAACACGCGGCCTGGTCGGAGACTTCCCGAGCGCACTCTTTGCAGGCAATGATGGCCATGGATATGTCGCTTGACCGGTCAAAAGCGAAAGCCCAGCGTGATCGGCACGAACTTTGTCTGATTGTTGTTGGGCAAAATTCGCAGATAGCGCGCTTCCATGAAGAACGACGCTCTATCGGCGATCGCGATTTCCATGCCAATTCCGGCGTTCCACGCATTGTGCCAGTCGCTGGTCGTCCGCCGCTCGGCTGTTACGGCGGGGACATAGCCCGGCTCGCAATAGTAGTAGCCGCACACGAGCCCGTTCACCCATGAGACCTGCCGCAGCACGGTTTGCTCGCGATATCTGCCCGCGCCGCCAAACAGGTAAACTTGTACCGCTGATGAGCGATGCGCCAGGTTTAGTTGCAGGTCTGCATCCCCTCCATAGAAGTCTTGGTGGCCGGAGGTATAGTTTCCGGTATTGAGCAGCGGATCCTTGGCTCGAAACCAACTGTAGCTGCCGTCGATTCGAATCCCTACCGGCAGCCACGATGTCGGAAACCAGGTCAATCCCACTCCAAAATTTGGACCATCCTCGAGATATTGACCCGTGGTGCCAGCCGCCACGGTGTAGCCGCCGTCAATGTGCACGGCAAAGGGGTGGTATCTCAACTCCGGGCGCGGCGGTGGTGAATTTCGAACGACGACGCGCGGAGGTGGTGGCGGCGGACTATTGGCCGGCGGGGCAGTCACCGGGGCCGTAAAGTGCACGGTGTAGCCGCGTCCCTCGAGACAGGCAGCCATCGCGCGGCCGTACTGCTGACGGCGCATATTGTAGTCAGACGATGCCACGCCGCCGCCATATTGCGTCGGGTCGAAGCCCGTCTGGCCTTTCGCCCAAACCTGACATTCGGCGCGGTCCGCGGCCAGCTGCTCCTGAGTCTGGCCGAACTTGGGCGTGGCGGAAATATTTTCCGCAAGCGTAGGCACTGCCGCGGACGCAGGCGACGATGGAGTCGTCGTCGCTTGCGCAAATGCCGTCAGTGGTGTTGCGCACAGCAGCAGAATCACGGATATGCGGACGAGGTTGCTCGGTGAGATGACCGGAGAAAAACCGGCAAACGAAATTTGCGTTGTCATAGATTCAGGCGAGCCCAAGCTCTCCCCCCCATGTATTAACGCGATGTCATCCAGACAAAAAAATGGGACCCTGAGGCGGAAAAAATGTTCCTGTGAAATCGATCAAAATATACTCATCTCGAATGCGTTCGACCGCGTCGTGGTCTTTCGATTCCGCTGACGCCGCTTTATTAAGTCAGTGCCGTTTTGAAGGCACAAAGTTTCAGCGGGAAAGGCGGCTGCCGGCGGCCCTGCGTGATACGCTGATGCCTTCGTAGCGAGGCCAAGGGAGTAGCGATTGAGAGTCTTCGTACTAGCGACGTTGGCCTGTCTGTCGGCCTGCAGTTGGTTCTCTTCGAGGAAGATGCAAGTGCCGGATCCAACCGAGATCATCGTGACCGGTGCCCCATCGGGTTCGATCGTATTCGTGGATGGTCAGCAAACCGGACAGCCGGCGGCGCTCAACGATCACACGCAGGTTCTGAACGTCGCGGCCGGGGCCCACAAAGTGGAGATACACGTGGGTGACACGGTCGTTTATCGAGAGGATACCTATGTCGGCCTGGGGGAGCACCGCCTCGTCCGCGTCCTGTCGGGATTAAATCGGTAAAACCGGCGCGTATAGACCCATTTAGAATCAACAACTTACCAGCTGACCGAGGAGCGTCGCCTCACGCCCGCCCACTCAGGCGTTCAGCGGTGACCATGGCGACAAATCCGCCCGCGCAATAGTTGACCAATCGAAGGCGCACCGCATCGAGATCCTTCGCGCGGCACAGTCCCTCGGACAGCCGATCGACGCGTTCAGTACCGGACAGTGCCAGCATCATCGACCCGGCGAGAAAATTATAAGCCCAGTACAGCTCTCTCTTGGGACTGCCGGGCAGCGCCTTCTGTAGGATGTCGATGAGTTCGTGGACGCTGTCGTCGAAGAAGCGATGGATGATTTCGCCGCCCCAGGGGGTGTTGTCGATTTGCGCCACCAACGCGAAGTAGCTCTGCCAACCGGGATCTCCACGCTGCGACAAATCGATCATCGGATTGATGAAGGCGGCGACCGCGCCGTCGACCGTGACCGTGTGAGTGCCGTCGACATAGGAGCGCAGCGAATCGTGACGCGCCGCGATCAATACCCGGGCGCGGCGCTCGAACACCGCATCGAATAAACCGGATTTGTTCTTGAAGTGATAGTAAATGAGTGCGACGTCGACGCCGGCAGCCATCGCGACTTGCCGCGTCGTCACTCCATAGAATCCGCGCTCCGCGAACAGTCCCTCGGCCGCATCCAGCAGCCGGCCGGGTGCCTTGATCCCGCTGTCGGATCGGCTGGGCCGGCCCCGCCGCCCCGGTCTTTTCTTCTTGATCTTTGATGGTGATTTTCGTTCGACGTTGGTCACGGCAAGCTCTGCTTTGAATTATAGGCGCGAGATTTTCATCACCTCGACGAATTTACATTCCCATCTCCGCCAGTTCGAGCGCCAACCCGGTGCCGAGACTGGCGGCGATGCCGGCGAGTATTTTGGCACGCAATGCGTCGGTCATGTGCGCCCGGCATGCGTATTCCGCACCTCCTTTCGGCCACCGTCAATTTTAGCGGTCGCTGAATAACCGCCGACTCGACTTGGCAAATCGCGCAGCCGGATTACGAGAAGCGACATATTCCACGGGTCGAACCGGCGCGCAGCAACTCGCGGCGCAGCGGTCCTGAACCGGCGGCGAACCGGTATTTCTCAGCGTCAAACGACTGCTGTTGGATCGGACACTTATTGCGGGGGCGACCGAGGAGGCCCGGCGCCACGGCGCGGGAGGCTGCTCACGCGTTCTTGACAAGCAGCCAGCCTTGGCATAATTTCAGCGAACGTTGAATTGAAGAAGAGAATCGACTGGCACA
>Ga0137394_10001471_pt1 | contig 17205 bp, 14 predicted proteins | sample czobulk116metaG_FD_108278 | JGI IMG/M metagenome (GOLD analysis project Ga0137394, IMG submission 108278) | Vadose zone soil microbial communities from Angelo Coast Range Reserve, California, USA - czobulk1.16 metaG | ecosystem: Environmental > Terrestrial > Soil > Vadose zone | place: USA...
TACGGCGCCGCTGTGTCCTCGGCCCCCAGATTGACGCCATCGAGTTTGAACTGCACACCCGCGACCGTCCCGTTGTCGGTCGCATTCGCACTGACCGTGATGGTGCCGGCGACGGTAGAACCGCCATTGGGAGCGGTGATGGAGACGGCCGGAGGCGCCGTGTCGTTGAAGACGATCACCGTAGCCGCGGAGGTCGCCTGGTTGCCGGCCGCATCGCGCGCGACGGCAGTCAGGGTATGAGAGGCATTCGTCGCCGTTGTCGTATCCCATGGAACGGAGTACGGCGCCGCCGTGTCCTCCGCGCCCAGATTGACACCATCGAGTTTGAACTGCACACCCGCGACGGTCCCGTTGTCGGTCGCGTTCGCACTGACCGTGATGGTGCCGGCGACGGTCGAGCCGGCGGTGGGCGCAGTGATGGAGACGCCCGGAGGCGTCGTGTCGTTAAAGACAGTCACCGTAACTGCAGCGGAGGTCGCCTGGTTGCCGGCAGCATCGCGCGCGACGGCAGTCAGAGTGTGAGATGCATTCGTCGCCGGTGTTGTATTCCACGGAACGGAGTACGGCGGCGCCGTGTCCTCGGCCCCCAGATTCACGCCATCGAGTTTGAACTGAACACCCGCGACGGTTCCGTTGTCGGTCGCGTTCGCACTGACCGTGATCGTGCCGCCGACCGTAGAACCGGCATTCGGAGCGGTGATGGAGACGCCCGGAGGCGTCGTGTCGTTGAAGACGATCACCGTAGCCGCGGAGGTCGCCTGGTTGCCGGCCGCATCGCGCGCGACCGCAGTCAGCGTATGAGATGCGTTCGTCGCTGTTGTTGTATTCCACGGAACGGAGTACGGCGCCGCCGTGTCCTCGGCCCCCAAATTGACGCCATCGAGTTTGAACTGAACGCCCGCGACCACCCCGTTGTCGGCGGCGTTCGCACTGACCGTGATCGTGCCGGCGACGGTGGAACCGGCGGTGGGAGCAGTGATGGAAACGCTCGGAGGCGTCGTGTCGTTGAAGACGGTCACCGTTACCGCAGCGGAGGTCGCCTGGTTGCCGGCCGCATCGCGCGCGACCGCAGTCAGGCTGTGAGAGGCATTCGTCGCCGTTGTCGTATCCCACGCAAAGGAGTACGGTGCCCCCGTGTCCTCACCGCCAAGATTGAGGCCATCGAGTTTGAATTGAACACTGGTGACGCCGATATTGTCGGAGGCGCTCGCGTTGACGGTGACAATGCCGGCAACGATGGAACCGGCACCGGGACCAGTAATCGCGACCGTGGGCGCCGTTTTGTCGTTGAAGACCGTAACTGTCACCGGACCCGATGTATATCGGAGGCCCACCGCATCTCGCGCGACGGCGGTCAGGGTGTGAATCCCATTATTGCTGGGGATCGTGTTCCACGAAGCCGAATACGGCGCCGTCGTGTCTTCGGCGCCCATGTCGGCGCCATCGAGCTTGAACTGAACGCCTCTAACAAGCGCACCCAACAATTGGGTGACTTCCGCGCTCACGGCGACCGTACCACCGACAGTCGCGCCGGAAGCCGGAGACGTAATCGTCACGATCAGGCTTCCTACAGGCAGTTGAGGGGCCGCTGCTCGAAGCGAAGAAATGCCGGCCCAACACAAAATCCAAAATAAAGCCCTGGTGTAAGCAAGTCTCACAGGAGGTCCACATTTAACTTTCTTCCAAAAGAGTTTATGTCGGCCGCATTGGACGGGGAGGGGACGTGCCCGCCCAAACAGTTCGCGTCTTCGACGCACCAGAAGCATCACGAGGTGTGCTATATCGTGTTTCGCAGATGCAACTGCCGGACCAGAGCGTGGCATTTCCCAAAGTCATACAGAGTATTGACTGGACGCGGGAGCGCCGCATTGCATACGGAAAGCGGATTCACTATTGTGGGAAAACAGATTCACAAAAAATTATGTCTTTCAATTCACATTCATAGGCTTCTCAAAAGTGTGTAAACGTCGGCGGTGACCATCGAGGCTGGATGTTTTAAGCGAGGTGCGTCGTGGAGGAGGTTGCCGGGATTTTCTTTTCCGGGCCGGCGAGATGCTGTAACAGTGATATCGGTAGTGGCAGTATCGCGACTATGGATTCCCCTCCTTGAAAAGTAGGGGTGGACGCGCCATTAACAAAATGCTGCGCAGCTAGCGCTGATGGCGCGGACGGGGTGGTCAGGGTTCGCGGAATCTTAAGAAAGCATTCCTGAAACACTCATCCGTCCTGACCACCCCGTCTGCGCCATTTCGGAACGGGCTCTTTTTCTTTGCGGCGCAGCCACCCCTGTATGAAGGTGTGAATGAATTGGAAGGCAGGAGGAAGAAACCACAAAAGGCACAAGAAGCACATAGGTTTCTTGTGCCTTTTGTGCTTTTTGTGGTTTGAGTTTCCCTTCGTTGGGAATTCGTTCACCGCTTCTATCAAGAGGGGAATCAGTGGTCGCGATACTTGCTAGGTTTTGTCCACCGTTCTTTGAACTTTGCCCCTGCGCAGCACCGGCTCGCGGCGGATGAAATAGGCGAGCAATTCCCCGCGCGATGAGACCTGAAAATGCTTATAGAGCATCCCCACATACTCGTGCACTGTCTTGATGCTCAGACCCATCTCCTTCGCCACCTGCTTCTCGCCCAAACCTTCCAGCAGGAACGAGAGCGTCTCCCGCAACCGTTTTGAGAGGCCATCGCGGCACAGATGCTCCTCCGTCGTCAGCCTCACCCCAACCAGCGGGGCGATCTCATCGTGCAGCAGCTTCAGCAGCGCCACCTCGCGCGGCCCGAATTTTTCCGCTCCATGCGGCCGATCGATGGTGATTCCCTCGGGCCGCCGCGGCACATCCACCATGCGGATCGACACGACAAAATCATCGAACCAGCCGGATCACGTTCGAAACATCGTTCAGCGACAAATCCATTATTCTCGCTCGTTTCCAGTCTTTTCCCGCCAACCCGCTGTTTAGCGGAATTGAGCCAGAGGTGCGTTTAGATATTAATTAAGTATCTTACGGCGGCCAACTGCCGTCATCCAAGGAGGTCCGATCCATGCTCAACTTTCTCTCTGACGACATTCGGCGGAACCCTTTCGACATTTACGAACAGATCCGCAGCCTCTCGCCACTGCTGCACGATCCGGCCACTGATCTGTGGATGCTCTTCGACTACGACAGCGTCTATCGCGTACTGACCGACCACGAAACCTTCAGCTCCAAGCACGGCCCCGACTGGATCGTCTTCACCGACCCGCCACGCCACACCAAGCTTCGGGCCCTGGTTTCCAAGGCGTTCACGCCGCGCTCGATTGATAATCTCGAGCCCCGCATCCGCCGGCTCTGTGCCGATCTGCTGGATCAGGTCGGGGAGCGGGAAGAGATCGACCTCGCGGCCGATTTGTCGGTTCAGTTGCCCACGATGGTGATTGCGGAAATGCTGGGCATTCCGCTGGAAGACCGGCCGCGCTGCACGCGATGGAACGACGTGATCCTCAACATGAGCTACACGATCGGCCGCCATGATGAGGAGGCCACCAGGGCCCACAGCGAGTTTCTGGCCACGACCGCGGAAATGGATACTTATCTCGGCGCGTTGCTGGACCAGCGGCGACTGGCGCCAAAGGACGACCTGCTCACGCGGCTGGCTCAGGCGGAGGTGGACGGCGATCGGCTGACCCATTCCGAAATCCTCGGCTTCTTTCAGGGTCTGCTGCTGGCCGGGAGCGAAACGACGACGAATTTGATCAACAACGCGATGGTGTTGCTGCTGGATAATCCGGACCAACTCGCGCTTCTGCGGCAGCGCACAGATCTGCTGCCGTCGGCCATCGAAGAAGCTCTGCGCTATCGCTCCCCGCTTCAGTGGATGTATCGAAAGACGCGGCGCGACACCGTGGTCCACGGGCAAGTCGTGCCGGCCGGGAAACTGATTCTGGCCATGATCGGCTCGGCGAATCACGATCCGAAACAGTTCCGCGAGCCCCGCCGCTTTGACATCACCCGCGATCCGAATCCGCACATCGCGTTTGGCCACGGCATTCACTTCTGCATTGGAGCGCCGCTGGCCCGCATAGAAACGAAGATTGCTCTCGGCGATCTGCTGCGACGGTTCGATCATCTGGAATACGCCGAAAGCGAGCCGTGGCAGCCTCGGCGGGCGCTGCACATTCATGGCCCGAATCGGTTACCAATTCGCGTGAAGTCCGCCAGTTCATCGACAGTGGCCGTTTGAAGCAGTAGAATCCTCAGGGAGTGGCGCTGACCCAATGCCTGGAAGCACAGGGAAAATGGAACTTTCGCCCTCTCGTGTCGTATCTGTCTCCAGGCGGTTGCTCAGGAGGCTCTGAAATGACGGAACCGATTGCAGAAGCGTCGCTGCGTTCGAAGGCGAAGATTGCCGGTATCTTTTATTTGATCACGTTCCTGACGGGAATAGCCTCCCTCTTCCTTCGCGGCAGGTTGGGTCTCGCAGCCGGCCTCATCGCGGCCTCGTGCTATATCGCGGTGACTGTGCTCTTTTATTTCATATTTAAGCCGGTGAACAGGCGCCTCTCTTTGCTCGCGGCGTTCTTCAGCTTCGTGGGAATAGCAATCGGGCCTCTCAGCCCCTTTCTTCTCGCCCTCTCCCGCATCAACCCCCTGGTATTTTTCGGATTCTATTGCCTCCTGATCGGCTACCTCATTTTCAGGTCGACCTTCCTGCCTCGAACTCTGGGTGCGCTGATGGCCTTTGCCGGTTTGGGTTGGCTGACCTTTCTGTCACCGCCGCTCGCAAACTATCTGTACCCCTACAATCTGGCCCCCGGCATCCTCGGGGAAGGAGCGCTGACCCTGTGGCTCCTCGTGATCGGCGTAACCGTTCCAAAGTGGACAGAGAAAGCAACTGCTTAGGAGCCGGGTGTACATGGCGCTATCATCTGTTAATAAGGAGAGTCCATGCGATCACTGATCGTCCCTTGCTTACTTCTCTTTGTAACCGGAGCATCTGCACAGAATAACTACGGCACCATCACGGGCTCGGTTTCCGACACGGCCCGCTCACCTGTGGCCGGCGTTTCGATACAGGCAAAGAATGTGGAAACAGGGGCCGTCCACAAAGCTGCCAGCGTTCAATCCGGAAGCTACACGCTTTCTCAGTTGCCGCCCGGAAAGTACGAACTGACGGCCACTTCCTTTGGGTTCAAACGATATGAGCGCAAAGATGTCGTCATGGTCCAGGCCGGTCAAACGCTACGCGCCGACATTCCAATCGGTGATTTCGTTTCCCTGGAAACGCTCGGGGAGGACCGGGCAAATTTCGGCCGACTGATTTTCGGCAGGCCAAAGCCTCCCGAAGGTCCTGCACCTCGCACTCCGGATGGCAAACCTGACTTTTCGGGAGTTTGGAATGGTCCGCTGCCGGGCGGCGGAGTTGAGGCTGGACCGGAACTGCTTCCATGGGCTCAGACCCTCGAGAAGGAGCGGACCGACCACAATCTTAAAGACAACCCGCAAGGACACTGCCTTCCTTTCACCGTGACACCATTCAATTTCCTTCTGAACCGGGTCATACAGAGCCGGGATTTCCTCGTCACGATCATTGAGTACGACATCCCGGGCTATCGCCAGGTTTACCTCGACGGACGGGGACATCCGAAAGATTTCGACCCTTCTTGGACTGGACACTCCGTCGGAACGTGGGAAGGAGACACGCTGGTGATCGACACGGTCGGCTTCAACGACAAGACATGGCTGGGAGAAGCCGTACCGCACACGGACAAGCTCCGTGTGACAACACGCCTGCGGCGGCCCGATTTAGGGCATCTCGAAATTGAAACCACGTTTGACGACCCCGGCGCTTTCAACAAGCCCTGGAAGACGAAAGGGGTTGCCACGCTCGCTCCAGCAACCGAGGAAATTCTGGAATTCATCTGCAACGAGAATAACCAGGACGTGGAACACTTGATTGGTAAATAACCGGGAGCTGCCAATGAGAATCGATATGGCTTTAATGATAGTCGGTTTGGCTCTGCTTCTGTCGCCGGAACCCATGACTTCGCATCATTCCTTCACGGCCGAATACGACTCCGCGAAACTGATGCAGTTCATGGGAACCATCACGAAGGTCGAGTGGACCAATCCTCATGCCCGCTTCTATCTTGACGTCAAAGATGCCCGAGGCGCTGTGACCAACTGGAACTTTGAGCTTGGCAGCCCAATCCTGCTGCGAAAGCTCGGATGGAAACAGGACTCCCTGAAAATTGGAGAGCAGGTCAGCGTCGAAGGCTATCTTGCCAAGGACGGCGCAAAAATGGCCAATGCCCGGAAAGTCACTCTCGCTGACGGCCGCAACATATTTGCCGGCTCCTCGGCAGACGGGAATCCCACCAGGTGATTACTCTGTACAGGTGGAAGCAACCGCTTCCAACCAGGTGACACTGAGGCCTTCGCCTTTCTCATTTACTAAGAAGATAACCCTGGAGCACCGTCGATCGCAGGCGCGGCTGACGATGGTCACGTGCGGAAAAGTAGCCAACCGATGCCAGCCAGGACGAGAACGGCTACAGATTGGTCTACGACCGCCCAGCGGAGAGAGCTCCCGCTCAAAACGGCGATGCCGATAATCGTGACTCCGAACCACAGGATCGTTTGTGTTTCGGCTGAAAGCACTCCGAACTGCTGCAGAAACCGAATGGAGGCCCAGTACATCACTATGCCAAGGCCAAAGCCCGCCGCAGATTTGGCCAACTCTAGCGACACGAGTTGGCCGTCGCGCCATACGCGGGCGGCGGCTCCGCGAACTGTTCAGTTGCGAGTGTGACATGTTCAGTCGGCGGCGCGAGCTGTCGAGTTGCTTCGGGAAGTGTAAAATCGCCTCCGCAAGTTGTTCATTCACGAGCGGGGGCTCTCCAGTTGCGAGCGCGGGCTGCAAAGTTGCGATTGTGGCATTCCAACCAACCTGACTATCATCATCATAAGGAACCGTGATCTTCTGGAGGCTGTCATGGGAAGGGCAATCTGGCTGCTGTTCCTGTTTGCAGATCTCGTCAAGGCCCCGGCAACTCTGTCCCCTTACAGTGGCTCGAGTAATGTATTTTCGAAAAACGGGAGCGTGCATTGGACCGCAGACTGGGCGTTGGAGCCGATCGAGGTGGAGGGAAAGAAGGCGGTTCGCGTCACCGAGCATGGATCCGGTCGCATCAGTGGATTTTCGCAGGATGTGCGATGGTCCATCGAGGCAACCTGGCGTGCTGAAGGTGGTTTTCGGCCGCTTGATGTCGAAAAGACGATCACCGCTGCAGACGGAAAGCCGCTTCTTGTAGAGCGAAAGCATTTTGACCCCGTTAAGGGCGTCGTCCGTTTCGAACGCCAGCCTACCAACGGACAGCCGGAAACCAAAATCTTATCCGTCCCGGCGGACACGCTTGCGGTCGAGGGAATTGCCGGCGTGCTGCGGTTTCTTCAGCCGAATGAGGCACGTCCGTTTTCAGCCCATCTTTTGAGCAATGAACCCAAGCTGTACAGCGTCACATTCGAACTTCGCGGCAAGGAGCGCGTAAAGACTCCCGCAGGCGATTTCGAATGTTACAAGCTCGAACTGGTCCCCCATCTGGGCCTTCTGAATACGTTTCGGTATTTCTTTCCGAAGACCTTCTTCTGGTATACGGTTGCGCCCCCACACGACTGGGTTCGATACGAAGGTTTGGAAAACGGGCCCGGAACGCCGCAGATCGTGATGGAACTGTCGCGTCGCGGGCGCTGACGGGCCGCGACCAATCTCAATCGGGAGGAGTTCAAGTGCCAAAGCGGTTGATCGCCGTGTTCGCGACGCTGGTGGTCGCCCAGGTTTTGTTGTTGTCGCTGCCTGCAACTTCGACAATTCAGAATGCGCGGCTGGCCCGGCCCGTCAGGCCGGTGCCGCGATGGCCCGATGGACGAGTGAACCTGAATTCACCTGCCGATCAAAAGGGACTCTGGGGAGGCGGCGGGCGATTGGCAGTCGACCCGCGGAGCTATGATGCGGACCGGGGTCCGCAGTCCGCGCTTCTCCACATCGACAACGTTCCCCTCCAGCCCTGGGCAAGAGCGCTGCTCGATTACCGCCATTTCAACTCCCTCGCAGACGAACCGTACACCCGTTGCAAGCCTCCTGCAGGTCCGCGAGAGTGGACAACCGCCTATGGGTTCGAGATTCTCGACATGCCGGAACTCCAGCGCATTTTCGTTGTGCACATTGGAGGCCCCCATACGTTCCGGGTTATTTACATGGACGGACTGCCTCATCCCAGGGATCTGCAACCCAGCTACTTCGGCCATTCCGTCGGTCGCTGGGAGGGGGACACACTGGTTATCGATTCCGTCGGATTCAATGAACGAACATGGATGAGCAGGGACGCAATACCACACACCGAACAACTCCATCTGATCGAACGCCTGACCCGCACAGATTTCGCGACGTTGAAGTACGAGGTCACGTTCGATGATCCAGGCGCGTACACGGCACCCTGGACGAGCGGATTCACCATGCGATGGACCGAAGGCGGCGAACTGTTCGAATACGTATGTCAGGACAACAACCATGGGCCGGAACTCATGATCGGCGCCGGGAAATCCGTAGACCGCAGCAGTACGATCGTCCCTTGAAAGAAGACTGAACGGCGCAATGTTCGGACAATTTGCAGCTTTACTGACCTCGATCAGGGCTCTGCTGGCAAGCGCGCTTGGTATCCTCAAATACTTTCAATACAGGAGGATCAAATCTACCGGGTATTTGTCGACGACGATTGGAATTCCGCCCAATATCCGGACTCATTTGCAGACTGGTGCGCGGATGTGCGAAAAAGAAGCCAATCCTTGTAAAACGCCGCGTTGACCGCACCGGCGCTGCGTATTACTCTAGCTACGCTCAAAGACTGCCTTAACATACCAGGAGGAACGCATGCTTCGTTTTGTTAACAAACGGTGGGCAATCCGTCTTGCAACAGTGATGCTCATGTTCGTGTCGCTCGGACTCACGAGAGCCGCTGAGCTCGACCTCAAGGCGATTGCGATCCAGCTTCCCAAGGAAATCAAGTGGACTGTCAACGCCGCAGCCGGTTCGGAAGTGGCGGTGCTGGTCGGCGACCCGGCCAAGCCAGGCCTTTACGTGGTTCTCCAGAAGTGGCTGCCGCATCACAACAGCCGCCCCCACTTTCATCCGAATGACCGCTTCATCACCGTCATATCGGGAACCTGGTGGGTTAACACGGGCCCCAAATACGATCTGGAGGGCATGAAACCCGTTCCGGCGGGCAGTTTCGTCACGCACTACGGAGGGCAGATTCATTACGACGGCGCCAAGGATGGTGAAACGGTCTTACAGATCGTCGGCATGGGTCCCGCCACAAACACGCCGGCCGAAACGAAGTAAGCTCGGATCTGAAAACTGTGCCTTAGCGCCTTAGTGGTTAACCACAGGGACACTAAGGCACTAAGGCACTAAGGCACTAAGGCACTAAGGCAGGCGCAAGCTTAATCCTGTTGCCAAGAATTAAAGCAAGTGTAATCATCCCGTCGCATGAGCTTTGTCCAACGATTGCTGCGCCAGCCCCAGAACGTCTGGCTGCGCAGGGCGCTCTTCCAGGTTCATCTGTGGACCGGTATCGGGACCGGTATCTATCTGCTGGTGATCAGCGTCAGCGGGAGCGCGCTGGTTTTCCGCACCGAATTGCACCGAAAGTTCACGCGTCCGCCGGTCACGATCAGCCCGGCGGGCGATCGAATGACCGAGGACCAGTTGAAGGAAGTCGCGCTTCGTGCTTACGCCGGTTACGAAGTCACCAACGTCTGGAAGAACAAAAACCCGGATCAGGCGGTTGAAGTCTGGCTGAGCCGGAACGGCAAGATAAAGCAACGGATCTTCAATCCGTATACAGGCGCGGATCTGGGAGCCTCGGAGCCTGCCGGCGTCCGTCTCATGCTGTGGCTTGCGGATCTTCATGACAATCTGCTGTACCACGATGCGGGCCGCGTCGTTAACGGCGTCGGCGCAGTCTTTCTTACCGTGCTGTGCTTCACTGGAGCGGTTATATGGTGGCCGGGGCTCGGAAAGTTGCGCCGCAGTGTGACCATCGAGCTGAAGACCAACTGGAAGCGCCTCAACTGGAGCCTGCACAATGTGGTCGGCTTGTGGACGTTCGCATTTGTGTTTTTGTGGGCAATCTCGGGCATCTATCTGGTGTGGCCAGATCCGTTCGCCAAGGTCGTCGATTACTTCGAACCCTTTAACGACGCAACAATAGACGGTCGCCTCGGCGACGACATCCTGCGCTGGATTGCGCGACTGCACTTCGGACGATTTTACGGCTGGCCCATCAAAGCCGTCTGGACCCTGGTCGGGCTGGTTCCCTTTGCCCTTTTCATCACAGGTGGGCTGATGTGGTGGAACCGTGTGCTCCGCCCGGCCGCTCGACAGAATGCAAATCTCAACTTGGAGTGATCTTATGAAACGAAAGACCGGAACAATCCTTCTTGCCTGTGTTGGAGTCCTCTGTGTCTCCGCTGCAGTAACGGCGCAACTGCCGAAGCTTCCGGAGCCCTTCGCGACGCCGTCTGTGAGGAACAATGTCCAGCTGGTTGCGAAGCCCGATGGGACACAGCTCAAAGGGCCGGACGGGTTCGAGGTCACGCTCTATGCGGACAATATTCGACAGCCGCGCACGATGTTGCTGGCGCCGAATGGTGATGTGTTCGTGGCGCAGTCCGGCGCGGGCCAGGTGATGATTCTCCGCGATGCCGACAACGACGGCACCCCGGAGACACGAAGCACTTATGCCCAGGGACTTTCCGGCGTGTTCGGAATGGCGTTTCACGACGCGTATCTGTATCTCGGCCGGACCGACAGCATCGTCCGCTACAAATACGCCTCGGGCGACACCGAAGCGAAAGGCATGCCCGAAAAGCTGGTGGATTTGCCGACAGGCGGCCACAGCACCCGCAACATCATCTTCAGCCGCGATGGAAAGAAGATGTACGTTGCAGTGGGCTCACAATCGAATAAGAACGCGGGTGAACCGCCGATTCGCGCGGCCATCAACGAGTACAATCCGGATGGAACCGGCCAGAGAGTCTTCGCCTCGGGCCTGCGCAATCCGGTAGGTCTCGCGCTGCAGCCGGGCACCGATATCATCTGGACGTCAGTGAATGAGCGAGACACGCTTGGAGACGACCTGGTTCCCGACTACATCACGTCGGTCAAAGACGGCGCTTTCTATGGATGGCCGTATTCCTATATCGGCAGCAATCCCGATCCCGAACACGCCGGCAAAATGCCGGACCTGGTCCGGCGCGCTCTCGTTCCAGACGTGCTCATCACGGCGCACTCTGCGGCAGTCAGCGTGAACTTCTATACCGGAACACAGTTTCCGCAGCGCTACCGGAACGGCGCATTTGTCGGCCTGCATGGATCGTGGAACCGATCGAAGACGTCGGGTTACCGGGTGGGATTCGTCCCTTTCCAGAACGGAAAACCGTCAGGACCGATTGAAGACTTCGTTACGGGATGGGTGGTCAACGCCGGAACGCCCGCCACCGCATGGGGACGGCCTGTTGGAACACTCGTCATGAGAGACGGCTCGATGCTCGTCGCTGACGACGCGGGGAACAAAATCTGGAGAGTGCGGTATACGGGAACCCGGTAAAGGAAATCGGGGGCAAAATCTGACCAATGCTCAATTCCCAATTCTCATCGGATGAGAATTGGGAATTGAGCATTGGTCAGATTTTGCCCCCGATTTCCTTTACCGGGACATCTGCACAACTTCGTAATAACTCCGAAGTCGTCCCGCATTGACCGCATTCACGGTATCGCCGATCGGGGACGCGACCGTCCGGGACCGGCCGCCGAATCGATATCCGTTCAAAACGAAGCGAATGAACATGCTGCTGGAGTCCGCGGGCAACGTCGCCACATTCGCATAGAAGCGTTTTGAAACACCGTCCTGGAACAGATACTGCTCCACATTGGATGTATAGAATGCCGTCACGGCGGCGTTGTGCTGCTTCAGATAACGGCCCACCGATCGGATGGCTTTGTCACCCGCGAAATCCCCGACCAACGGAACGATCAGATTGTCCTTCTGCATCCGCTGTACCCGTCGAAACTGCGAATCGTTCGCGAGGAAACTCCAGTTCCGCGAACGGCCATCGGTTTCGATCATCAATTCGGAATACGTGGGCATTCCGCTAAACCCGCCGAACCCGCCCAGAAACGTATAGCTGAGCTCCGGTCCGGACTCGAAGAATGCCGTGTAAACATATCGAATTCGTTCGGCATCCTCGGAGGAGAGCTTGAATCCGTGAGTCTTGCTTAGATGATTCATGACCTGGCGGAAATTGGTCTCGAATTGAATCTTGCCTGGGCGCATCGCCTCATATGCGCGGAACAATGCTTCGGGACTGGGATCTGCGCTCAGGCCGGCGGGGCGGGGCCGTGAAAACAATCGCGAAGCAAACTCCACGCGGTCCTGCGACAGCTCGAATAACGCCTTGTACAGGAGGAGTTCGAGCATGTTGCCGCGCCGAATATCGACGATGAATGCCATTTTTGGCTCAAATGCCACGATGTAAGTAAAGTTCTGCTCGGGACCAACACCCAGGTATGCGCCTCCAGGCGGCACCGTCTTCTTCAAAACGGGAATGACATATTGGTAGCCCGCCTCGTTGGAGAGAAAGTTGTCGGACCGGAAGTAACCGCCGGGTTCCGAGAAATCCGAAACCATTTGCCAGAACTCCGCGTCGTTGAGCCGGGTGGGCAGGGTGTCGGCCGCAGTCGAGGACGACAGCGGCGATATTGCGACGAGATAGAGCAGGACGCTGCAAACCACAAGGGTGGCGCAAGTGGCGAGTATTGTGCCGCGCTCCACTTCGACCATGACAGTTTTCATAGTATGCAGGATTTTTAGCGGCAGATTACGCGGATTACGCAGATGGGGTAATTCGGGGACAGACTCCGAATTACCCCCCTAATCTGAGGGAAAACCATGGTGCGTGTATTACGATAGCAGGCAAAGAAATTTCAACGGGGAGTAGACCTGATGAGATGGACACTTGTTCTGATTTGTATTGGAGCGCTTTCGATCTGCGCCGTTTTGATGGCGCAGCAGCAGCGCGTAGCACAGCTTCCGGAACCCACGGCGCCGCATCCCAACCCTTCGCGGCCGATTGCCAAACCTGAGGGAGCCTCGCTCAAGGGGCCGGATGGATTCAATGTAAGCATCTACTTCGACAACATTCAGGGACCTCGCATGATGGAATGGGCGCCGAACGGTGATCTCTTCGTTTCCCAGACCGGCACAAATACTATCGCGGTGCTGCGCGATACGAACAATGATGGTACGCCGGATACACGAAGCGTATTCGTTCAAGGCCCGGTGCCGCCTCCTCGCGGCGGCGGCGCTCCGGCCCCCGCCGCGGCAGGTGGCGGAGCGCGAGGCGCGGCGCCTCCTCCGCAAGTTTGTACCGGAGATGGATCGGGCGGACGCCAGCCGTCCGGAATCGCGTTTCAACCCGGGTACATTTACATCGGCTATACCGATTGCATTGTTCGTTACCCGTACAAATCGGGCGATACCCAGCTTCAAGGCAAGCCCGAGAGATTGGTGGATCTGCCGGGAGGCGGCAATCACTTCGCGCGGAACGTCACGTTCAACAAGGATGGCAAGAAGATGTACGTGACGGTAGGCTCCGCGTCGAACAACAGCGAGGGCGAAGATGTCCGGCGCGCGGCCATCAGCGAATACAATGCGGATGGAACCGGCTTCCGTATCTTTGCTTCAGGCCTGCGGAATCCGACGGCGTTGGCGTGGCAGCCCGGTACGAACACACTGTGGACCTCGGTCAATGAGCGCGACAACCTGGGAGATGACCTGGTCCCGGATTACGTCACCTCGGTGAAAGAGGGTGGGTTCTACGGATGGCCGTTCTCCTATATCGGCAACCATTACGATCCGATCCACGTTGGAAAGATGCCGAACCTCGTGAAGAATGCAATCGTTCCGGACGTCTTGATTCCGGCACATTCCGCTGCGCTCGGTATGATCTTTTACACCGGTAACCAGTTCCCGGCGCACTACAAAAATGGCGCGTTTGTGGCCCTGCACGGTTCCTGGAATCGATCGAAGGCGAATGGATACAAGGTTGCGTTTGTTCCGTTCCAGGGCGGAAAGCCGGGAGCATTGGAGGATTTCATTATCGGATTTGTCGTGAATGATGGAACCGAAGGCCAGATCACAGCCTGGGGACGCCCCGCAGGCGTGGCAGTCACGAAGGACGGCGCCCTGCTCATTTCGGACGACACCGGAAATAGAATCTGGAAAGTCAGCCATACAGGGAAGAAGTAAGCACAACGCGGGCTAAAGCCCGCGACTACATCGGCGTCGCGATCGCGATGGGCCACCAACATGATTCGGGCCACCAACGTGGTCCGAGCCACCAACGGGATTGAGGCCCACGAACGTGGTCCGGGCCACCAACGGGATTGAGGCCCACCAACGTGATCCGGGCCACCAACGTGGTCCGGGCCACCAACATGATTCGGGCCACCAACGGGATTGGGGTCCACCAACGTGATCCGGGCCACCAATGTGGTCCGGGCCACCAACGTGATCCGGGCCACCAACGGGATTGGGGCCCACCAACGTGGTCCGGGCCACCAACGTGATCCGGGCCACCAACGTGATCCGGGCCACCAAACGTGGTCCCGGCCACCAACATGATTCGGGCCACCAACATGATTCGGGCCACCAACGTGGTCCGGGCCACCAACGTGATCCGGGCCACCAACATGATTCGGGCCACCAACGGGATTGAGGCCCACCAACGTGGCTCCCCAATGTAGTCGCGGGCTTTAGCCCGCGTTCTCACTATCTGCAGGTTGTCCCGCCGCCATTGTCTGGGCAAGAATCAGTCGGCGGCCTTCGGTCCGAATATGGGGGAGCCGCGAGCGGAATACCAGGGCGCCCACCACGCAGATCACACCTCCTGCGGCAATCGCCTGCGGTGCGCCCAACCTGTTCGCCAGCAAACCCGCGATCAATGCGCCGACCGGCGACATTCCCATGAACATCATCGAATATACAGCCATCACGCGGCCGCGGAACTGGTCGGGAACCATCGCCTGGATCAGGGTATTCGATGACGCCATTTGAACCATTCCGCAAAAGCCTACGGGCAGGAGCAGCAGGATCGAGGGCCAGAAGCTTCGCGATAACGAAAAAAAGACAAGGCTGACGCCCAGACCGGCGCAGGCGAACATGACCCAGTCGCCGAGTCCGCGTACGCCTTGCCGGCCCGCGAGGAGCAATGCGCCGATAAGCGCGCCGATACCGGAGGAACCCATCAGGAGACCAAGGCCCCTTGGCCCGCCATTCAGGATCTGGTCTGCGAAAATCGGCATCAAAACCTGATAGGGCCACCCTACAAGACTGACAACACCCAGAAGGATCAGCAGAGCGCGGATCGGCCGCGTGCGCAGCACAAACCTGAAACCTTCAATGATCGCGTCGAGGCGGGCTCCCCGGTGTTCGCTCAGAGGCTCGTTTCCGACCGTTATCATCATGAGGCAGACGATCACGGCAAGAAAGCTGAGGCCGTTCAAAAGGAAACACCAGGCTTCTCCTACCGCCGCGACCAGTACACCGGCAACTGCCGGGCCGACAACTCTGGCTCCGTTCATCATTGACGAATTCAGCGCGATCGCGTTCATCAGGTCGTCGCGCCCGACCATCTCGACGACGAAGGACTGGCGAATGGGAATATCGAAGGCGCTTACAACTCCCAGCAGTGTTGCGAACAGAACGATCTGCCAGCCCTGAATGCGATTCGCAAACGTGAGCGCCGCGAGCAGAAATGCGAGTATCATGGCCGACACCTGCACAACGATGAGCGCGCGCCGGCGAGGATGGCTATCGGCGAAGGAACCGCCTATCGGCGCAAGCAGGAAGACCGGAAATTGAGACGTGAAGCCCACCAGGCCGAGCATCGTAGCGGATCCCGTCAATCGATACACGAGCCAGGACAGCGCCACGGACTGCATCCAGGTGCCGGTCAGCGATATGATCTGCCCGAAGAAGAAAAGGCGATAATTGCGATGGCGAAACGCGCGTAGCGTCGTCCGCAGTCTCGATTCAGCCATAAACGCTTTAACTATAAATCAACATGCCCGAATTACCGGACGTCCTACTTTACATCGAATGCCTGAAGGCCCGGATCGCGGAACAGCCACTGGAACGCGTGCGGCTGGCGAGTCCCTTCGTATTGCGATCGGTCAGCCCGCCGATTTCCGCCATCAATGGAAAAAACATCCGCGGATTGCGCAGGCTGGGTAAACAGATCATTCTCGAATTCGAGGGCGATCTGTTCCTGATCGTTCACCTGATGATCGCCGGCCGATTCCAATGGAAGGAAAAGGGGACCCGCATTCCCGGCAAGCTGGGTCTTGCCGCATTCGACTTTCCCTCCGGCACGCTGCTTCTGACTGAAGCCGGATCGAAGAAGCGGGCATCGCTATACCTGGTCCAGGGAAAGGCAGCGCTCGCGTCCTTTGATCGCGGCGCGCTCGAAGTTCTCGATTCCTCGCCGGCGGATTTCCGCCATGCATTGACAAAGGAAAACCACACACTCAAGCGCGCGCTCACCGATCCGCGGTTGTTCAGCGGCATCGGCAATGCCTACTCGGACGAGATACTTCATCGGGCACGGCTCTCTCCAATGAAACTGACCTCGAAGCTGAGCCCCGATGAGATCACGCGCCTGCATCAAGCGACCAAATCGACGTTGACCGAGTGGATCGAGCGGCTCCGAAATGAAACCGGAGCCGGCTTTCCTTCCAAAGTAACGGCGTTCCGTCCCGAGATGGCCGTTCACGGCCGGTACGGCGAGCCGTGTCCCGCCTGCGGCTCTCCAGTACAACGCATCGTTTATGCTGAAAACGAGTGCAACTATTGCCCGACATGCCAGACCGACGGACGGCTCCTCGCCGATCGGGCGATGTCCCGCCTGCTGAAGCAGGACTGGCCCCGAAGCCTCGATGAATGGGAATTCCACATCGAAAGCCGGCGCTCCTAGTGTCCCGAGTCAGAAGTTCGCTTATATATTCGGGACCATTTTTCCACTGTAGCGGCGGTCATAGACCAGATCCGTCCAAGATAAATTCACAGTTGCCGAAGGCATCCGAATACAGCCGCGTAGCGGCGACAGAA
>Ga0137394_10001472_pt1 | contig 17205 bp, 13 predicted proteins | sample czobulk116metaG_FD_108278 | JGI IMG/M metagenome (GOLD analysis project Ga0137394, IMG submission 108278) | Vadose zone soil microbial communities from Angelo Coast Range Reserve, California, USA - czobulk1.16 metaG | ecosystem: Environmental > Terrestrial > Soil > Vadose zone | place: USA...
GAAGGCCTTCTGGGCGGTGAAGACGGCCTTGAGATTTGCCTTCGCCTCGCTCTGCTTCGACCGCGCCTGGAACTTGATGAAGTTCGGGATCGCGATCGCCGCGAGGATGCCGATGATCGCCACGACGATCATCAGCTCGATGAGAGTAAAGCCCTTCTGGACAAGCTTCTTCATTGGGATCTCCCGTTGGAAAGACGACGCGGCCACCTAGAGCAAGCCGCGGGCCACGCGAGCCAACACCGCGAACCCGGGCCCTTTCCCGCGTCCGCCCGGGTCCGAGACCGACAGGATCTGTCGATTGCTGACATGTTTTGTCAGCCCACCCGCGCCCACTTCCTGCGCGCGATTTCAGCGGCCGCGAGCGCCGCGGCTGCGAAGAGGAAGAGCGCGAGCCCGGCCCAGAGGCCGACCGGAACGAAGCGCAACTCGACGGTCGCGGCGGAGTCGGGCAGGACCACGCCCAGGGCTGCCAGGTCCGCTTCCACCACGCGGGCGGGGCGCCCGTCGATGGTCGCCCGCCAGCCCGGATCGAAGTGCTCGCCGACCACGAGCAGCCCCGGCCCCTGCGCGCGGGCAACCATCCGCTCCGGTGCGAGCCGCTCCCACTCGCCGGGGGAGGCCATGCCCTCGATCGCCTCGGGCAGTGCCTCGCCGCGCATCACCGCCTCGCGCCGCACGTCGAACCCGGGCTCGCTGATCCGCGCCACTCCCTCGTCGATGCTTCCGACCCGCACCGCGCGCGAGACGACGAACGCGCGCGGGTACACGGCGTACTCTCCCACCCAGAACGGGCCCACCCGGTGGAAGTTGCGCTCGCGGGCCGTGCGCGGCGTGAACGAGGCGGGCATGTCGACCACGAAGCGGACGCCGAAGAGGTTGAAGTAGGTCCGGGGCGAGGCGAGGATCCCGCGCACGAAGCCGGGGTCGCTGGCGGTGAAGTAAGGAGAGACTCCTTCGATCCCCGCGACCGCGTTGTACTGGGGGAGCAATGCCCTGGCGGTGCTTGCCGAGACGGCCGCGCGGGGCGCGAGGCCCAAGAGCTTCGGCGGGTCCTTGTCGTTCACGAACAGGCGCCAGCGTCCAGGGCTCGCTCCTGCGCGCGCATGCAGCAGGGTGGCGAGCTCGAAGGGTCCGCGGACCAGGCGGAGCGGCGCGGTGTAGAGCAGCCCGCCGCACGAGGCGAAGACGGAGGCGGCGCAGCAGATCGCCGCCATCCCGGTAAACGGCACCTGCCGGTACCAGCGCCAGAGCGCCACGACGGCCAGCACGAGCGCGAGGCCGGCGCAGTCGAAGAGGCCGAGGCGCGCCTCGCGCCAGAACGCGGTCGCGAACAGAAGGGCGTGGGTCTTCCCGTAGGCCGTCAACATCGGGGCGAGCCGCGGCGCGTTCCGGCCGATGATCAGGGCGAGCACGGCGGCGACCCCGCTGAGCAGCAGCGCCGCGATGCCAAGCCGCATCGTGGCGCGGCGGCTGCCCGCCAGCGCGTGGTCCACCCCGAGCGCGGCAGCGAGCGCGAACAGCAGGGAAGCCGGCGCGGTCAGCTTTTCGGCGAAACGGAAGAGCCCGCTCAGCGGGACCAGCGCGAACAGCGCGCGATCGATGCCCAGGGCATGTCCGGTGGAGGCCAGGGCAAGGACGACTCCACCGGCGAAGAGGAACGCGCCCCGCTTTCGCGAGAACGCTCCGGCGGCGGCCAGCAGCAACGCCGGGGCCCCGATCACGATGGAATCGGCGAATGCCGCGTTTCCCTCCGTGAAGTACTCCGTGTAGGTCGACGAGACCGTCTGCTCCTCCTCCAACGCCTCCGGCGCGTCGTCGAACGCGCGCGGGACCAGGAGGCCCGCTAGCCGCAGCGGATGGTTCGCGAACACCGCACGCTCCCGGTCGGTGAGCGGGTCTCCGCGGCTGCTGTGGCGCAGCTCTACGATCGCCGGAAAGACCGCCGGCGCCGAGAACGCGATGGCCAGGGCGCCACAGCCGGCGACCAGCGCGAGGTTTCTCGCCGCGCGCCGCGGTTCCGGCCAGCCGAGCGCGAGCGCCCACGCGCCGGAGAGCAGGCCGGCGACCAGCATCGCCTGCGGCTCGCCCGCGTACGCGATCAGCGCGACCGCGGCACCCGCCCAGGCCAGCCGCCTCACTGAGGGCGCCTCCACGAAGCCGATCACGGCCTCGACGGCGATGGGAACGCTGCCGGCGCCGATCGCGTAGGGGAGGTTGGACCCCGTCACGCTCACCACGTATCCGCAGCCCGCGTAGGCGATCGCGCCGGCCAGCGAGGCCCAGTCGCTGGCGCCGAGCCGGCGCGAGAGGCGGTACGTCCCGATGCCCGCCAGCAAGGGCCCGAGGAGATGGTTCAGCTTGAAGGCGAGATCGAAGGGGAAGACCAGGTAGAGCAGCGTGGCGGGATGCAACAGCGCAGGCGTGACCTGGCCCAGGAGCGACACGCCGCACTCGGTCAGCGGATCCCAGAGCGGCAGGTGCCCGGCGCGGAGCTGCTGGGCGATGAAGAGCTTGACCGGGTAGTAGAGCCGCCCAGTGTCCCGGTAGTAGAGCTGGACGGAAGGATCCAGCGACGGGGCGAAGAACAGGGCCAGCAGCGTGAGGCCGAGCAGGGTGGGTGCGGCACTCCGGAGTCGGTCGCGCGAAATCACGTTCGGCCCGCACGTTAGCCGCTCTCGGGGGGCAGCGCGAGAAGTTGCCCGCCTCCGGGGCAGCAGGCTACAGGATTGCAGCATGCAGGCCGAGGTGCGCACCGAAGGTCTGAGCAAGACCTTCCGGGTGGGGTTCTGGGGCCGCCGCGTGCGCGCCATCTCGGATCTCTCGTTCGAGGTGCGCCCGGGCGAGATCTTCGGTCTGCTGGGTCCCAACGGGGCGGGCAAGACCACCACGCTCAAGATCCTGCTCGGCTTTGTGAAGCCCACCTCGGGACACGCATTCATCGCCGGCGGCCGCGTGGGCACGGTGGAGTCCCGCAAGAACCTGGGCTACCTGCCCGAGAATCCCGCCCTGTACGAGTTCCTCCGCGGGGACGAGTACCTGATCTTCGCCGGACGGCTCTCCGGGCTCGGCGGCGCGGAGGCCCGGAGGCGGGCCGCGGCGCTGCTGGAGCGGGTGGGCCTGGCCGGGCGCGCCGATCGGCCGATCCGCAAGTTCTCCAAGGGCATGGTGCAGCGTCTCGCCCTCGCGCAGGCGTTGATCGGCAACCCCCGGATCGTGATCCTCGACGAGCCGATGAGCGGCCTCGATCCGATCGGGCGCAAGGACGTGCGCGACTTGATCCTCCAGCTCCGCGACGAAGGGCACACCGTGCTGTTCTCCACGCACATCCTCTCGGACGTCGAGGCCATCTGCGACCGCGTGGGGATCCTGGTCGAGGGCCGCCTCACCGACTGCGGCCACCTGGCCGAGTTGGTGGCGCCGGGCGCCCGCGCGGTGGAGCTGGTGGTGGAGAACGCCGCCCCCGAGCTGGTCGAGCGGCTGCGGCAGGACGGAACGCGCGTGCTCCAGCGCGACCGCGCCACGGTCTTCACCTTCCCCGACGAAGGTCGCGCGCGGGCCGCGCTGAGCGCCGCGGTCTCCTCGGGCGCGACGGTGGTCTCGCTGACCCCGCACCGGCGGACCCTCGAAGAGCTGTTCGTCTCCCGCGCCCGCGGGAAGGCCGCGACGTCCTAGTGTCCCGACCCGGAAATGCGGCGCAGAACCGAGCGCGCCGTGAGGCGGCGACCGAATTCCGGCGGATCTCCGGGGCGGGACACTAGATGCAGGACCTCGCGCGCGGCATGCCGGTGGCATTCGCGATCTGGGTCTTCGCCTTCGGCGCCATGGTCGGCAGCTTCCTGAACGTGGTGATCGCGCGCGTGCCCAAGCGGCAGAGCATCGTCTCGCCGGGCAGCCGCTGCCCGCGCTGCGGGAGCGCGATCGCCTGGTACGACAACATCCCGATCGTCTCGTGGATCCTCCTGCGCGCGCGCTGCCGCAAGTGCGGCCAACCGATCAGCACCCGGTATCCCCTGGTGGAGCTGCTCATGGGCGTGCTCGCGGTGGCGGTGGTCAAGCGCGACGGCCTCGGCTGGGTTGCGGTCGGGGATTTCGGCCTCGTCGCCGCGCTGGTTGCGCTCGCGTACATCGATCTCGACACCTGGCTGCTGCCGCACCAGATCACCTGGCCGCTTTTGGTCGTGGGACTCGTCTCGCCGCTCTGGAATCGCGAGCTCACCTGGGCGCAGTCGCTGATCGGCGCTGCCGCGGGGTTCGCGCTCTTTGCCGCCATCGCCTTGATCGGCGAGAAGCTGCTCAAGCGCGAGACGATGGGCTGGGGCGACGTCTGGCTGCTCGCGGCGATCGCGGGCTGGCTGGGGTGGCCGGCGCTCCTGCCGGTCGTGCTGCTCTCGGCCGTCCAGGGAGCGATCGTCGGCAGCATCCTGCTCGCGGTCCGCCGCGAACCCGAGCCGTCGCCGCCGCCCGCGCCGGCGGCGCCTCCCAGCGACGAGGACTGGGTGCCGCCCAAGCACGCGGTCCCGTACGGCCCCTTCCTCTCGCTCGCGGCCCTCGAGTACCTCTTCTTCGGCGACCGGATCGTGTCGGGCTGGAACCACCTGATCTTCCGGCTGCTGTCGTGACTGGAGAGCGCGCCAGCCTCCGCCTGCGGCTCTTCGCCATCGTGGTGGCGGCCGCGCTGATCCCGATCGCGCCGCTCACCATCGTCCTCTTGCTGCAAGTCCGGGACGCGATCTACGGGCGCGCGGCCGCCGACGCTCGCGCCCGCCTCGCCGACGTCCGGCAGCGCTGCGCGGGCGCGATCTGCCCGGAGGCCGCGGGCGTGCGCAGGCTCGCAGGTCCCTGCGCGGCGCGCAGCAGCTTGACCGGAGATACGCTTTTGCTGTGCGAGGACGTTCCGGGTGGCGCGATCGAGCTGCGCCAGGATCTGCGGCCGGTTCGCGAGCAGCTCGCGTCGCTCGATCGCCGGATCCTCGCCGTCCTCGTCCTCTTCGTCGGGATCCTGGTCGCCCTGGCGGTCTGGCTGCTGGAGCGGGGCGTCGGGCGCAGGCTGGAGAAGATCGACGCCGCGCTCGAGGCGGTGGGCGCCGAGCAGCAAGGCCCGAACCTCTTGCCGGAGGGGGGCGACGCGGTGGGACGGGTCGGCGCGGCCGTCAACCGGCTGGCGCAGCGCCTGCGCGAGGAGCGCGGAAGGACGCGCTCGCAGATCGAGGCGCTGGAGACCGCCAACCAGAAGCTCCGCGAGGCGCGCGAGGATCTGGCGCGCAGCGAGCGGCTGGCCACCGTGGGCCGCCTCGCGGCGGGCGTTGCGCACGAGGTGGGGAACCCGGTGTCGGCGCTGATCGGCTACGCGGGCTTGATCCGGGAGCGGACGAAGCAGGGAAAGGACGTCTCCGGCTACGCGGAGAGGATCGAGCGCGAGGCGACGCGCATCGACCGGATCCTCCGCGACCTGCTCGATCTCGCGCGGCCTCCCGCGGAGCTGCGGTCGATCGATCTGCGGCGCTCGCTGGAGATCGCCCGCTTCGCGTTCGCCCCGCGGCACGCGCAAGTCGCGGTAGAGACGGCGCTGCCGCCTGACCTGCCGCCGGTGCGCGGCGACGAGCACTATCTCTCACAGGTCTTCGTGAACCTGATGACCAACGCGGCCCGCGCGGGCGCCTCGCGGGTCCGCGTCACGGCGCGGGCAGCGAACGGCGGCGTCTCGGTGGAGGTGGAGGACGATGGCAGGGGGATCCCGCCGGAGGATCTGGGGCGGGTCTTCGAGCCGTTCTTCACCACCGCCGCGCCGGGCGAAGGCAGTGGGCTCGGGCTCGCCCTCTGCCACGTCACCATGGAGCGGTTCGGCGGAAGCATCGCAGCGCGCAACCGGGCCGGCGCGCGCGGCGCCGTCCTCGAGCTGCGGTTCGTCAGCGGATCCGCTCGGCCTTGAGCGTGACCGGATCGAGCACGAACGCGGGCCGGTCGGGAAAATACGGCAGTAGCGCGGCGTTCCGCTCTCCCTCGTCGATCGCGAGCACCAGGTCGGCGTGCGCCAGGTCGGGATCGTTGTAGGTCAGCTCTGCGTTGCCGTCCCATCTGGCGGGATAGCGGATGAAGACCAGCGCGTGCCGTTCCCGGAGCCAGGCGAACGCGGGCTCCCAGCGCGCGTAGGGCCAGGCGCGCTCCGACGCTCGGGTGATGACCGGGCCCAGCTCCGTGAACATGCCGACGCCGACCCAGAGAGCGGCGAGCCCCGCGATCACCGTCGCTCCGAGCGCCAGGGGACGCCGGAGACGTCGCACTCCGCGCGCCACGAGCTCCGCCCCTGCGGCCGTGCTCAAGTACAGCCAGGGGGTCATCTCCAGGTAGTAGATCGGCGCGCGGAAATGGAACGTAAGCTGCAGCAGGAAGAAGGCGAGCGCGAAGACCGCGGCCGGCCAGATCGGCGTCCAGGCGAGTCCGAGCAGCGCGAGGAAGATCAGCCAGCTCGGCAAGAGGCGCGCGACCAGCACCATCCGCTTCCAGGCCTCCGTTGGAAGCCGCGCGAACGTGTGCCGCGCGCGCGACTGAGCGAAGCCTATCTGAAGATCGCGCAAGTGCGGCGGCAGCTCGCGCTCGGACGCCAGGGTGCGCATCGTCCCGACGCCCGGGCCGTCGAAAGGCATGTACTGGCGCGCGTACAGCGACCACGGCGCGGTGGTCCAGGATCCGGTCGTCGCCTTGCAGGTCACGCCCAGGGCCAGCGCGCCAGCGAACAGCACGGGCAAGGACCAGGCGAGGGTTCGCAGCGGCGCGCGGTGCCGAAGCCGGTACAGGACCGCGGCGCCCGTGACCAGAGCGGCGGCGCCGGCGAACGGCCTTACCAGCCCGGCGAAGACGATGGCGGCAAAGAGCGCCGCGATGCGCGCTGGGGAAGGGGCGCGATCGGCAGCGATGGCCAGGGCGGCGACCGCCGCCACCGCGGCGACCGAGGTGCTCTGCGAGAGATAGCTGGCGAAGAAGGGGAACACGTCCGTGTTTGCGAGGAACAGGATCGGGGCGAGAAGGGCGGCCCAGCGCGATAGGCCCGCGACGCGCCCGGCCGCGAAGAGCACGGCCGCGGTGGCGCCGAGGAGAAAGCAGGGCGCGAGCCAGGGAGCTCCCGCCGCGAGGAACGGCGCGATCACGGCGGCGTGTCCGGGCAGGTACTTGGCGGCAAACCGCGGCGTCACCAGGATGTGCGCCGCTTCGAAGAACTCGGGCAGCGGCGGCGAGGGATAGGCGAGCCGGCCCGCGGCGAGCGTCTTCGCCTGGAACAGGTAGACGAACTCGTCCTCGGTGCTGGGGCGCGCGCCCCACTTGCCGCTGGCGAAGACCTGCATGCACAGGGAGGTTCCGACCACCAGGAGCAGCCCGATGCAGAGCGCGTCCGTGCGGCTAGGCATCGAGGCCATCGTCGCCAACTACCTCGCATCCGTGCGCCCACCTCCGCCAGTTTTTCGCCGGCGAGCTTTTTGGAGCTCATCCCGGGGCGAAGGTACAGTCGAGTCGTGCCGGCACCGGTGCGGTTCGGGTCGAGGACCGCGTGGACATGATCGAGGAGGCGCCGGTAAGCCGGGCCGCGAACAGCTCGCTCTTGCATCGATCCATTCCCCCGCTGGTTTCGCTGGTCGGCGTGACCGTGGCCCTTTCCGCGCTGACGTTCTGGCTACTTCCTCTCGTGAGCCGGCGGGGCGCGTCCTTGCCGCCGGCTTTCGAATATCTCTTCCTGCGCAACGAACCGACGGCCGCCTGGCTCAGCTGCGGCATCATCGCCGGCGCAGCCCTGCTGGGCTGGCTGTCGCGGGCGCCGGAACGGCTCTTCGTCGAGCGGCTCGCGGCCGACCCGCGAGCGTTCATTGTAGGGGTCACCGCCGTGCTCGCCCTCTCCGCGCTGATCGTCTACAGGGCGCACGCGCTCTCGATGGATGAGTACGCCCCGCTCTTCCAGGCGCGGGTCTTCAGCCACGTCGTGCTCTTCGGGCGTGCGCCGCCCGAGCTCATCCATCGCCTGGTCCCGCCGTTCCGCTGGTTCATCGAAACGGCTCCCGACGGGCGCATGGTTTCGGCGTACTGGCCCGGATTTGCCCTGCTGCTGACGCCTTTCGCCTGGCTGCACGTCCCCTGGCTTTTGAATCCGCTGATCGGCGGACTGAGCCTCTACCTGACGTGGAAGATCGCTCACCAGATCTGGCCGCAGGGCGCGCAGCCAGGCTGGACCGTGATGCTGTCAGCGGCCTCGCCGGCGTTCGTGGTGAACGCGATCTCGTACTACTCGATGTCCGCGCACTTCCTCGCTTCGCTCTGCTTCGCGGCTTTGCTCTTGCGGCCTGGCCCGTCCCGCCTGCTAGCCGCAGGGGCGGTGGGCTCGCTCGCGCTCGTGTTGCACAACCCGCTGCCCCATGCGCTCTTCGCGATCCCCTGGATCGTCGCTGTGCTCCTGCGGCCGGGCCGATGGCGCAATCTCGCCCTGCTCGCGGCTGGCTACCTTCCGGGGATTCTCTTGCTCGGGGTCGGATGGATGTGGGTGCGCGCGCAGGTCGGCAATACCGCGGAGAGTAGCGCCCACGGCGTGATGGCCACGCTGCTCGCGTTGCGGCGACTCGCGTTCGACTGGCCTTCACTCGACCTGCTTTGGCGAAGGCAGATCAACCTCGCCGAGCTGGCGAACTGGGCGGTGCCCGGACTGATCGCGCTCGCGTGCGCGGGTGCCTGGCAATTCCGCCGCCATCCGGTCCTGCGCCTCTTCGCCCTCTCGGCGCTGCTTACGTTCGTCGGGTACCTGCTCGTCCCCTACGATCAGGGACACGGCTGGGGCTACCGGTACATGCATTCGGCGTGGGCAGCCCTCCCCATCCTCGCCGCGGGGGCGGTGGAGCTGGCGAAGGCTGCTTCCATCCGCCGCGCCATGGGTCTGGCCGCGGCCGCGAGCCTGGTGCTCGCCACCGGGTTGCGCTTCGCGCAGGTCCGCAGCTTCATCGACGGACAGCTCTCGCAGATCCCCGCTCCGGTCCGCGCCTCTGCGTTTGAGGTCGTCTTCCTGCGCCCGGACCGCGGCTATTACACGCAGGACCTGGTCCAGAATGATCCCTTCATGGAGGGCACGCGGTGGATCCTCCTCAGCGCAGGACCCACGGAGGACGCGCGCTTCATGAAGGCCTGGTTCAAGGACGCCAGGCTCACCGTCCACACCGACGTCGCCGATCTCTGGCAGATCGATTGAGAGTGCACCGATGGCCCTCCGCGACCTGACCCTCGGCCTGTTCCGGCGGCGCGCCAGCGGCCTGCTCTGGCAGGCAAGCCAACGGCTCGCCTACCCGCCGGACTTCTCCGACGCGGACGTGGCGCTGTGCCGCGCCGTGGCCGGCCACACGATGACCAGTCCCGAGCGGATCGTAGCCCTGGCGGAAGCGGTGCGGTACGTCTGCCGCAACCGAATCCCCGGCGCCGTCGTCGAGTGCGGGGTGTGGCGGGGTGGAAGCATGATGGCGGCGGCGCTCACGCTGAAGGAGCAGGGCGACACTTCGCGCGAGCTCGTGCTGTTCGACACCTTCGAGGGCATGAGCCCTCCAGCCGCTCGGGACGTCAACTTGCGTGGAACGCATGCGGACCTGGCCGCCCCGAAGGGGTCGTCGGCCGCATCGCAGGAGGTCGTCGCCGCCGGCGTAGCCTCCACCGGCTATCCGATGGATCGGGTCAGATTGGTGAAGGGCAAGGTGGAGGAGACCATCCCCGCCCACGCGCCCGGGGAAATCGCGCTGCTCCGGCTGGACACCGACTGGTACGCCTCGACGCTGCACGAGCTCGAGCATCTCTATCCACGGCTCTCGCGCGGCGGGGTGCTGATCATCGACGACTACGGGCATTGGAAGGGCGCGAAGGAAGCGGTCGACGTCTACTTCCAGCGGCTCTCGCCGCGGCCGATGCTCAGCCGGATCGACTACACCGGACGCTCCTGCATCAGGCCCTGAGCGGCTTTTCGGCCAGGCAGGCGAAGTTGTGGCAGAAGAGCACGTTCGGTGCCGCGCGATCCGCGATTCCACCCACCCAGTTCACCGCCGCGTAGAGCGGAGCGCCCGCGCGCCCCAGCACGCCATAGGCGAGGAAGTTCATCACCTGCGCCGCGGTCAGGAGGCTGCCGCCCTGCGAGAGCATCAGCCTGGGCTCCAGCCCTCCCATCCGGCAGAGCCGGAAGAGCCCCTGCTGGGTGAATCGCCAGTGGTCCTTCGGGTGCGGGTGGAAGAACCAGACGTGCGGGACGGAAAGGATGGCGCGGCCTCCAGGGACGAGAATGCGACGGATCTCGCGGATTCCCTGGAACGGGTCGTCGCAGTGCTCTAGAACCTGCGTGCAGAGCACGACGTCGAAGCTCGCGTCCGGCAGCCCGGTGGACTCCACGGTTCCCTGATGGTCGGCGCCGGAGTCCAGCGTCACGTCGAGGGTCTCGACGCGTAGTCCCCGGGATTCGAGCGCCGGGCGGTAAGGACTCTTGTCGGCCCCGAGATCCAGGGCCCGCAGCATCCCCTGCGGGATCTCCGAGATCAGGCGCTGCACGTCGGCGCTGAGGGAACGCAAGGCCAGGTAGTCGTACTGGAAGATCGAAGGGGTGAGACGCGCGGCGGGCGAATGCGCGGACTTCTTTCCGGCCTGCGCAGCCCGGAACGCGTCGTCCATCTTCGTGAGCCCGATCTCCATGATCAACGCCGCGCGAGCAGCGCCTTGATCTCGTTGGCCCGTCGGCTGATCGAAGAAAGCACCACGCCGGCGAGGCCGCTCATCACCGAGAGCGTCAAGAGCCCGATGCAGAGGATCGCCGTCGGGATGCGCAGGATCTGGCCGGTGCGCAGGAACTCGGAGATCACCACCCCGCCGGCCGCGAAGCCGGATGCCCCGAACGTCAGCGCGATGGCGCCGAAGAAAGAGAGCGGCCGGTAATCGCGGAAGAAGGCGAGCAGTGCGAGGAGGATCCGGTAGCCGTCGCGGAGCGTCCGGAGCTTGCTCGCGCTGCCGGTGGCGCGCTCCCGGTAGTGCACCGGGACCTCGGCCACCACGAAGTTGGCGGTCAGCGCTTGCAGCGACAGCTCGGTCTCGATCTCGAATCCTTGCGCGATCAGCGGGGAAAGCTCCAGGAAGCGCCGGCTGAAAGCCCGATACCCGGAGAACAAGTCGGTGGTCTGAACCCCGAAGAGGAAGCGGACGAGGAAGACGAAGAGCCGGTTGCCGATGTTGTGGAGCGGGGGGTACGCATGCTCGGCGAACGTCTGCAGGCGCGTGCCGATCGCCATGTCGGCGAGGCCCGCGTGAACGCGATCGAGCAGCTTGCGCGCGTCCTCGGCCGGATAGGTGTCGTCGCCGTCCACCATGAGCACGGAATCGGCGTCGCGGGTGAGGGCGAAGCCGCGCAGCAAGGCGAATCCCTTGCCCTTGCGGGACTCGAAGACCACCTCGGCTCCCGCCTTCCGGGCCGCCTCGGCGGTGCCGTCGGTGGAGGCATTGTCGACGACAACGATGCGCGCGCCGGGGAGCGCATCGCGAAAGTCCTTCACCACCTTGGCGATCGCGCACTCCTCGTTGTGGCAGGGAATCACCACCGCAACGCTCTGCGCCCCGCTCACCCCGTCTTGAGCCACGTCCCGGTCTTCTGCGCCTGCGCTTCGCGGTACAGCGACTCGTATTGCGCCACCGTTTCGTTCCAGCTCCATCTTTGCTCCGCCCATGTCCTTGCCCTCCCCGCGAGCATCCTGCGGGCCTCTGCCGACGCGCCGAGCTGCTCGACGGCGACGCCGAGGTCGGCCAACGAGCCGCATGACGCCACCGCGTCCGGGGGGATCCAGCCCGAGTAGCCGTCGTCCCAGAGCAGCGCCACCGGCAGCCCGCTGGCGATCCCTTCCTGAACGGCGAGCGGCAGCCCTTCGCCGACCGAGGCGTGCACCATCAGATCGACGCAGCCGAACAAGTCCGGCATTCGCTCGTAGGCGAGGAGACCGAGGTCGGTCAGTCGCGGCGAGCGCAGGCCCCGCTGCGCTCCACAAACGACCAGGTGATGGTGCTTCCGCGGCATCTCCAGCACCGCATCCAGGTTTTTCTTCTCGGAGGCACGGGCGACGAACAGGGCGACGACTTCGTCGACTGGGAGCCCGAGCTTGCGGCGGGTCTCCGCACGTTCGGCGGTGGAGCGGGGCCGGAAGGTGGCGGCGTCGACGCCGTTGCCGATGTAGCGCACTTGCAGGCCGGGGAACCTCGCTTGCAGCCAGCCCTGCACGCGGGTGTTGTAGGCGGTGACTGAGCTGGCGGACCGCACGATCCGGTCGCCGATCGCGCTCCAGGCTGCCCGCTGCACCGAGTTGATCAGAGCGCGGCGGTAGGTGACGAACCCGACATGCTCGGTGAGCATCAGCGGGATGCCCCTGCGCGCGGAGATCCTGGCTGCGAGAATGCTGCTCGCGTAGAGGGCTCCATGCGCGTGCAGGACCTCGGCCGATTCCAGTGCCTTCATCGCGCTTCGGAGGCCGGGCCCCCAGGGAACCGGATAGGGCACCCCGAATCGTTCAGCGAGGTGCACTGCGGGCAGGCGGTGCACGGTGATGCCGGCCTCCTGCGACTGGCCCCGCTGGCCGATCCATCCCGAGCTCACCAGCACGACCTCGTGCGAGCGGGCCAGCCCGCGGGCGAGGTTCTGCACCATCACCTCCAGCCCGCCGGGGTGGGGAACGTAGTTGTGACAGAGGAGGCCGATGCGCATGGCCGCTACGCGCTCAGCCGCCGGGGCACCGATCGCAGCCCGCTCGCGCCGCTCTGTTGCGCGCCGCGCTCGCCGCCCTCGTGGTACTCGGCGTCCTCGTTCACGCGCCAGAGGTCGTAGACCGGTCCGCCGGCGAGGATGTTTTTCACGCAGAGCATCGCGGTCATCATCGCGTGGTCCTGGTTGTTGTACTTGTGCATGCCGTTGCGGCCGACCAGATGGAGCGTGGGGAAGCGCGCCTCGATTTCCCGTCTGATCAGTTCAACGCTCTGCGCGTACCCGTCGTCGTAGACCGGATACGCCTTGGGCTGCCGCACCACGCAGCCGTCGACCACGTCTTCGGCCGAGGCGAGCCCGATCTGCTGCAACTCGCGCTTGCCCAGCTCGATCAGTTCGGCGTCGCTGGTCGTCCACAGGCCGTCGCCCTCGAAGCAGAAGTACTCGAGGCCGAAGCAGGCCATCGAGGGATCCGGAACCATCTCCGGCGACCAGGATTTGAAGTTCTGGACCCGGCCGACCTTCACCGACGGGTCGTGGATGTAGATCCAGTTGTCGTCGAATACGCGCCGGTCCTTGAGGATCAGTACCACGGTGAGGAAGTCGCGGTAGCGCAGCCGCTGCGCCGCCGCTCGCGTCGCTTCCTCCAGCCGGGGAGTGATGCCCAGGGCCAGCTCGCGCAGCGGCGCCGAGGAGATCACGTGCGCAGCGCGCGTCTCGTGCCGTCCGCCCGCGCGGTCCAGGTGCGTGACCGTCCATTCGCGGCGGCCAGCGTCGAAGGAGCAGCCCACCACCTTCTCGCCCATCCGGATCCGGCCGCCCAGCTCGCGCACGCGGCGCGCGCAGGCCTCCCAGATCATGCCGGGACCCTTGCGCGGATAGCGGAAGGAGTCGATCAGCGTCTTGATCACCTGGGACTTCTGCTTCGGCTTGCGCTTGGGCAACAGCGCGTTGCGGATCGCGGTGCCGAGCGCCAGGCCCTTGATGCGCTGCGCGGCCCAGTCCGCGGAGATGTCCTTGCAGCTCATGCCCCACACCTTTTCGGTGTAGGTACGGAAGAAGATGCCGAAGAGCCGGCGGCCGAACTGGTTGCTCACCCAGTCCTCGACGTTCTTCGGATTGCGCACCGGGAAGAGGCGGGCACGGAAGTAGGAGAGCACGCACAGCGCCGACTCCATGACGCCGAGCTTGAAGAGCGCCTCCAGCGCGCGGAGCGGATAGCTGAAGAACTTGCCGCGATAGAAGATGCGCGAGGAGCGCGGCCGCTCCAATAGATCGTTGGGAAGCAGCTCCGTCCAGAGGTCTTCGACCTCCTTCGACTTGGAGAAGAACCGGTGGCCGCCGATGTCGAAGTGGTAGCCCTTGTAGCTCGCCGTCCGCGCGATCCCGCCGACCAGCTCCGGGTCTGCCTCGATCACCGTGACCGGGATGCCCTGTTTCGAGAGCAGGTAGGCGGCGGTGAGACCGGCGGGACCGGCGCCGATGATCGCCACGGTGGGTCGGCTCATGCGCAAGCGCATCCTCGCCCGCGGATGCGGTGCTGCCAAGGAAACGACCCCGGGCGAAAGCGTGCGCTCCTCGCGAAACCGCATACAGTGTACGCATGCGGCGCGTGCTGATCGCGGACGACGAGGAGTCGATCCGCCACGTCCTCTCCGAGATGCTGAACGAGCGCGGCTACGAAGTGCGCGCGGTCGCGGACGGCGAAGAGGCGATGCGCGAGCTCTCGTCGCGCGACTACGACGCACTCGTCACCGACGTGCGGATGCCGCGGATGAATGGGCTCGATCTGGTGCGCGCCGCGCAGGCGTCGTCGCCGGAGACCACCATCATCGTGATGAGCGCGTACGGATCGCACGACCTGGCGATCGAGGCGATGAAGGCGGGCGCGTACGACTACCTGGGAAAGCCGTTCCGGCCGGACGAGGTCCTGCTGGTGCTGCGCAAAGCGGAGGAGCGCGAGCGGCTACGGCGTGAGAACATCCGGCTGCGGCGGGAGATGTCGCGGCTGGCGCCGCAGCTCGTGGCCGAAAGCGCGGCGATGAAGGAAGTGCTTCGGGTGGTGCAGAAGGTGGCGCCGATGCTCACCACCGTGCTCATCCAGGGGGAGAGCGGGACCGGCAAGGAGCTGGTGGCGCGGGCCGTGCACGATCTGTCGCCGCGCGCGGAGCGGCCGTTCGTTGCGGTGAACTGCGGGGCGATTCCGGAGCAGCTGATCGAGAGCGAGCTCTTCGGGCACGCCAAGGGCGCCTTCACCGACGCGCGCGTGGCCAAGCGGGGACTGTTCGAGGAGGCGGACGGCGGGACGCTGCTGCTCGACGAGGTGGGGGAGCTGCCGCTGGCGGTGCAGCCCGCGCTGCTGCGGGCGCTGCAGGCCGGGGAGGTGCGCAGGGTCGGCGACTCGCGGTCGACGCGGGTCGACGTGCGCCTGCTCGCGGCGACCAACCGCGATCTGGCGGCCGAGGTCCAGGCCGGGAGGTTCCGGGAGGACCTCTATTACCGGCTGAACGTGGTCCAGATCCGGCTGCCGCCGCTGCGCGAGCGGCAGGAGGAGATCGCGGTGCTCGCCGAGCGGATGCTGGCGCGGCACGCCGGGCGCGCGGGAGTCGCGCAGCGGCGGCTGTCGGCGCAGGCGCTGGAGCTGGTGCAGCGGTACCGCTGGCCCGGGAACGTGCGCGAGTTGGAGAACGCGATGGAGCGCGCCCTGGTGCTGTCGGAGGAGGAAGAGATCGGGGCGGAGGCGCTGCCCGAGGCCGTGCAGCGTGCGGGCACGCCGGAGCCGGTGCCGGCGCAGGTCGGTGCGGACGACTTCTCCGTCAAGCGCGCGCAGCGCGTGATGGAGACAGAACTGATCCGGCGCGCGCTGGAGAGGACGGGGGGGAACCGGACCAAGGCGGCGGAGCTGCTCGAGCTGTCGCCGAGGGCGCTGCTGTACAAGATCCGGGAGTATGGGCTCGAGTGATGTCGGTGCTGTGCGTCATTTCTTCTGCGCGTGATCGCATTGCAGGTCCCGCGGCCGGCTTTCCGAAGGGGTCATAGGCGGGCGTAGTGCTGGTCCCGTTGCTTTAGTGAGTCGCAGCGGCTCGTATGCTTTCCCTCAACTGTCGCGCCTGACGGAAGCCGCGATGCTGAGGGCAGGACCTCGCTCGGTATCCCTCCTCGAGGTCTGCCCATTTCAGTGTTCGGCTCAGAAGAGTCGGCCAGCGTGGCCCTGGCCGGATTCGGCGCGCCACCCGCCGGCAAGATGGCGTCCGCTGCGAAGGCGTTCGACCAGAAGTTGAAGCGCGGGCTCGCTTCCCCTAACGGGTCGCATCCCTGGCGCCGGGCGGCGGCCTTGGCAACGAAGGACGTCCTTCTCGGAACCCGCGAGCGGTTCGGGTGGCGAAGTTTGCCCATTTCGTCCGACCATCTGACCGCAGGCTGACCACGCGGGCGGAGTGATGTCAGACCCCTCATGCATGCTGCGCTCTATGAAGAAGATCCTCCAACTCTCCTTCCCTCCCACCGGCCGCGGCGGCCCGAGGCCCGGCGCCGGCCGTCCGCGCGGAGATCGCGTCACCCACCACGGCCGTTCTTCCGTCGACGCCCGGTACCCGCTCCACCTCGTCTTGCGCATCCGGGACGGGATCTGGAACCTGCGGGGCAAGGCGCTGTTCAAGGAGATCCGGTATGCCCTCGCGAAGGTCTGCGAGCGCGAGGGCTTCCGGATCGTTCACTTCAACGTGCAGGGCAACCACATCCACGCGATCGTGGAAGCGGACAGCACCGCCCACCTCTCTCGGGCGATGCAGTCGATGTGCACCCGGATCGCCAGGCGCATCAACGCGCGAATGCAGCGGCGCGGCCCTGTCTTCGCGGATCGCTTCTACGCGGCCTCGCTGCGCACGCCCACGCAGGTCGCGAATGCGATCGCGTACGTGCTGGAAAATACGCGCCGGCACGAGGCGAGGAAGGACTTCAACCCGCCGCGCTCGACGCGTCCGGAGCCGTTTACCTCCGCGGAGCTCGCCAACAGCGATCCGCCGCTCGTCTCGGCGCCGAAGACCTGGCTCTTGCGGGTGGGGTGGATGCGGGCGCACCGGCGCACAGCCTCGGCGGCGTGAGGTCAGGACGAAAGGAAGCGACACGGCCGGACGGTAACGGACCAGGCGCTCCCCGTCGTCCTGAACACCCACCGCCTTCCTCCACGGACAGTCTTCCAGGATCTGCAAGGCGCCCGGGATCGATTCGGGCAGACTTCCGAGCCGCGCACTGCACCCGGACCGTGCATCCGCATCCGAGTGACGGCACCCTGCGTGGCGGAGCTCTCCGCCAAGGTGTGCCCGAATCAATCATGATGCATTCCCGGGCTGGTGGGCCGGATGCGATCTGCGCTTCCGAGGTCTGCCCGATTCAACGTCGCCTCGCGAGCCTCCCGTCACATCGCCGTCGCCGTCGCCAAAGCCCACGCCAGGACCACGACAACGCCC
>Ga0137394_10001473_pt1 | contig 17204 bp, 14 predicted proteins | sample czobulk116metaG_FD_108278 | JGI IMG/M metagenome (GOLD analysis project Ga0137394, IMG submission 108278) | Vadose zone soil microbial communities from Angelo Coast Range Reserve, California, USA - czobulk1.16 metaG | ecosystem: Environmental > Terrestrial > Soil > Vadose zone | place: USA...
GCAACCTGCGTGCTGGGTCGCCACCCGTGAGGACTAGATGACGCCGTCACCGCTCGAGGCCGCGCGCAAGGTGGCGCCGCAGATCCGCGCCAGCGCCGACGAGACCGACCGGCTCCGCGAGCTACCGCGCGCGCTCTTCGAGACCATCGCCGACGCCGGCCTGTTCCACCTCGCGGTGCCGCGCGCCATCGGGGGCGGCGAGGTCGACCTGCCGACCTACGTGCAGGTGATCGAGGAGCTCGGCAAGGCCGACGCGAGTACCGGCTGGGTCGTCAACCAGGGGGCGATCTACGCGACGTACGCGGCGCGGATGCCGAAAGACGCCGCGCGCCGGATCTGGATCGATCCGCCGCGCGCCGTCGTCGCCAACACGCCCGCGGCGACGGCCAAGGCCATCGTCGTCCCCGGCGGCTATCGCGTTACCGGCCGCCAGGGCTTCAGCACCGGCTGCCGGCACGCGACGTGGGTGGCCGCGCACGCGCAGGTCACGGAGAACGGGAAGATCCGGCTCGAGGCCGACGGCACGCCCGAGATGCGCTACATGCTGGTGCCGGTCGGCGAGGCCGAGCTGCTCGACACGTGGCACGTGCGCGGCATGCGCGGCACGGGCACGCACCACTTCGCGGTGAACGACGTCTTCGTCCCCGACGAGCGCACCGTGCGCTCCGCCACGGCGCCCCTGCTCGAGGACGGGCCGCTCTACAAGATTCCGCGCACGCTCTGCTTCGCCTCCGGCGACGCCGCGGTGGCGCTGGGCATGGCGCGTACCTGTCTCGAGACGTTCGCCGAGCTGGCGGGCTCCAAGACGCCGCGCGCGATGCCCAATCTCTTGAGAGAGCAGTCGATGGTCCAGGTCAGCGTCGGCCAGTGCGAGGCGTGGCTGCGCTCGGGGCGCGCGTTCCTGATGGAGGCGGTCCGCGAGATCTGGGACGCGGCGACGAAGAGCGCGGTCACCCTGGAGCAGCGCGCGAACCTCCGGATCGCCACCACGCACGGCATCCGGTTGGCCGCCCAGATCATCGACACCCTCTACAACGCCTCCGGCGCCACCGCCGCCTACGAGGACCATCTGATCCAGCGCCACTTCCAGGACATCCACGTGATCACGCAGCATCTGCAGGGACGCCTGGCCCACTACGAGATGGTCGGCCGGTACTGGCTCGGGCTGCCGATCGACGAGGCGCGACTCTAGAGGATGCGGCTCACCGACCCGTGAGTGACGCCGGCATCCCCGTCATCGACCTGGCCGCGGCGCGCGCGGCCGCCGCCGACCGTCTCCGCGTCGCCGCCGCCATCGACGCCGCGTGCCGCGAGATCGGCTTCTTCGCCGTCGACAGCCACGGCGTCCCCGGGCGCGTCGTCGACGATCTGAGCACCGTCGCCCACGCGTTCTTCGCACTGCCCCGCGAGCAGAAGCTCGCCGCGCGGCATCCCATGGCCGGCACGAACCGCGGCTATCACCCGGCCGGCGGCGAGGCGCTGTCGACGGCGAACGACGCGCCGGCGCCGCCCGATCTGAAGGAGTTCTTCCACGTGGGGCCCGTCGACGTCGGCGCCGACGCGTACTACACGAGCGCCGAGGGCCGCGCGCACTTCACGCCGAACGTCTGGCCGGCGGCGCCGCCGCACTTCGAGCGAGCCGCGACCGTCTACTACCGCGCGATGAGCGACCTCGTCCGCTCGCTGATGCGGCTGGCCGCGCTGGCGCTCTCGGTGGACGAGACGTTCTTCGACGACAAGGTCGACCGCTCGATCGGGACGATGCGCCTCAACTACTACCCCGCCCAGCCCGTCCCGCCGACGCCCGGCCAGCTGCGCGCGGGCGCCCACACCGATTACGGCGGGTTCACGATCCTGAGCGGCGAGGACGTGCCCGGCGGGCTGCAAGTCCGGACGCGCGACGGCCGGTGGGTCGACGTGGCGACGACGCCCACGCGCTTCGTCGTGAACATCGGCGATCTGCTCATGCGCTGGACGAACGACCGCTGGCTCTCGACCATGCACCGCGTGGTGAACCCGCCGGCCGGCGACGGCCGGCCGCGGCTGTCCATCGCGTTCTTCAATCATCCGAACTACGACGTGACGATCGAGTGCCTCGCGTCGCAGGGCGCCGCCCGGCACCCGCCGGTGCGCTCCGGCGACTATCGCGACCTCAAGTACGCCAAGACCGGATTCGCCGCGGCGCGCGAGCGCGCCTGAGACACGCGGAGATCACGATGCTCTACCGGGGCATGGACCGCGCGGCCCTGGACGCCGCCTACGACAACGGCGCCGCCGTCGGGCCGGCGAAGCGCGACGGTTACGTCGCGGACCGCAAGACGCGCAGCGAGGCGTTTCGCAAGCGTCACAGCGGGCGGATCGACGTGCCCTACGGCGACGGCGCGCGCCAGCGGCTCGACATCTATCCGTGCGGCACGCCGGGCGCGCCGACGCTGGCCTTCATCCACGGCGGGTACTGGCAGGCGAACGACAAGGAGCCGCTCTCGTACGTCGGTGAGGGGCTGCTGCCCGCGGGCTTCAACCTCGTCCTCGTGGAGTACACGCTGGCGCCTGCCGCGCGGCTCACCGCGATCGTGGCCGAGGTGCGCGCGGCGGTGGCGTGGACGATCGACCACGCCAGGGAGATTGGCGGCGATCCCGCCCGCGTGTTCGTGGCCGGCAACTCGGCGGGTGGGCACCTCACTGCGATGGCGATGAGCGAGACGCGCCTGGCCGGCGGGCTCGCCATCAGCGGCCTCTACGACCTCGAGCCCATCCGCCTCAACTACCTCAACGACAAGCTCCGCCTGGATGCCGACGAGGCCGCGCTCAACAGTCCGATTCTCCATGTGCCGTCGCGCTCGGCGCCGCTCGTCGTCACCGTGGGCCTCGGCGAGCTGCCGGAGCTGATCCGCCAGTCCGAGGAGTTCGCGACGGCCTGGCAGAAGCGCGGGCTGCCCGGCTGCTACGTGCCGCTCGACGGCCACGATCACTTCTCGATCGTCGAGGAGCTGGCGCGGCCCGACGGCCGCCTGCTCGCCGCGCTCCGGGCGCTGGTTTAGTTCCCCAGCCAGTCGAGGATCTTGGGGTTTTCGTCGCGCGGGTAGGCGTGCGAGAGGTCCCCCAGCTCGCGATAGACGAGTCGCGCGCCGGCGGCGGTCAATAGATCGCGCGCCAGCCGCGCCGTCTCGACCGGGAACATCCAGTCGAGCTCACCGTGGACCAGGTAGATCGGGAGATCGCGCGCGCGTGCGAGCGCGTCGGAGGCGAGCAGTACCGGGTGCAACACGCCGCACGCCGGCGCCAGGTGCGTGAACGGAGCGCCCTCGCGCAGGCCGTGGAGGAACGCGTAGGTCGCGCCGTCCGACATCCCGGTCAGGAGCACCCGCGCGTGGTCGACCGGATAGCGCGCCGCCACGGACTCGAGCATGCGGTCGAGTCCCGGCGCGTCCACGTCCTCGCCCATGAGCGACCAGGTGCGCCCGCGCGCCGTCGGTGCCAGCACGAGGGCCTCTCGCGCCCGCGCCTCGCGCAGCCACGACCAGAGGAAGTCGCGGCCGTGGCCGTGGCCGCCGTGCAGGGCCACCACCAGCGGCATCGCCGCGCGCCCGTCCCAGGTCTCGGGGACGTAGAGCGAGAACCCGCCGCGCGCGTCGCGCGGGTTGTCGGCGTGCAGCACGCCGACGCGGCGCGCGTCGTCCTCGCGCAGCGTGCCCGCGCGCAGCCGCTCGACCCGCGCGTCGTCGTCGCGCCGCGCGGGGTCCAGGAACCAGCGGCTCACGGGGTCGAAGGCCGGCGCCAGCGGATAGAGCGTCTCCTGCACACGCGCGAAGCGGCGCAGCGCGCGATAGAGGTCGAAGGGGTCGTCGGACGCGCGCACGGCGGCGGCGAAGGCCGCGAGCATCTCGAGCGTCTGCCGCCCGACGTCGAGCATCCGCTCGCGCATGAAGGCGGCGTCGTCCGGCCACGCGCCCTCCTCGAGCGCCCTCAGCGGCGCGGCGAGGGCGGCCGTCTGCGGCGCCAGGACCTCGGCGAGCCGCTCGGCCACCGGCGGATACAGGTAGCGCTGCACCCACACCATGCGCTCCAGCGTGTCGAGCAGCGGAACCAGCAGCTTCTCGATGGCGTCGATCACGGCGGCGCGCGTGGGCATCGCGGCTCGATGTTAAAGCCTGCGCACGCGCGGGAACAGCAGCGCGGTGGCGCCGGCCAGCGCGACGAGGGCGAGGCCGCTCGCCCCGAAGGCGACGCCGACGCCGAACAGCGACGCGAGGGCGCCGATCTGCAGCTGCCCGAGCGGCGCGAGCCCGATGGCGACGACCCAGGCGCCGCCCGCGCGGCCGCGCAGGTGCGGCGGCGCGCTGAGCTGGAGCAGGCTCTGGGCGAGGAGGTCGGCGAGCGCGCCCATCGCATTGACGGCGACGAGGACGGCGACGACGCCCGCGAAGCCGACGACCCGCGGCGCCAGCGCGAGGACGATCAGGCTCGCGCCGAACGCGACGACGACGCCGACGAAGAACGCCCCGCCCCCGCGCCGCGTGGAGGCCGCCGCGAGGCCCACGATGCCGCCGATGGAGCGCGCCGCGTTGAGCATGCCGAGGCCCTCGGGCCCCGCGCGCAGAACGTCGCGCGCCAGGCTCGGCAGGAGGACCTGGTGCGAGAAGCCCAGCATCTCCGCCCCGGCGGTGAGGAGCATGAGCACGAAGAGCGTGCCGTCGTTGCGCGTGGCCGCCGCGAAGTCCACCACCTCCTGCCAGAGCGAGCCGGACGGCGGCGCCGCCGGGCGTTCGCCGCTCGACGCGACGAGCAGCGGGAGCGCGCCCGCGAGAAAGCCGGCGGCGACCGCGAGGTACGCGGCGCCCGAGCCGTAGCGCGCGATGATCGCGCCGATGCCGAGCGAGCCGACGAGCCAGCCCGCGCGCATGGCGACGCCCAACACGGCCATGCCCGGCACGAGCGCGGCGCCGCCGACCACGTCGTGCGTGTAGCCCTGCCGCGCCGCGTGCTCGAGGCCGCGCAACGTCCCCGCCGCCAGCGTCAGCAGCAGCACGTGCGCGAGACTCACGACGCCGAGCAGCGTGAGCACGCCGAGCGCGCAGGCGGTGAGCGCCTGGCCGGCGCCGCTCAGCACGAGCAGGCGGCGGCGGGGAACGCGGTCGGCCAGCGCGCCCGCCGGCACGCCGACGAAGAACAGCGGGAGCGTCCGCGTCCCGAACGCCGCGCCGACGAGGAGCGGCGAGTTCGTCAGCTCGAGGGTGAGCCAGCCGAGGACGACGTTCTCGCCCATCATCCCGACGGAGTTGGCGAGGACCGAGGCGCCGAGACGGCGGAACTCCGGCAGACGGAAGAGGGCGAGACGAAAGATGGGCCCCATCGTGCGGTAGAATTCCCGCCATGTCCACCGGGAGACCGACCGCCTTGCTCCTCAATGCCGGCCACGCGCTCGACCATCTCTTCCTGCTGATCTTCGCCACCGCCGTCGGGGCCATCGCCGCCGACTGGGGGATGATCTGGCAGGATCTGATGCCCTACACGGCGGGCGCGTTCGTCATGTTCGGCCTCGGCTCGCTGCCCGCGGGCCGGCTCGGCGACCTCTGGGGCCGGCGCGCGATGATGGTCGTCTTCTTCCTCGGCATGGGCGTCTCCGGGCTGCTGGTCGCGCTGACCTCGGGCGTGTGGTCGCTGGCGGCGGCGCTGACGCTGATGGGCGTGTTCTCGTCCATCTACCACCCCGTCGGCATCCCGATGCTCGTGCAGGGGAGCAAGAACCCCGGGTTCACGATCGGCGTCAACGGCCTCTTCGGCAACCTCGGCATCGCGGTGGCCGCGATCCTCACCGGCTTCCTCGTGAAGCACATCGGCTGGCGTGCCGCCTTCGCGGTGCCCGGCGGCCTCGCGCTGCTCTGCGCGGTGCTCTTCCTGCTCCTCGTGCCGAGGGAGGAGACGGCGCCGGCCAAGCGGCCCAGGAAGTCGGTGGACCTGCCGCGCGCCCTGATGGCGCGCGTGCTCGGCGTGATGACGCTGGCCGCGATCTCCTCGAGCCTCATCTTCAACTTCACGACCAACGGCAACGGCCAGCTGCTGGCGGAGCGGCTGCGCGGGCTGGTCGACGACCCGGCCACGCTCGGCGTGCTGCTCGCCGTCGTGTACACGATCGCGTCGCTCGCGCAGCTGGTGGTCGGCAAGCTCATCGACCGCTATCCGCTCAAGTGGGTCTACCTGCCGATCGTCGCCGCCCAGGTGCCGCTCTTCCTCCTCGCGGCGTCCACAGGCGGCTGGCCGCTCTACGTGACGGTGCTCGCCTTCATGGCGTTCGTGTTCGGCGCCATCCCGTTCGTCGACGCCATGATCGTGCAGTACGTGGACGACCGGATGCGCTCGCGCGTGGCCGGCATGCGGCTGGCCGTGTCGTTCGGCGTCGCCTCGCTCGCTGTCTACCTGCTCGGACCCACCGTGAAGGCCGCGGGCTTCGGCACGCTGCTCGCGGTGATGGCGGGAATCTCCGCTTTCACCACGCTGTGCGTGGCCCTGCTGCCCGGCCGGATGCCGGCGGGAGCGCCGGCGCCCCTGACCGCCGCCGCCGTAGCGCCTCAGCGCTGAGGCGGGGCCTTCGGCAGTTGTTGACAGGCTGAGACTGCTGTAAAGTACGCCCCCACATCGTTGCGATCCCGAACGGGGTTCGGTCGCACCCGAGACCAGGGAGGGAAGACCTCATGCGTTCATCACGTCTCGCGACGTCGATCCTGATCGTGGTCGCCGCTCTCGTCGCCGCGCCGCTGCTCGCCGAGGCCCAGACGCCCAGGCGGGGCGGCACGCTGCGGGTCTCGTACGGCAACGAGATCGCCCACCTCGATTTCCACACGGCGCCGGGCTACGAAATGATGTGGGTGGCCATGAACGTCGGGTGCGGCCTCGTCAACATCACGCCCGACGGCAAGTTCGTGGGCGACGCCGCCGAGTCGTGGCAGACCTCGTCCGACGGCCTCCTCTACACGTTCAAGCTGCGGAAGAACGTCCTCTTCCACGACGGCACTCCGGTGGACGCCGCCGCCGTGAAGTTCAGCATCGACCGCCTGATGGATCCGGCCACCAAGTCCGGCATGCGGAGCTTCTTCGACTCGGTGCACAGCGTCGAGGTGCTCGATCCCACCGCCGTGCAGATCCGACTCAAGCAGCCGTACGCCTTCATGCTGCACATGCTGGCCGCCTATCGCACCGGGCTCGTGCTCTACTCGCCGACCGCGACGCAGAAGTACACGCTCGAAGACCGAAAGCAGGGCAAACCGGAAGCCGTCGTGGGCTGTGGGCCGTTCAAGCTGGTCGAGTGGATCAAGGGCGGCCAGCTGGTGATGGAGCGCTTCGACAAGTACTTCGTGCCCGGCCTGCCGTACCTCGATCGCGTGATCATCCGCGTGATCAAGGACCCCGTGACCGAGATGGCCGCGTTCAAGGCCGGCGAGATCGATTTCATCGCCTCCTTTTCGCCGGAGCACGTCGAGACCCTGAAGGCGCACAACCCACGGGCCCACATCATGACCGGCAAGGAAACGACGCCGATGCTGGCGGCGATGAAGGTGACCGTCCCGAAGGACGGCAAGCCGATGTCCAAGGAGCGCGCGCCGCACCCGATATTCGGCGACCTGCGCGTGCGCAGGGCGATCGGCTGCTACGGCATCGACCGGAAGGAGATCGTGAAGATCGCCTTCAAGGGGCAGGCGACTCCGTGGGTCGGCATGAACCCGCCGGGCACGCTCGACACGGTCGACGTCAACCACCTGTGCCCGTACGACCAGGCCAAGGCCCGGGCGCTGCTGGCCGAGGTCGGCTACGGAGCCTCGAAGCCGCTGACCTTCGAGCTGATGACCAACACCGAGAAGAGCGTGTTCAGCGTCATCGCCACCGTCATCAAGGAGCAGATGGTGCGCATCGGAGTGACCGCGAACATCCGGCTCGTGGACAAAGTCTCCTGGATGAACACGACCCTGAACGACGGGCCGTGGGACATGTACGTCGAGGACCTGCTCTCGCTGATCACGCTCGACAGTAACGCGTACCTGTCGAACAGCACGTCGACCTGGAGCCACCCGCGGCACAACGACAAGCGCGTCGACGAGCTCTACGCGCGCTACGCGCGGGAGCTGGACGCGGCGAAGCGGAAGGCGATCGCCCGGGAGATCCAGGAGTTCTTCGTCGAGAACATGTACTGGAACAACATCTCCGGCTCGCCGTTCTACATGGTCGCCCAGCCGTGGATGAAGGGGTACGTGTACAACGCGGAGTTCGAAGTGCACTACGACAGGGTCTGGCTCGACAAGTAACGGGACGCGCGCATGCGGGTCTACGTGCTGCGGCGCTTGCTCGGGATCGTGCCGACCGTGCTCATGATCACCCTCGTGGTGTTCGTGATGATGCGCTCGGTTCCCGGCGACCCGGTGGTGGCCCTGCTCGGCGACGCCTACGACGAGCAGGATGCGATCCGGGTCCGCCAGGCGTACGGCCTGGACAAGCCGGTCCTCGTCCAGTACGCGATCTGGCTCGGCAAGCTCGCGCAAGGGGACTGGGGCGTCTCGTACATGACGGGCCGCCCCGTGCTCAAGGACGTCCTGGTCCGCCTGCCGGTGACGCTCGAGCTGATCGTGCTCTCGATGGGCGTGGCCCTGGCCATCGCCGTCCCCGCCGCCATCGTGGGCGCGCTCCGCCAGAACACCTGGGCCGACTACACGGCGACGACGATCGCCATGATCGGCGTCTCCATTCCCGAGTTCTTCATCGGCGTCCTGCTGCTGCTCGTCTTCTCCATCGGCCTCGGCGGACTGCTGCCGAGCTCGGGATGGACGTACTTGCCGGGCACGTGCCCGACGATGGTGTGCGGCGCGAGCCTGTGGGGCAACGCGCAGCACGTCCTGCTGCCCGCGATCGCGCTCGGGGTCGGGCGGGCCGCCATCCTCACGCGACTCCTGCGCGCCAGCATGCTGGAAGTCATCCGCACGGAATACGTCACCACCGCGCGCGCCAAGGGCCTGAGCGAGCGGCCGGTGGTGCTCAAGCACGCGCTGAAGAACGCGCTGATCCCCACCGTGACCGTGATGGGCCTGCAGGTGGGGTTCCTCATCGGCGGCGCGATCGTGGTGGAGACACTCTTCGCCATGCCGGGGCTCGGCACCTTCGGCATCGACGCGATCATTGCGCGGGACTACCAGCAGGTGCAGGGCTTCGCCCTGCTGACGGCGCTCGCTTTCGTCGTGATGAATCTCCTCGTGGACCTGAGCTACACGTTCCTGGATCCGCGGATCCGGTACGCCTGAGGGGCCCATGACCATGCAACCCATCCGCGGCGGCAGTCTCAGCGAGGCCGAGGTCACGACCGTCCCACGCGTGGCGTGGGGCGCGCCGGCCGAGCGCTCCGAGTCGCCCCTGGTGCAGGGCTTGCGCCGGCTGCGGCGCAGCACTACCGCGCTCGTCGGCGTGGCGATCGTCGCCATGCTGCTCGTGACCGCCCTCTTCGCGGACGTGCTGGCGCCCCAGAGTCCGATCACCAGCGACCAGACCCACACCTTCGCGCGCCCGAGCTGGGACCATCCCCTGGGCACGGACCAGCTCGGACGCGACATGCTGAGCCGCGTCATCCACGGCACGCGCATCTCGCTGCTGGTGGGGGTGTCGTCGGTGCTGCTCGCCCTGTTCGTCGGCGTGCCGTTCGGCATGATGGCGGGCTTCTACGGCGGGCGGGTCGACACCGTCGTCATGCGGGTGATGGACCTGATCCTCGCGTTCCCGATCTACCTGCTCGCCATCATCCTGATGGTCATGTTCACGCCGACGGCGGGGCTGATCGGGACGATGAAGGTCACCGGAGCCATCGCCATCGTGCGCATCCCGATCTACGCGCGCCTCGTCCGCGGCAGCGTGCTGTCCATCAAGGAGAAGGAGTACGTCGAGGCCTGCCGCGCCCTCGGTGTGCGCGATCCCTGGATCCTCTTCCGCCACGTCCTGCCGAACTGTCTGGCGCCGATCATCGTGACCACCACACTCGGCATCGCGACGTCGATCATCGTCGAGGCCACGCTCAGCTTCCTCGGCCTCGGCACCCAGCCGCCGACGCCGAGCTGGGGCTGGGACCTCAAGGCCAACATCTCCTTCATCCAGGCGAACGCCTGGCTGTCGCTCTTCCCCGGGCTCGCGATCTTCGTCACCGTGCTCGGCTTCAATCTCTTCGGCGACGGCCTGCGCGACGCGCTCGATCCGCGCCTGAAATAGTCTCGAGAAGAAGGGAGAACGTCATGTCGCGCCTGATCCTCACGATCCTCGTGGCGCTCGCGCTCCTGGTTCCGGGCGCCCCCGCCGACGCCCAGCGCAAGAAGGTCCTGAACATCGCGGCCAAGGAGCCCGATACCCTCGACCCGCACTCGAGCACGCTGGGGCAGTCGCAGGCCATCGCGCGCTTCATGTTCCGCGGGCTGACGCGCTTCGCCATCAAGGACGGCAAGGTCACCACGGCCGAAGTGGAGCCGGATCTGGCCGAGAGCTGGACGCTCTCGCCCGAGGGCACGATCTGGACGTTCAAGCTCAAGAAGGGCGTGCAGTTCCACAAGGGCTTCGGCGAGCTGACGGCGGAGGACGTGAAGTACAGCTTCGAGCGGCAGCTCAACAAGGCGCCGGGCACGCGCTACGGCGTCAACCTCGACATGATCAAGTCCATCGAGGTCGTCGACCCGCACACCGTCCAGATCGCACTCAAGGCCTTCGACCCGATCTTCCTGCTGCGCATGGTGGGCTACCAGCAGGGCTACATCCTCTCGAAGAAAGCGGTCGAGAAGCATGGCGAGCAGTTCAAGTGGAACCCGGTCGGCACCGGCCCCTTCTACTTCGAGCGGCACTCACCGCGCGAGAAGGTCGTCCTCAAGGCCTTCGACAAGTTCCACGCCGGCCGGCCGCAGGTCGACGAGATCAACTATTTCGACGTGCCGGAGGATGCCACCAAGCTCATCGGCCTCGAGAAGGGCACCTTCGACCTGCTCTATCCGGAAGCCGTCACCGCCGACTTCGCCGACCAGGTCAAGAAGATGGGCGCCGTCATCGACCGGCGCGGTCCGGGCTCGCAGGAGCGCTTCTACATCAACATGACCAAGCCGCCCTTCGACGACATCCGCGTCCGCAAGGCCTTCATGCACGCCATCGACCGCAAGGCCATCAAGGAGACCATGTACCCCGGAGGCCTGGCGCGCGTGGCGACCAGTTGTCTGCCGACCGGCTATTTCGGCTACCTCCCGATGCAGTTCCCCGAGTACAACCCGGAGCTGGCCAAGAAGCTGCTCGCCGAGGCGGGCCACCCGAACGGCTTCACGGTCAAGAACTACTTCATCAGCAAGTCGTTCTTCTATCCCAAGGTGCTGACCCTGGCCCAGGAGCAGCTCAAGAAGGTCGGCATCATCGTGGAGCTGCAGGTCGTCGAGCACGCGACCTTCCACGAGAACATCCGAAAGAACCTCGACCCCTTCGTGCTCTACGGCGGCACACGCATCACCGATGCCGATCCCTGGCTCTCCCTGTTCTTCGACTCCAAGGAGATCCCCGACCCGGCCACCGGCAACAAGGGGACCAACTTCGCCCACTACCGGGCGATCGACGACCTGCTGCACGCCGGTCGGGTCGAGCGGGACGTCAAGAAGCGCGCCGCGATCTACGCCGAGGCCCAGAAGCGGATCGAGCGGGATCTGGTCTGCCTGCCCATCAGCGACGTGCCCGGCCAGTGGGCGCGCAACCCCAAGCGGGTGAGCACGCCGTTCGATCCCGAGTACGGCGAGTTCTCGCTGCACTACAGCTACAACTACCCGGAGCTGCTCAAGGTCCTGAATTAATCGGCGCGCCCCATGATCAACTACGTGCTGCGCCGGGTGCTGGTGGCCGTCCCGATGCTGCTGGGGGCCATGAGCATCGTGTTCTTCGCGATGCGCGTCTTGCCCGGGGATCCGTGCGTGGCCATGATGGGCGACCAGGCGACCACGGAGGCCCTGGCCGACTGCACGAAGAACCTCGGCCTCAACCGTCCGCTGGCCGTGCAGTACGTCGACTACCTCTGGCGCTCGCTGCAGTTCGACTTCGGCAACTCCCTCCGCCAGGGCTATCCGGTCAGCGAATACATCTCGCGGATGTTTCCCCACACGCTCGTGCTCGTCCTGGCCGCCGCCGTGGTGGCGGCGCTCGTCGGCATCCCGATCGGGATCTTCTCGGCGCTCAACCGTCGCAACCCGCTGATCGACTACCCGCTGCGCATCTTCGCCCTGCTGGGCCTGTCCATGCCGGTCTTCTGGCTGGGTATCCTGCTCCTCATCGTCTTCTCGCTCCGCCTGGACCTCTTCCCCCTGATCGGCGGCGGCGATCTCGACGGCGCCATCGCCATGATCCGTTCCGGCGAGGTCTTCACCCAGCCGCGCGATTTCCTGGCGGCGGTGGCGGACGTGCTCCACCACCTGGCGCTGCCGGCGTTCGCGCTCGGCTTCACGCTGGCGGCGACGGTCAGTCGGCTCTCGCGCTCGGCGATGCTGGAGGTCATCAGCCAGGATTACATCCGCACCGCGCGCGCCAAGGGCCACCACGAGCGCGCCGTCGTCTACAAGCATGCGCTCCGGAACATGATGGTCCCGCTGCTCACGATCATCGGCCTCTTCGTCGCCATCGCGCTCACGGGCACGGTGCTGACCGAGACGGTCTTCACACGGCCCGGGCTGGGCAAGATGCTCGTCGATGCCATCGGCGCCCGCGACTACCCGCTGGCCCAGGGCGCCATCACCGTCTTCACCGTGATCATCATCACCGTGAACCTCGCGGTCGACATGCTCTACGCCATCGTCGACCCGCGGATCACGTACCGATAGGCCTCCCGCCGTGGCCATCACGCGCGACGCCCTCCCCGAGCTGACCGCGGTCGGCGCGCCGGACGAGAGGGCCGCCCGGTCGCCAGCCCGGCAGCTGCGGCGCTACGGGCCGATCGCCATCGGCGTCCTCATGGCGCTGATCATGGTCGTGGTGGCGGCGGCGGCGCCGCTCCTCGCGCCCCTGAGCCCGTCGGCCCAGTACGCCGATGCCGTGCTCAAGGGACCGGGGGCGCAGGACCGCCACGTCCTCGGCACCGACGAGTTCGGCCGTGACGTGTTCAGCCGCATCATCTGGGGCGCGCGGATCTCGCTGCAGGTCGGCCTCGCCTCGGTGATCTTCGCCTTCGCGCTCGGGGTGCCGCTCGGCATCGTCGCCGGCGTGCTGGGCGCGCGCGTGGAGACGGTGATCATGCGGTGCGCCGACATGCTGATGGCGTTTCCCACGCTGCTGCTGGCGCTGATCATCGTGACCGCGCTGGGCGGCTCGCTGGTGAACGAGATCCTGGCCATCGGCGTGGCGCTGACGCCGAACTTCGTGCGGCTGGCGCGGGGCCTCGCCCTGACCATCCGCGAGCAGGACTACATCCTCGCCGCGCGCGCCCTCGGCGGCGGGCAGCTGCGGGTCATGGCGCGCCACGTGTTCCCGAACGCGCTCTACGCCCTCGTCGTGGTGGCCACGCTCTACATCGCGACGGCCATCCGCACCGAGGCCGGCCTGTCCTTCCTCGGGCTCGGCATCCCGCCGCCCACGCCGAGCTGGGGCAACATCCTGAGCGAAGGCCGCCAGTACATCAAGTGCTGCCCGTGGATCACGACGTTCTCCGGGCTCGCCATCATGCTGGCCGTGCTGGCCTTCAACCTGGTGGGCGACGCCCTCCGCGACCTGCTCGATCCGCGGCTCCGAGGCGAGTAAACTTGCGCGCGTGAAGATCACCGCCGTCACCCCGTTCATCGTCGATCCCGGCTACGGCAAGAACTGGCTCTTCGTGAAGATCGAGACGTCCGACGGCCTGCACGGCTGGGGCGAGTGCTACACGCAGGCCGACCGCGACCACTCGATCGCCGCCTTCGTGCATCAACTCGCGCGCTACCTGCTCGGGCGCGACGCGAGCCACATCCGCCACTTCACGCACTGGGCCTACCACGACTTCGCCGCCAAGCGCGGCTCGCTGGACTTCTTCGGCGCCGTGAGCGGCATCGAGCAGGCGCTGTGGGACCTCGCGGGCAAGCGCCTCGGCGTGCCCGTGGTGAGCCTGCTCGGCGGGCCGTGCCGCGAGCGGATCCGCGTGTACGCCAACGGCTGGTACTCCGGCGCGAAGACGCCGGCCGACTACGCGACGAAGGCCAAGGCCACGGTGGCGCGCGGCTTCAGCGCGCTGAAGTTCGATCCGTTCCCCGGGCCCTGGCGCACGCACATCACGCGCGATGCCGAGCGGCAAGTGGTGGAGACGGTGCGCGCCGTGCGCGAGGCCGTCGGCGCCGGCGTCGACCTCCTGATCGAGGTGCACCGGCGGCTGGCGCCGATGCACGCGGTGCGCGTGGCGCGCATGCTCGAGCCGTTCGATCCGTTCTGGTACGAGGAGCCCGTCTCGGCGCGCGACCTCGGCGCGCTGGCCGAGTGCCGCCGCGAGATTCGCATCCCGATCGTGACCGGCGAGGAGCTCTACACGCGCTTCGAGTTCCGCGAGGTCTTCGAGCGGCGCGCGGCCGACATCATCAACCCCGACGTGTGCAACGTCGGCGGCATCGAGGAGCTTCGCGAGATCGCCGCGATGGCCGAGGCGTACCACGTCGTCGTCTCGCCCCACAACTACAACTCCACCACCGTCGGCCTCGCCGCCACCCTGCAGGTGTCGGCGGCCATCCCGAACTTCCTGATCACCGAGTACTTCGTGAACTTCGAGGCGCGCGGCGTTGAGATCACCGTGAATCCGCTGCGGGTCGAGCAGGGCTACGTGACGCTGCCGACGGCGCCGGGGCTCGGCATCGACCTCCGCGAGGACGTCATGGCGCGCCACGCCTACCGCGAGTTCCCCGCGCGCGCCCTGCCGACACCGCGCGACGAAGGACCGTAGGAGATCGCCATGCTCGTTCGCGCCGCCGCCGCGCTCCTGGCACTCGTGCTCGCCGCCGGGTGCGTGAGCGCTCCGCCGCGTCCCGCCGACCTGACCGAGCTCACCGTCACCGACGCCGCGCGCCTCATCGCGCTCAGGAAGGTCACCAGCGTCGAGCTGACGCAGGCGTACCTCGCGAGCGCGGAGGCCAACCGCGACCTCAACGCGTTCATCACGCTCGACCGCGCCGGCGCGCTGGCCGCCGCGCAGCGCGCGGACACGGAGCTGGCCACCGGCGTGCGGCCGAAGGCTGCGCTGCACGGCGTGCCGCTGGTGGTGAAGGACAACACGCACGTGGCGGGCCTGCCCAACACCGCCGGCACCCCGGGGCTGCGCGAGTTCGTCCCCCAGGAGCACGCGCCGACCGTGACGTCGCTCGTCAACGCCGGCGCCGTCATCCTCGGCAAGACGAACATGCACGAGCTGGCCTTCGGCATCTCCGGCTACAACGAGGCATTCTTCACGGCGCCGGCGATCGGCACGCGCAATCCCTACGACCGCGCGCGTATCGCCGGCGGCAGCAGCAGCGGCACCGGCGCCGCCATCGCCGCGCGGCTGGCACCCGGCGGGCTCGGCAGCGACACCGGCGGCTCGGTGCGCATCCCGGCCGGCGTCACGGGCGGCGCCGGGCTGCGGCCGACGCTCCGGCGCTACAGCCAGGAGGGCGTGACGCCGATCGCGCACTCACGCGACACCGTCGGGCCGATGGCGCAGACCGTGGCCGACGTCGCCCTCCTCGACTCGGTCATCGTGCACGGCAAGATCCCCCCGACGGCGTCGCTGAGCGGCGTGCGCCTCGGCGTGAACCGCGCGTACTTCTTCGCCGACCTCGACGCCGACACGAAGGCCGTCATCGACGCCGCGCTGGAGAAGCTGAGGGCAGCCGGCGTGACGATCGTCGAGGTCGACATGCCGGATCTCAAGCCGCTGAACGACAGGGTCAGCTTTCCGGTGGCCCTCTACGAGGCCTACGACGATCTGAAGGCGTACCTCGCGAAGTACCGGACTGGCAAGACCGTCGAGCAGGTGGCCGCGCAAATCGCCAGCAAGGACGTGAAGGGTACCTACGAGACGCTCGTGGTGCCGCGGAAGCTGCCCGGACCCAACGGCCTCGTCGACGCGGAACCGGTCTATCGCGGCGCCATGGCGGGGCCGCGGCCGGCGCTGCTCAAGCACTTCGTGGACACGTTCGAGAAGTATGCCGTCGAGGCGCTGATCGGCCCCACGACGCCCAGCGTTGCCGTGCCCCAGGGGCCGGAGGCGTCGAGCTTCGAGACGTTCCTGCGCTTCATCCGCAACACCGACCCCGGCAGCAACGCGGGACTGCCCGGCCTCACGATCCCCGCTGGGCTCGGCCCGGGCACGCGGCTGCCGGTGGGGATCTCGCTCGACAGCTTGCCCGACAGCGACGAGCGCCTGCTCGCGGTCGGCCTGGCGATCGAGCAGGTGCTCGGGCGTACGCCGCCGCCGCCGAAGCGCTAGCTCGCTAACGGTCGGTGCGTCCGCGCGCGGGACGCTCGTCGCGCTCCGCGTGATCGGCGGCCGGTTTCGGGGACGTGCGGCGCGCGTCGCCGCGCTCGACCACGGCCGCCGGCGCGCCGCGGCCCGGCGTCGCCGCGCGAGCCGTCGGTGCGGGCGTCCCCGAGTGGCGCTCGCCGCCCTCTCGCCGCCACGGCGACACGCGGTTGGCCGGCTCACCCGGAAGCGCGCGCGGCGCTGGCGACGCCTCGGGCGGGCGCACGGCGGCGCGCGGCGTCTCGGGGCGGGACTCGGGACGCTGCGCCCGCACGTCCGGCCGCTCGGCGCGCGGCTCCGTGCGCTCCGGCCGCGCGTCCGCTCGCGGAGGCTCGAAGCGCGGCGGCGGCGACGGGCGCTGGCGCTCGACCTGACTGGCGCCGAACGGCGCGCGCGGCGGCGTCGGTGCGGTCGCCGTCGCCGGCTTCGGCGCGGGAACGATCTGCGGTGCCGGCGCGCTGACCGCGGGCGCCATCCGCTCGCGCGCGGCGTCCTGGCGCACGACGGCCGCCGCCGGCCGGCGCGTCGCGACGACACGGCGTTGCAGCGTCTGCGCCGACGGCTTCACGGCGGGCCCGCTGGCGGCGACGAAGCTCGACGCGTCCGGCGTGACGCGCAGCCGGCCGTGAACCGGCTCGAGCCGGCGCACGTCGACGTCGGCCACGCGCGCCTCGTGGACACCGCGCCGACCGAACGCGTCCTCGCGCACGGCGACCACCGC